>OGWW01000102.1_pt1 | contig 56188 bp, 49 predicted proteins | sample 1576131 | NCBI WGS metagenome assembly OGWW01 (sample SAMEA3541576, study PRJEB24748) | human gut metagenome | biome: human gut; feature: human-associated habitat; material: faeces | place: China | collected 2012 | reverse complement strand
ATAGCTCTTTGTCTATCTCTACGTACATATTTCTATATACGCTGACTATTTTGTTCGCCTAACTCATGATTAAAATCACAAGTATGCGGCTCACAATAATCAAAAAGCATTTTGCCAAATAGTCTATAGATGGTATAATATAGCTATTGTTTTTAACTATTTATAATTTGTATATATAAGAAAGGATGGAAATGAATGGTTGAATCAGCATGGTCGCTATTGCCTCCGCTAATTACCATAGTATTGGCTTTGGCGACAAAAGAAGTATACATGTCGTTGATTGTGGGTATCTTTGTAGGGGCTTTAATGTTCACAGGCTTTGATTTATTAGCTGCTATTGATGCATTCTTTGCGATTATGTCCGATAAAGTTGGCGGAAATGTATATATTTTAGTATTTTTGGTCTTATTAGGTATTATTGTAGCAGCTATTGCTCGCTCTGGTGCTTCTCGTGCTTATGGTGAATGGGCAGCAAGTGTAATCAGAGGAAAACGCAGTTCCTTACTCGTTACTTCTATCTTAGGGGTAGTTATTTTTATCGATGACTATTTTAACTGTTTGACTGTAGGTACAGTTATGCGACCTGTTACTGATAAATTTAATGTAACTCGTGCAAAACTCGCTTATATCATTGATGCTACAGCAGCACCAATTTGTATTATCGCTCCAGTATCTAGCTGGGCAGCAGCAGTTAGTTCTTCACTTCCAGAAGACAGTGCTATTGATGGTTTCTCCTTATTCTTGCAGACAATTCCTTTTAATATGTATGCATGGTTTACTATTATCTTTATGTTGTTCTTGATTTGGACAGGTAAAGATTTTGCCGCTATGAAGACTTTAGAACAAAGAAGCAATGGTAAATTAATTATTCCTGAAGAATATAAAGAAGAACAGATGGAAATAGTAGGTAATGGTAAAATCTTAGATTTATTATTGCCACTTATCGTTTTAATCGGTGGCTGTATCTTCGGTATGCTTTATACTGGCGGTATTTTAGATGGTGCTAGTGTATCTGATGCTTTTGCTAATTGTGAATCCGCTAGAGGTCTAGTAATTGGTTCCTTTATCGCTTTAGTATTTACATTCTTACTCTATGTACCACGTGGGGTGCTTCGCTTTGGTAAATTCTGTGAATGTTTTAACCAAGGTTTTAGAGCTATGACTCCAGCTATTTTTATTTTATGTCTTGCTTGGAGCTTATCTGGTGTTTGCGGTGAAGATTATTTAAATATCGGTGGTTATGTTGGCGGTATCGTATCCAATAATGCTACTGTAGGTATGTTCATGCCAGCTGTATTCTTCCTAGTAGCTATCGGTCTTGCTTTTGCTACTGGTACTTCTTGGGGTACATTCGGTATCTTGATTCCTATAGCTCTTGCTGTAGTATCTACTGATCCTCATCTTTTAGTAGTTACAGTAGCAGCAGTATTGGCTGGTGCTGTAGGTGGTGACCATGTATCGCCAATATCTGATACTACTATCTTAGCTTCTGCGGGGGCTCAATGTAGTCATATCGACCATGTAAGTACACAGGTTCCATATGTAATCGTAGTAGCTACATGCTCTTTCTTAGGATATTTAGTAGCAGGTATTGCAGGCAGTGGCTGGATTGGTGTAGTAGCTGGTTTTGTTTTATTAGCTATAGCTATGACTTATATTTATAAAGTTTTAATGAAAGATTAATAAAGATTAATTAAGAAAACTCTAGGATTTATATTCTAGAGTTTTTTATATCTAAGTTTATATTTGATATTATTAGGAAAATTATATTTTTTTGTAAAATATAAATATAAAATAAGAAAATAATATAGTATTGGATTTTTACATATATATGATATAATATAAAATTAGTTAAGAATGGATTTATAAATTAATAATAAAATTTGTGGAGGATTTTATGGGAAGATTTTATAAAAAAGCGATAGTTACAGCTTTATTAGTATCAGCATTATCAACTACTGCTTTTGCAGCGCCAGAAGATGTATATACAAATATTGCTGATAGTGCAGTAATCATGGATGCAGCAGATACTTCAGTGTTTAAACCAGCATCAATAAAATCATTGGATGATTATGATGAACATTATCGTTTATATAAATATGATACGATATCAATTAGAATTATAGGCTACAAAGATGCTCAGGGATTGGATAGCATTATGATCGGTACAGATGGCTATGTAAATCTACCATATGCTGGTAGCGTGAAATTAGCAGGTCTAACTATTGAAGAAGCAAAACAAGTATTGATTGCGAAATTTGGCAGATATATTAAAATACCAGATATGTCAATAATCGTCACTAACTATGGACCTAGAAAAGTACAGGTATTGGGAGAAGTGAATGCTCCAGGTACAGTGGAATTAGCTTCTGATGATATGAATATATTAGCAGCTATCTCTAAAGCTGAATGGGTGACTACATATGGTCGTATCAAAAAAGTACAAGTCATTCGCATAGATGATGGCGTTATGTATGTGAAAGAAGCCAATATTAAAGATTATATAGAAAAACATGATATCAGTCAGAATTTTGCCCTAGAAGATGGAGATATCTTATATATTCCTAAATCCAATAAAATTGACTTCCATAAAGACGTATTACCACTTATCAATGTATATAGTACGTATAGAGCTTTGACTGATTAATTAGGAGTGAAATAATGGATATAAATAATGCAAAAGATAATGATACAATTGATTTAAGAAAATTGTTTTCTTTAATGCTCGAAAAGAAAAAGATTGTTATAGCGATAATAGTAATTTGTACTCTTATTGCCACTATAGTTGCTTTTGTTTTACCAAAATCTTATCAATCTACTACACTTGTGCGTGTAAAATCTGGTAGTAGTTCTATGTCTGGTTATGCAGCTATGGCAGCTGGTTTTGGTATAGATATAGGGGGAGGAAGTTCTGGTTCGCCTGAATCTTATATTGAATTGATGAAATCTCGTGAAGTTTTAGAGCCTATTATTGCTGAATTAGATTTACCTGATGAAGATAAAGAAAAATTAACAGCAGAAGGTTTTGCAAAGAAAAATTTAGAAGTTACTAATATTAAAAAGACAGATTTAATAACTATATCTGCTTATGGTAAAACACCAGAGGAAGCACAGATGATTTCTCAAGGGGTGGCAGATAATTTCTTAGCATTGATGACTAAATTAAACAAAGAAGATAATTCTACTACTTTGAAATTTCTTGATGAACGTATAAAAATCGCTAAAGAAGAAATGGAAACAGCAGAAAATAAATTAGCTGCTTATCAGCAAGAGCATAAAATCTATGCACCTGATGAACAAGCCAAAGCTATTATTGCTAATTTAAATAATTATGATACAACTATTGCTCAGCTTCAAGCGCAAAGTGAAGGTGATAGTGCAAAACTTGCTGGTGTGACTAGTCAATTAGAACAGCAGAATGCATCTTTATTAGAATATAATGTATCTGATAATACGAATATTGGAAATATCCGTGAATCTATAGTCAATAAACGTGTAGAACTTGTAGGACTTCAGCAACAATTTACTGATGAACATCCAGATGTGATCAAAGCCAAAGAAGAATTAAATAGCCTCGAAAAATCTTTATCTGATGAGATAGCAAAGGCTGTAAATTCTCAATCTGTGACTTTAAGTCCAGTGCAATCTAATCTTTTAAAGGATAAAATCAGTACAGAAGTACAGATATCTGTAAATAATGCTTCTTTAGAAGCTTTGAAAGCAAAACAAGCAGAAGCGCAGGAAAATATAGCTACATTATCTGCTGATAGTGTAGAATATATGCGTCTATCTCGTGAAGCGACTATCGCAGGTCAAGTATATACTGCTCTTGTACAGAATTATGAACAGACTAGAATTCAAGAAGCAAAAGATTCTATGGATATCCAGATCATTGATGCAGCAGATTTACCAAAAGAAGATATGCCAGCTAAGCCAAATAAAAAATTAATTGTAGCTATTGGTTTTGTTTTAGGTATAATGATTAGTTTTGGTTATACTCTATATAATTATAGTAGAAGATATGGTTTATAATAGGAAATAAAGGTAAAAGGAGAAGTGTAGATTTTAAGATAAATATAGCTTCTCCTTTTATACTATAAATAAAAATAAATGCAATGTAGGTGAATTTATTGGCACAAAATTATAAAACTAATCTAAAACAGAATATCCGCATAATTTGGTCCGGTATATCACTGATGGCAGATTATCTAGCAGTATTATTAGCTGAATTGATAGCGATATATTTTAGTGAAGAAAATCTTCGTCATATAGATTTATTTATCGTTATACCATTTATTTATATAGCCTTTATCGCTGCTGCTAGAACTTATCGTCGTATTATTCCTTTTTGGCAGAGGGTGGAGTCGCTTTTTTATAGCAGTATCTATAGTATTATTGCTATTTTATTATTCTTTTTTGTGCGAGCAAATTCCACTGAACATAGTATAGCTTTTTTAGCTTTATTATGGTTAGCTAGCTTTATTTGTTTAGTGATAATGCGTTATTTATTAAAACGTATTTTAGATGAAAGGAATATATTTCAAATTCCTTTACTTATCATTGGAGCTCAAGAAGAAGCCTTAGCTTTTGTTAAAGCTATCAATAGTGATATAGGAATGAGTTCTTATAAAATAGTAGGTTTGATCAGTGATAAAACTCCTGTAAAAGGATTAGAAAATTATCCGCTATTAGGTGATTTTAAGGATATGGAAAAGACTATTAAAACTACAGGGGTAAATAATGTATTGATAGCTATTCCATATTTAGAACAAGCGAAAATACAAAATATTATTCATCGTGTACAGCCATTGGTAAAAAATATCTGTATCATTCCTAATTTACAAGCTATTCCTATGGGAGGAGCTGATTTAGAAACTTTTTTTGATGAAAAATTTATGTTGATAAAAGTTCGTAATAATTTAGCTCGCAATATCAATAAATTGATTAAATTGATTTTTGATTTAATCGTAGGTTTATTGATTTGTATACCGGTGATTCCGATAATAATAGCTTGTGCTATATGGGTAAAATTGGATTCCAAAGGACCTATTTTTTATAATGCAAAACGTATTGGCAAAAATGGGAAAGAATTTACTTGTTATAAATTTCGCTCTATGTATACAAATGGTGATGAATTATTAACACAGTATCTAGCTGAAAATCCAGTGGCAAAAAAAGAATGGGATGAGTTTCAAAAGCTTCATGATTATGATCCTCGTGTTACTAAAGCTGGAAAAATTATGCGTAAAACTAGCCTTGATGAATTGCCACAAATTCTCAATGTATTAAAAGGTGAAATGAGTCTTGTAGGTCCTAGACCATATCTTCCCCGTGAAAAAGAGATGATGGGACATTTTTATAATATTATTATTTCTACAGTACCGGGAATAACAGGTTATTGGCAAGTAAATGGTCGTTCTGATGTGACTTTTGAAGGTCGATTGAGAATGGATGATTGGTATATACGCAATTGGTCCGTATGGATAGACATTATATTGTTAATTAAAACTATAAAAGCTGTATTTTGTAGTAAAGGAGCAGTCTAATAAATGAAAATTATTATCTTAGCAGGTGGAGGAGGTACTAGATTGTTTCCACTATCTAGAGATTGTTATCCTAAACAATTTCTTCATGTAATAGGGGATAAATCTTTACTTGCGCAAACAATAGAGAGATTTTTAGGCTTAGTAGAAGCAAAAGATATTATTATAGTGACTAATGAACGCTATATTTTTCATGTGCAAGCAGAATTAAAAACTATAAATGCACAAGAAGCACATATTATCACTGAACCTATGGGAAAAAATACAGCTCCTGCTATTGCCTTAGCACAGAGCTATTGTCAAGATGTATTGCAATGTGATGACGATGAGATTTTATTTGTTAGTCCATCAGATCATTTAATTAAACCGATAGATGCTTTTCAAGATTTAATTAAAAATGCTCAAGATGTAGCTAAAGATAATATAATTACTTTAGGAATTAAACCTACAAAACCAGAAATTGGTTATGGTTATATTGAAGCAGAGAAAAATAATAATGTAGCTAAAAAAGTTATTTCTTTTAAAGAAAAGCCAGATTTGGCTACAGCTAAAGAATATATATCTTCTGGTAATTATTATTGGAATGGTGGCATGTTTATGTTTAGCATAGCTACTATGCAGGATGAACTAACTAAATATATGCCAGCAATAATAGATATTACTCAGAATGGTTATCAGTATACAGTGGATAATTTTGTAAATATGCCAGATATTTCTATTGATTATGCAGTAGCAGAAAAATCACAAAAGATGATGATGATACCAATGGAGAATATCTATTGGAATGATATTGGCAGTTTTGATGCTATCGCAGAAGTACTTTCTGATAAGGATAAAAATGTATTTAAAGGTGATATTTTAGCGGAAGATTGTAAAGATACTATGATTATTGGTGACACTCGCTTAATTGCTGGCATTGATTTAGAAAATTTAATGATTATTGATACACCAGATGCACTTCTTGTAGCTAAAAAAGGTGAAAGTCAAAAAGTAAAAAATATAGTGAATAAGCTTAAGCAGAATAAACGTAAGGAAGCAAAAGAAAATGTCACTATGTATCGCTCATGGGGGAAATATACTTTACTTACTGAAAGTGAAGGTTATAGAGTGCGCAAAATAGAGATGAATCCAGGAGCCTCACTCACTATGCAGATGCATTATCATCGTAGTGAGCATTGGACTGTCATCTCTGGTACAGGTAAGACTATTATCAATGATAGAGAAAGTATTTTTACAGAAAATCAAAGTACTTATATTCCTATGAGTGTAAAACATAAATTATCTAATCCAGGAAAAATACCTTTGGTTATTATAGAGGTACAATCTGGAAAATATATAAATGAAGATGATATTGTAGTTTTTGAATGATAAGATAACGGAGGAAAAATGAAAATACAAATTATTATTCCTGTATATAAACCGGATAATAAATTATTGATGTTATTAAGACAAATAAAAAAACAAATGATAAAAAATATTCCATTATTAATTATAGATTCAGGCTCTAATGATGAATATAGAGATGAAATAGAGGATATGAATTGTTTAGTAAAAAAAATAGATGCTAAAACATTTAATCATGGTGGAACTAGACAAATGGGAGCAGATATGTTTCCTGATAAAGAGATATATATTTATTTAACACAGGATGCCATTCTAGCAGATGAGTATGCTATTAATAATATAGTTAAAGTTTTTGAGAATAATAATGTAGGTTGTGCTTATGGTAGACAATTACCACATAAAGGAGCAAATATATTTGCAACCCATGCCAGATTATTTAATTATAAAAATGAAAGTTATATATATTCTGTAGAGGATAAAGAAAAATATGGAATGAAAACAGCTTTTAATTCAAACTCTTTTGCGGCATATAGGAGAAAAGCATTAAAAGATGTTGGAGGTTTTCCTATTAATACAATTTTGAGTGAAGATATGTATGTGACTGCAAAAATGTTATTAAAAAATTGGTCTGTTGCTTATTGTGCAGATGCTAAAGTATATCATTCACATAATTATACTATATGGCAAGAGTTTAAAAGATATTTTGATATAGGTGTTTTTCATGCAAAAGAAGCATGGATTAGAGAAATTTTTGGTAAAGCAGAAGGTGAAGGAAAAAAATTTGTTATTTCTGAAATAAAGATGTTAGTAAAAAATAATCCATTATTATTATTTGAAATGCTTTTTAGAGATAGTATGAAGTTTTTAGGATATAGATTGGGTATAAAAGAAAAATTAATAACAAAAAAAATAAAAAGAAAGATTAGTATGAATGTTAAATATTGGAGGTGAGTATATTGCAACAAATTATAAATCCTTTTTATGTATATGGTATTAGTTTTCTTTTTACATTATTTGTATATGAACTTGGTTGGTCGGAATTTTACCCTGAATTAAGTATAGATTTAGTAATTTTTATTATAAGTACAATTATAATATCATTTTTGTTAGGAAAAATATTAGATTTTAAAGTTAGTAAAAAAGAAATAATGGTTATTAAATTTTCTAAAATAGTAAAATGTACCTTGTTTATATATTTAGGTTTTTTTATTGAGTTTATAGTTAATGGTGGAGTGCCATTATTTTTAATTTTAAGTCAATCAGGATTTGTTTATGTAGATTTTGGAATACCAGTATTTCATGTTTTTTTATTAACTTTTGCCACATTTTACTCATTATTAGTGTTTCAGAATTATATTATAATAAAAGAACGCAGGTATTTGATAATATTTTTCTTATTAATTTTTATAAATATATTGATTTTTAATCGAGGAAATTTTGTTTTTACCATAATGGCAATAATGGTGATATTTCTTAGAAATCAAGATAGTATAAAAAAAATAACAATTATTAAATTTATTACAGGAATAATAATAGGATTGTTTTGTTTTGGATTAATGGGAAATTATCGTAGTATGACATATAGTAGTAATATAGATTATAAAAATGCAAGTGAAATGATATTAGATTTAGGCCAAGCAACGAGTGGTTTTAGAGATTCGTTTGTACCAAATGAATATTTTTGGTCGTATATATATATATCATCTTCATTAGCTAATTTACAATATACAACGGATGTTTATATAAATGCTAATAGTGATGAGAATTTAGATTTTGAAGAAATAAAAAATATGATTATTATACAATTTATACCAGATTTTTTATCTAAAAGAATAATTGATTTTATGGGATATATGCCAAAACCTGCTTGTTTAATTATAGATAATTTTACATTAGTTACTATGTATGGAAGATCATATATGTATGCAGGATATATAGGATTAATATTAACTTTTTTTTATTTAATATTGTTTTTAAGTATTATATGTATGCTTTTAAAAAAAAGTGATTCGTATAATGTTGTGATAGCAATATTAACAGTGGTTTGTGCATTTGCTCCTTTTACGAATATGTTAGTTTTTTCAGGTTGGATATTTCAATTAGTTTATATAATTTTGTTGGAAAATAAAATAATAAGAAAATATATAATGTAGAGGTGTGTATATGTCTAATATTTCAGTTGTAATATGTACTTATAATGGGAAAAAGTATATAAAAGAGCAATTAGATAGTTTAAAGAGACAAACTGTATTTATTGATGAGTATATAATTTGTGATGATAATTCATTGGATAATACATGTGATATAATAGAGAATTATATAGAGAAAAATCCTGAATTAAATATAAAATTATTTAGAAATAGTAAAAATAAAGGAGTTATAAAGAATTTTGAATTTGGATTAAAACAAGCTAGTGGAGATTATATAGCTTTTTGTGATCAAGATGATGTATGGCTACCTAATAAAATAGAATTATCTTTAAATAAAATACAAGAAATGGAAGAAAAATATGGAAAAAATGTGCCATTATTAGTGCATACAGATTTAGTAGTAGTAGATGAAAATTTAGATATTATAAATCAGTCATTCTTTAAACAAGAAGGATTAAATGTATATAAAGATAAAGATATATTGAAAGCATTATTTTTACAAAATAATTTAGTTGGATGTACAATAGTATTTAATAGAATAGCTAAAATTTTATCTTTACCATTTCCAGAACATATTATAATGCATGATTATTGGTTGGGTTTAGTTGTGGCATGTAAAGGAAAAATAGAATTTATAAATCAGGGGACTATAAAATATAGACAGCATAAAGAAAATGTAGTAGGGGCAAAGAAATATATTTCATATACTGCATTAAAAAAAATATTTGATAAGAAATATTTAGATAAAAGTATTAGTTCGATAATAAAACAAAATAAAGATTTAATAAATTTTAAGTCAGGATTTTTATTAGATAATAATGAGTGGGTGTTTAAGGCTTTAAATGCTTTGGAGAAAAATAATATTATTGAAATGATAAAGTTAGGGGTGCACAAACATGGAATATTACGTAATATAGTATTATATGGATATTTTATCAGTAAAAAATTTTGATATTTATTTTAATATGTAATAAAAGAGGTTTATATGGAAAAAATATTAACTATAATAACGGTTGTATTTAATGCGGATAAAAGTATAGAAAATACAATATTAAGTGTTATAGAGCAAAAAAAAAGATATAAAAATAGAAATATAGAATATATTATTATAGATGGAAAATCAACAGATAATACAATTAATATAATAAAAAAATATAATCAATATATTGATTTTTGGATTAGTGAACCAGATAAAGGGATTTATGATGCCATGAATAAAGGAATTGATATAGCTAAAGGAGAATATATCTTTTTTTTGGGTGCGGATGATATTCTATTGAATTTACCTTTGAATATTTTAACTAAAGCAAAAGAAAAAAATATAAATGCTGTTATAGGTAATGTATTATTATCTAATGATAAAATTTTTAATAGTGATTTTTCTTGGAAATTATTATATATGAATACAATACATCATCAAGGATTATTTTTACAATCTAAAATATTAAAACGCTATCATTTTAATACTAAGTATAAAGTATATGCGGATCATGATTTAAATCAAAAATTATATAAAAAACATATAACTTTTATGAAGGTGGATGAGCTTATTTCTAAATTTAGTATTGAAGGAATAAGTGGACAGAAAAATCTTATTAAGGAAATAATGAATATGACATATCATAATTTTGGTATTTGGGGATTAAGTGTTTATATTTTAGTATTAATGAAGCGGTTTTTTTTGAAATATACTGTAAAAAAAATAATAAATGAATAAAAAATAGAGTGAATTGTGTAATAGACAAAGTATTGTTTTATAAATAGAAAAAAATATATATTAAGAAGGAAAAAGTTATAATTGAGGTTTATATTATATTAATTTTTATTAGGAGAAAATAATGTTTGATAAAATATATAATAGATTGAATAATAAAATATTATATAAAAAAGGGGAAAATGTATATATTAATAATAAAGAAGTTAAAATTTATAAGGAAAGTGTTGAAATAGGAGATTTTACTTATATAAATGGAGGGAAAATATTTTATGCAAAAATAGGAAAATTTTGTTCTATTGGTTATGGCGTTTGTATAGGTAGTGGAGAACATTATGTAAATAAAGTAACAACATATCCTTTAAAAAATAGAGTAGCTGGAATACATGGCTTAGTGGATTTTCCAAAGCAAAAAGATAGTGTAATAGGAAATGATGTATGGATAGGAAATAATGTGTGTATAAAACAAGGGATAACTATTGGTGATGGTGCTATTATAGCAACAGGGGCGGTTGTTACAAAGAATGTATTACCATATACGATATATGGAGGAGTTCCAGCTAAACTTATAAAAAAAAGATTTACTGATGAACAAATAGAAGAATTATTAAAAATTAAGTGGTGGGATTGGAATATAGAAAAGATAAAGTTAGCAACAATTAATAATGATTTTGATAATATTGATAGTTTTATAAAAAAATATAAGTGAATAATATTATGTATAAAAAAATAAATGTAATAATCAATAATAGAATCGTAAGAAAAATATTTTTAAATTCTGGTTGGTTGTTTTTTGACAAAGTAATTCGTTTAGTTATGGGACTTATTGTAGGAGCTTGGACAGCTAGATATTTGGGTCCAGAAAATTACGGTTTGTTAAATTATGCAAATGCCTTTGTAGCAATATATGCAGCTATAATTACTTTTGGAATAGATGGACTAGTAATACGTGATTTATCAAAAGAAAAAAGTATTGAAAAACGAAAGGAAATATTAGGAACAGCTTTTAGAATACGTTTTATAGGTGGATGGATTTCAGTATTTATATGTGTAGGAATAATTTTTTTTATACAAGAAAATATACTGATTTCTTTGTTAGTAACAATTATTTCTTTAGGGAACATTTTTCAATCATTTGATACTATTGCTTTGCATTATCAAGCGGAAATTAATTCAAAAATTACTGTAAAAGTAAAATTCATAGCATTTATTATTACTACCTTATTAAAAATAATAATTATTTTATTTAATGCAGGTGTAATATGGTTTGCTGTTTTAACTATGTTGGAAATAGCATTAGGGGCCATAGGTTTAATTTATATTTATAAAGATAATATATTTAAATATACTGTATCAGTTAAATTAATAAAAATATTTTTAAAAAATAGTTGGCCTATTTTTTTATCCATGATTTGTATAAATATATATTTAAAATTGGATCAATTAATTTTAGGTCAATATATGGGAATCAAATTATTAGGATGTTATGCTGCTGCTATTAAAATTTCTGAAATATGTTATTTTATACCTAATGTAATAATTTCTTCATTTACACCTTATTTAGTTAATTGTAGAGAAAATGATAAGGTAATTTATAGGCAAAGAATACAGCAAGTATTTGATGCATTGACATATGGAGCTTATATTATTTGTATAATAATAAGTATAGTATCTCCTATAATAATAAATGTTTTATATGGAGATAAATATGAGAATGCAGATTTGATATTAATAATACATATATGGACTTTAATTTTTGTGGGGATAGGTGTATTATTTAGACAAATATTGATAATAGAAAATAAAACTAGATTTTTATTATTAACAACAATTTTAGGAACTATTATAGCTGTAATTTTAGATTTTTGGTTAATACCAAAATATTCGTTTTATGGTGCTGTGCTATCGATAATAATATCACAGATAGTATCCAATTACTGTTCAACTATAATTTATAAGGAAACAAGAAAGTTTTTCTGGATGCAAACTAAATCGTTATTACTAGTTAATTTACCACATTATATAAGGAGATTAATATATTAAATGATAAATACTATAAAAAATAAATTGAAAAAAAATGAAAGAATATATAAGGTTTTTCAGATATTGAAATTTTTGTATAATACAAAATGGATAAAATCATATAAATCTAATAAATATCCAGAGATATTACAATTTCCAATTACAAATAATTGTAATTCAAAGTGCGTGATGTGCAATGTTACAAGTAATATTTTAAAAAATGAAATGACTGTAGATGAGTTTAGAAAAATTATAAATGATGATATTTTTAAAGAAATAAAATCAGTAGGTATTAATGGAGGAGAGCCATTTTTATGTAAAAATTTAATACCTTTTGTAGAAATATTAGTGAAAAAAGAAAAATTAGAAGCTATAAATATTATATCTAATGGATTTTTGACTAATTCTATATTAGAAAAAACAAAAAATATATATGAATTATGCAAAAAAAATAATATAAAATTTCATATTTCTTTTTCTTTAGATGGATATGGAAAAATTCATGATAAAGTTAGAGGAATACCAAATGTGTTTTCTAGAACTATAGAAACGATATCTAGTATTGTTAATAATAAGGAAATTTATTGTGATAGTTATGATATAGGTTGTACCGTAGTAAAACAAAATATTGATTATTTGGCAGAATTAGAAAGTTTTGCTGAAAAAATGAATTGGAATATAAAATTTAGATTGGGTATAAAAAATGAAAGATTGCATAATTCAAGTATATATAATGATTTTAGTATTTTAGAAGATGAAAAAGCTAAACAAACTGCAAAAGAATTTTTCTTTGGGCAAATTTTAAAATCAAAAAATTTTTATGATCAATATAAATATTGGGCAATTTTTACTTATTTAAATGATGATAAAGATAGAAAATTAGGTTGTGACTGGCAAGAAAAAGGTATTACATTAGATGGAGAAGGAAATATATATTATTGTGCAGTAGAAAGTCCATGTATTGCAAATTTAAAAAATCTAAATGGGAAAAAAGAATTTTTTAAAGAAAGTAATATAGAAATAAGGAAAAGTATTATAAAAAATAAATGTTCTAAATGTATACATGATTATTTTGGTCAATTATTATTATTAAATGTAGTTAAATTTATAAAGTGGAAATTTTTTTATAAATATTGGATAAAAAGTTACAGGTGATATAGAATGAATATTTGTATTTTAGGTTGGTATGGAACGGAAACAATAGGTGATAGAGCTATATTGGCAGGTATTATCTCTTTGTTAAGTGAGAAATTTAAGGATTTTGATGTAAATTTAGGAAGTTTATATCCATTTTATTCAAAAAGAATGATAGAAGAAGACAAGGAATTATATCGTTTATTAATAGGAAAAGATATAAATTTTAGATTGTTTGATAGTAAACATAAAAAGAGTTTAGAAAAAAATATTAAGTGTTCAGATTTATTGATTATTGGTGGTGGACCATTAATGGATTTACCAGAATTATATATGTTAAAATATGCTTTTAGATATGCAAAAAGACATAATAAAAAAAAGTTTATATATGGTTGTGGAGTAGGTCCTTTATTTAAAGATGAATATCAAAAAATTGTTATTGATATAGCTAAACTATCTGATGGAATAATATTAAGAGATTCTGTATCAAAGAAAAATTTATTAAATTATGCTAAGAAATTTAATGAAGAAATAAATAATAAAAAAATATATACATCTTTTGATCCAGCTGTTGAGTGTGCATTTAAATATAAAATGTATTTGAGTAAATTGAAACAAGATAAAAATATAGATATATTAATAAATTTAAGAGAATTTCCCAGTGAATATAGTAATAGTCTTATAAGTGAGAATGTAAATATAGTTTTATTACGTTTTTTAGAAAATTTATCTAAAGAAAAAAGAAATGTTAGATTAATACCTATGCATTATTTTTCTATAGGAAGTGACGACAGAAAATTTTTATCTAAATTAGTATTTAATATAACTAATAATAAAATTTATGAAGTACAGAATAGGCCATTGTCTTTGATTGAAACTATGCAATATTTTTATAATGCTCAGCTAAATTTTGGAATGAGATTTCATTCGGTAGTTTTACAAACAATATTAAATGGCAATAATATTGTATTAGATTATACAGAACCTACTAAAGGGAAAATAGGAGGATTTTTGAAAGATATAGATTTTGAGAATTTTTATACTAATAGATATTTTTGTCTTCAAAAAGGAGATAATGTTAATATTAATTTAAATGAATTTGATAATAAATTATCAAGTCAAAGTATAAAAAAATATTATGAACAAGGAAAAAATAAATATAATGAATTTAATCAAATAATTTAGTGGGGATTTTAATATGAAAATTTTGCATGTAAATACAAATGATATAGAAGGTGGTGCAGCACGAGCAGCTAATAGGCTACATAAGGGCTTATTACAAAAGAATATTTATTCTAGAATGATTGTAAATAATAAAAAAACAGATGATTTTACTGTAATTACATTAAATACGAATAAATTAGAAAGAATAAAGACTAAAATAAGGCTTTTTCTAGATGAAAAATTGAAAAGTATTTATTTTAAAAGATTAAAGGTTACATGGAGTTGCAATCTTTTTTGTAATAAAAGTTTAGTAAATTTTATAAATAAAAGTAATTTTGATATAGTGCATTTTCATTGGATAAATGCATCTATGTTATCTATTAAAGATATAAAAAAAATAAATAAACAAATAGTTTGGACTATGCATGACATGTGGCCTTTTACAGGAGGATGCCATTATTCAGATAATTGTGTTTTGTATAAAGAAGATTGTAATAAATGTAAGCAATTATCTAATAAAAAAGATACTTTTTTGAGTGGCTATATTTTAAAAGAAAAATATAGTTCATATAAAAAGAAAAGTATAGTTTATGTTACTCCTAGTGAATGGTTAGAAAAGTGTTCAAAAGAAAGTTTTTTGTTAAAAAATAGCAATATAAAGGTTATCCCAAATGGAATAGATTTAAAAATATTTAAAAGATTAGACAAAAATTTTTGTAAAAAAATTTTAAATCTAGATTTATCTAAAAAATATATTTTATTTGGAGCAATGACTTCTACTAGCGATAAAAGAAAGGGATATGATTTATTAAAAAGAGCTTTAAGTTTTTTTAAAGAAAAATTTTATTTGAAAGATAAAGATATAGTATTATTGGTTTTTGGTGCTAATAAACCTCAGAATAATGAAAATCTACCTTTTGATATAAATTATCTTGGACAAATAAGTGATGATATAACATTGAATATAATTTACAATAGTGCAGATGTTTTTATAGCACCATCAAGAGAAGATAATTTACCTAACACAATTGTTGAAGCTTTATCTTGTGGTGTACCTTGTGTAGCCTTTAATGTTGGTGGCATGATTGATTTAATAGAACATAAAAATAATGGGTATTTGGCAGAACCTTTTAATATTGAGGATTTGGCAGAAGGAATAAATTTTGTATTAGAAGATGAAAATAGATGGAATAATTTATCTGAAAATGCTTTAAATAAAGCTCAAAAAGATTATAATATTAATGATATAAGTGATAAGTATATTGATTTATATAAAAAAATTTTAGGATGTGATGATAAATGAAAAAAGCATTAATTACAGGTATTACAGGACAAGATGGTTCATATTTAGCAGAACTTTTATTAGATAAAGGGTATGAGGTACATGGTATAATTCGTCGTCATAGTACAATTTGTACAGATAGAATAGATCATTTATATGATGATCCAAGTTTAAAAGATAGATTTTTTCTTCATTATGGAGATTTAACCGATTCTTGTAATTTGATGGGATTAATTCAAAGAATACAACCAGATGAAGTGTATAATTTAGGAGCACAATCTCATGTTGCTGTATCTTTTGAAGTACCAGAATATACAGCAGAAGCAACAGGCGTAGGAACAATTCGTCTTTTAGATGCAATATATCAAAGTGGAGTAAAATGTAAATTTTATCAAGCATCAACATCAGAATTATTTGGTGGACTTCCTGGAACAGCACCACAAAGTGAAAAAACACCATTTTATCCAAAAAGTCCATATGGAGCAGCAAAATTGTATTCTTATTGGATAACAGTAAATTATCGTGAATCATATAATATGTTTGCATGTAATGGCATATTGTTTAACCATGAATCACCAAGACGTGGAGAAACATTTGTAACAAGAAAAATAACTATAGCAGTAGCTAAAATAATGGCAGGAAAACAAGAAAAATTATCACTTGGAAATTTAAATGCAAAACGAGATTGGGGATTTGCAGGGGACTATGTTGAAGGAATGTGGAGAATTCTTCAACAAGAAAAACCAGATGATTATGTATTAGCAACAAATGAAACACATACGGTACGTGAATTTGTAGAACTAGCCTTTGCTGAAGTGGGTGTAGAAATAGAATGGAAAGGCGAAGGCGTAGATGAAAAAGGGTATGATAAAAATACAGGTAAATTACTTGTAGATGTAAATCCAAGATATTTTCGTCCGGCGGAAGTAGAATTATTATGGGGAGATTCTACAAAAGCAGAAACTGAATTAGGTTGGAAACGAAAAGTAAGTTTTAGAGAGCTAGTATCTATGATGGTTCGCGAAGATATGAAAAAATATGCTAATAAATAAGGTGGCAATAAAATGATGGAAAAAAATGCAAAAATATATGTAGCAGGACATAGAGGTATGGTAGGTTCTGCAATTGTTAGAGCATTAAAAAATCAAGGATATACAAATATAATAACTCGTACATCAAAAGAATTAGATTTAAGAAGACAAATAGATGTAGAAGAGTTTTTTGCGAAAGAAAAACCAGATTATGTATTTTTAGCAGCAGCTAAAGTAGGTGGAATACTTGCAAATAATGAAGCACCAGCAGATTTTATGTATGACAATATGATATTAGAAATGAATGTAATACATGAAGCATATAAAAATAAAGTAAAAAAATTAATGTTTTTAGGAAGTTCTTGTATATATCCTAGAATGGCACCACAACCAATGAAAGAAGATTGTTTACTCACAAGTGAACTAGAAAAAACAAATGAAGCATATGCATTAGCAAAAATATCTGGATTAAAATATTGTGAATATCTAAATAGACAATATGGTACAGATTTTATATCAGTAATGCCAACAAATCTTTATGGACCAAATGATAATTATCATCCAGAACATTCACATGTATTACCTGCACTTATAAGACGTTTTCATGAAGCAAAAGAAAATAACTTAAATGAAGTTGTAATATGGGGAACAGGAACACCACTAAGAGAATTTTTGTATGTAGATGATTTAGCAGATGCATGTGTTTATTTGATGAATACTTATTCTGGAAATGAAACAGTAAATTTAGGAACAGGAAAAGAATTAAGTATTAAAGAATTAGCAGAACTTGTAAAAAAAGTAGTTGGATTTAAGGGAAATATAACTTTTGATACAACAAAACCAGATGGAACTCCGAGAAAATTATTAGATGTATCTAAATTAGAAAAATTAGGTTGGAAGTATAAAACTGAATTAGAAGATGGAATAAAATTAGCATATGAAGATTTTTTAAATAATGATATGCGTGCTGAAAGATAATAGGTGATTATATGATTACAAAGGGAATTATATTAGCAGGTGGTTCAGGAACAAGACTTTATCCGCTTACTAAGGTAATAAGTAAACAATTAATGCCAATTTATGATAAGCCAATGATATATTATCCTTTATCTACGTTGATGTTAGCGGGTATAAAAGATATATTAGTGATTACAACACCTAGAGATAGTGAAAGTTTTAGAGCTCTATTAGGTGATGGTGCTCAATGGGGTATTAATATTTCTTATAAGGTTCAGCCTAGTCCAGATGGATTAGCTCAAGCCTTCATTATTGGTGAAGAATTTATAAATGGTGAAGGCTGTGCCCTTATTTTAGGAGATAATATTTTTTATGGTCATGATTTATCTAAATTAGTAAAAAATGCTACACAAAAAGATGATGGAGCAACAGTATTTGCTTATTATGTAAAAGATCCAGAGCGTTATGGTATTGTAGAGTTTGATAAAAATCGTAAAGCAATTAGTTTAGAGGAAAAACCAGAAAAACCAAAATCCAATTTTGCTGTAACAGGATTATATTTTTATGATAAAAATGTAGTAGAATATGCAAAATCTATAAAACCATCAGCTCGTGGAGAGTTAGAAATTACAGATTTAAATAAAATCTATTTAGAAAAAGGTAATTTAAATGTAGAAACATTAGGGCGAGGTTATGCATGGCTTGATACAGGAACTCATGAGTCATTATTACAAGCTGCTTCTTTTGTAGAGACGGTACAAGATAGACAAGGTCTTAAGATTGCTTGCCCAGAAGAAATTGCATATAATTTAGGTTATATAAATAAAGAGCAACTAAAAGAGTTGGCAAAACCACTTGCGAAAAATGAATATGGTCAATATCTTTTAGCAATAGCAGATGGAGGTATATCATGGAACTTGTAAAGACTAAATTAGATGGTGTGTATATTGTAGAACCAAAGGTATATGGAGATAACCGCGGTTGGTTTATGGAAACATATTCAGAAAAAGCATTTAAAGATGCTGGAATAGATGTTACTTTTGTTCAAGATAATCATTCATATTCTGCTCAAAAAGGTGTATTACGTGGACTTCATTTTCAATTAAATCCAATGAGTCAAGCAAAACTTTTACGTGTACTTCGTGGAACTTTACTTGATGTTGTAGTAGATATTAGAAAAGGCTCGCCGACATATGGTCAGTGGATTTCTGTAGAATTATCAGCAGATAATAAAAAAGAAATCTTTATGCCAAGAGGAATGGCACATGGATTTGTAACACTTACAGATGATGTAGAAGTTCATTATAAAGTAGATAATTTATATGCACCAAAATTAGAAAGTGGAATTATTTATAATGATCCAGATTTAAAAGTAGATTGGGGTACAGATAAAGTTATATTATCTGCAAAAGATACAGTACTTCCAACATTTAAAGAATGTGTAGCAGATTTTAGATATGGAGAAGATAAATAATGAAAATATTAGTAACTGGTGGAGCAGGATTTATTGGTAGTAATTTTGTTTATTATGAATTAGATAATTATCCAAATGATGAAGTAATTTGTTTAGATAAACTCACTTATGCAGGTAATTTAGAAACATTAGAAGTAGCAATGAAAAATCCTAAATTTAAATTTGTTAAAGGAGATATTGCTGATAGAGCTTTTGTTGATGAATTATTTGCAAGTGAACAGCCTGATGTTGTAGTAAATTTTGCAGCAGAATCTCATGTGGATAGATCTATTGAAAATCCAGAAATCTTTTTACAGACAAATGTAATTGGTACAAGTGTACTGATGGATGCTTGTCGTAAGTATGGTAATATTCGCTATCATCAAGTATCTACTGATGAAGTTTATGGAGATTTACCACTAGATAGACCAGATTTATTCTTTACAGAAATAACACCACTGCATACTTCTAGTCCATATTCAGCTTCAAAAGCTTCAGCAGATTTATTAGTGCAGGCATATTATCGTACTTATAAATTACCTGTGACTATTTCTCGCTGTTCAAATAATTATGGACCATATCACTTCCCTGAAAAATTAATTCCACTCATGATAGCAAATGCTTTAAATGATAAAAAATTACCAGTGTATGGTAAAGGCGAAAATGTACGTGATTGGCTCTATGTAGAAGACCATTGTTCTGCTATAGATTTAATCATTCGTAAAGGAAAAATTGGCGAAGTATATAATATTGGTGGTCATAATGAACACACTAATTTAGAAGTTGTAAAAACAATTATTAAAGAGCTTGGTAAAAGTGAAGATTTAATTGAATTTGTAACAGATAGACCAGGTCATGACCGTAGATATGCTATAGATCCTACAAAAATTCATAATGAACTTGGTTGGCTTCCTGCTACTAAATTTGATGATGGTATTAAGAAAACTATTGATTGGTATTTAACACATAAATCTTGGTGGGAAAAAATCATCAGTGGTGAATACAAAGATTATTATGATAAGATGTATAAAAATAGATAAATAAAAAGAGAGCTTAGGCTCTCTTTCTTTGTAAGGAGTGATTTTTAGTGAAAGTTTTAGTAACAGGTTATACTGGTCAATTAGGTTTTGATGTAGTACGTGAGTTAAAAGCTAGAAATATAGAATGTATCGGTACAACAAGAAATGAGTTTTCTTTAACAGATACAGAAAAAATGCAAGATTTTGTTAAAGCATATAAACCAGATGTAGTAATTCATTGTGCAGCTTATACAGCAGTGGATAAGGCAGAAGATGAAGTTGATATTTGTAGAGCTGTAAATACTGATGCAACAAAACATCTTGCAGAAGTTTGTAAAGAAATTGATGCTAAGATGATTTATATCAGTACAGATTATGTATTTGCAGGTAGTGGCGAAGATTTTTATGAACCAGAAGATAAAAAAGCTCCGCAGAATGTTTATGGTAAATCTAAACTTGATGGAGAATTAGTAGTACAAGAGATTTTAGATAAATATTTTATTGTGCGTATTTCTTGGGTATTTGGCAGTAATGGTAAGAATTTTATCAAGACTATGCTTAATTTAGCTAAAAATCATGATAAATTAACAGTAGTAAATGACCAAATTGGTTCACCGACTTATACAGTAGATTTAGCAAAATTACTTTGTGATATGGCTTTATCTGATAAATATGGTGTTTATCATGCTACAAATGAAGGTATATGTTCATGGTATGATTTTGCTTGTGAAATATTTAAACAAGCAGGTATAACGATAAATGTTGAACCAGTGCCATCAACAGCATTTCCAACAAAGGCTATACGACCACATAATTCAAGAATGAGTAAAAAATGTTTAGATGAAGCAGGATTTAATAGATTACCTGCATGGCAGGATGCTTTATCAAGATATTTACAAGAGTTAAATAGATAGATATAAATAAACCCCAAAGATAATATTTTCTTTGGGGTTTTGTGTTATTTATAATAGATATTGCAATCAAGTATCATATCATATATTTGTTTATGATCTGTATATTGCCATATCTTGCAGATACGATCAGGATATTCTAGTTTAAAGCTATTCTCATGGTAATATTGAGCAGACCAGATGGGAATATAATCTGCTAGTAGATTTAAGTTGATGATATTGGTAAGCCAATTATAGGAACTATATAGACCTACATAATTATAATCTAGTTCGTTTAGTCGATTGATGAAATTACCAATCATATAAGCTACATTGATATTGTTTTTGAGCATAGATTTATCTTCTGCATCATACCAGATGCCAAGTGGTGGATTTTGTCCATTGAGATATGTTTTGATTTGTTTATCTACCCAATTAGCTTCTGCTATAGCTTTATCAATTGTTGAAGCATGAGCATAATAATATATGCCATAGGGCAGATTATAAGTTACAGCATTATTTACATGTGAGATAAACATTTCATCTAGATGAGTATACTCACCTATTTTGATGATAACGCCTTGAATATTATTTGCTTTTAGTTTTTGCCAATTGAGTTTTTCTTGCCAAGTTGAGATATCTACTACTTGAAAATTTTGCATAAGTAATCACTCCTTTAATGATTTACTTGCAGTTTAAATGAAGAAATTAAACCTTTTAAGCAAATTTGGGAAAAATTTTTGTTATTTTTATAAAAATTTACGACATGTCGAATACATTTTATTTTTATAAGAGTATAATATAGTTAATCTAAGAAAAAGAGAGATGATTATAATGCTACTTATAAAGGCAGTAGATTATAGGATTTTGGAATTATGTAAGGCTTATAATTTGAGCATAAATGGCTTGGCAAATAAAGCAGGAATGCCACCTTCAACTGTAGCTAGCTTATTAAGTGAAAAAAGTCGTAATCCTACAGAAGATACTATTTTTAAAATTTGTATTGGTTTTGGTATGAGAATGGATAAATTTTACGCCTCGAATTTATTTGACCTTAAAAATATAAGTTTAGAAAATACTTCGCAGAAAATATATAAAGTTTAAATTCATAACTGCACATATAGCGAAAGGCAAACTATTATGTAATTTTGGATAATAGTTTGTCTTTTTTTATTTGCTAAGAAAAAATTTTTTATTTAGGGGTTGATTTTTGCCATCTAAGTTGTAAGTAAATAAGTGTAAGGAGTTGATAAGATGAATAAGAAACGGCGGCAAAAGATGTTATCAATTAAAGCTATGATGTATTTTTAAATTTTAAAATTAAGGAGTGATTTTTAATGGCAGATACACGCAAATTAACAATGGTATTTACTTTAGATAATGGAGATGATTTTAAATATAATTTAGCAGATCCTAAAGATGAATTGACAAAAAGTGAAGTCGATGTAGTCATGCAGAAAATGATTGATACACAGGCGATTATCAAAGATAATCATAAAGCAACAGCTATTAAAGAAGCATATATTACAACTACTACACAAGATGTTTTAGCTTAAGTTTAATTTATAATTTTATAGTTTATTAGGAGGAATGTATTATGGCAGTTAAGAAAAATGCAGAATGTGAAATCATTATTAAAGTAGAAACAGGTACTACTTCTACAGGTAAAGCTAGTTATAGCAGTCGTAGTTTCGGCTATATCAATCCTTCTTTATCAGAAGATGATATTTTAGATATCGGTCAAAAAATAGCGGGCTTACAAAAATATAATTTAGGTAGTGTAAATCGTCAGGACACAGCAGAAATCGCTGCGGAATAAGGAAAAAGGGGTGCGTGTCACCCCTTTTTCTTTTAAATTATTCTCTTGATGATAGAAAGAAGACGATTAGATGGAAAGACTATTAATAAAAGCTAAAGCTGGAGATAATTATGCTATACAGTTATTATTAAATAAGTATAAGAATTTATTAAATAGTGCTTCTAGACAACATCATTTAATATCTATTCAAGAAGAGGCATATGAAGAAGCCGTGATTAGTTTTTATCAGGCAATTAAAGATTTTAATGAGTCTTTAGGTGTGCCGTTTGCCGGTTATGCTAAAGTAAAAGTATATCAAGGTGTGCATACTTTATTTCGTAGATATTTGCGTATTTGGCAAAATGAAGTGTCATTATCTGCTCAAATGAATACAGATGATGAAGATGAAGTAAAAGAATTTGGGGATTTATTGGCAGTAGATGAGGATTTAGCAGATAGTATTTCTTCTAGATTAGATATAATGAAACTTATTCATCAATTGCCACCCAAACAATATAAAGTTTTTATATTAATAGTGTTTAAAGGATTAAAATATAAACAAGTAGCAAAACTATTGCATATATCTGTACAAGCTGTAAGTAAAAATTATCGTAAAGCATTAGCTTTTATTAATAAATCTCTAGAGAAATAAAGAATTAAGGTGATAATATGGAATATATTTTTACGTATATAGCAAATTATGGTTTTCCTATGGTAGTAGCAAGTTTTTTGTTATTTCGCATGGATAAACATTTGGCTAATTTAGAAGAAGGTATAAGACATATGAATGAAACTTTAGCTAAACAGGTCAATCATTAATAAAAATAAAAACAGAGATTTTCTTCATGATAGCTCGAATAAATAATTTCATGAAGAAAATCTTTTTTTATGCTATAATAAATTTTGATTGTATAAAATTGTCACAATTTAAAGTATTTTATTTATTTGAGTAGATTATAGGGAGTAGATTGTTATGAAACGTATTCGCAAAGCTGTTATACCTGCTGCTGGTTTTGGTACTCGTTTTTTGCCAGCGACAAAAGCAACACCTAAAGAAATGTTACCAATAGTAGATAAACCTACAATTCAGTACATAGTGGAAGAAGCTATTGCTAGCGGTATTGAAGATATTTTGATCATCAGTGGTCATGCTAAACGTGCAATTGAAGACCATTTTGATAGCGCGCCAATTTTAGAAGCTGAATTAAAAGCTAAAGGTAAAACTAAATTATTGGAAATGGTACAGGAAACATCAGAAATCAATGTGCATTACATTCGCCAAAAACATATGCGCGGTTTAGGTGATGCCATTTTATGTGCTAGAGCATTCATTGATAATGAACCATTTGCTGTATTATTAGGTGACGATATAGTTTATAATCCTGAAATGCCAGCTTTAAAACAATTGATGGATATGTACACACAAACAGGTGCTACTATTTTAGGTTGCCAGCAAGTACCAAAAGAAAAAGTTTCTTCTTATGGTATTGTAGCAGGCGTGCCAACTATCAATGAGCAATTGATGAAAGTCAATGATATGATTGAAAAACCAAGCATTGAAGAAGCTCCAAGTCAAATGGCAGTGCTTGGCAGATATATCATAACTCCAGATGTATTTGAAGTGTTACAAAATACTAAGCCAGGCAAAGGTGGAGAAATACAGTTAACAGATGCACTCAAAGTTATGGCAAAACGTGAAAATGTTTATGCTTATAATTTCACTGGCAAACGTTATGATGTAGGCGATAAATTAGGCTTTTTGAAAGCTACAGTAGAATTTGCTCTTCGTCGTGATGATTTATCTGGTGACTTTGCGGAATATCTCAAAACAATTGTAAAAGATTTATAATAATAATTATAATAAAAAAGGTGATACTAAAAGTATCACCTTTTATTTTATCTATATATTATATTTGTGATTAATTTTCTGGAATAGTTAGATTATCTTTAATTTGCGATACTTCGCTATTGATATCTAACATTATAGGAGCTTCAATAGCATAAATGCGATTTAAATTATTTACAATATCTTTATGCTCAATTTGATTGTAAGTTCCTTCATTGATGATTACAATGCTTTGACGAACAGTTTCATTTAATTTATAACTATAAACACGAGTTTTTTCCAAAATATTATAAACTAATGTATAATTATTTTGTGATAATTCACTTGGCGGTAAAGCATCTTGTAGTGAATTATTAAAAGTATTTGTTTCATCATATAATCTTTGCAATTGACTTAAAGCTTCAGTTGCAGATATGGATTGATTTTCATAATTAGAAATGATTTTGTGATAAACTGTAGCAAATCTATCTAACTGATTGATATCTTCTTTATAATCATTGTACCATGTTATAAAATAAGGTTGTTCGTTTAAAATAGCCAAACGTTGCTCAGTGGAAATAGAATTTGAAGAAGATGGTATCACTAAAGAACTATAGACAGCTACAAAACAAAGTAAAATAATACCACAAGGAATAATAAATATTCTCTTTGTAGGGTATTTTCTATCAGCTAAATAACTAGCAATAATGATAACAATCATAACAGCAATAGCTAGTAAAATATTCATAAAATTTTTTCCTCCTTATATTATATGTTCATTTCTTTAGTGGTAAAGAAACGAACCAAAGAAAGCCACCGCAAATAAAATTTAAGCTTTGAAAAAAATTATCATTTCATACAAAGCTTAAAACTCGCTACGCTCAGACAGTTAAGCAAAAAACGTATTCAATGATAATATTTTTCAATAATCTTGTGATTACCGCTAAATTTTATAATGCGGAAGAAATAACAAATTATTTGTAACTAAAAATAACAACCGAATGTCCCTCACGTTAGCGAATTTTACGGTAGCCGTAGGCTATTGGAAAGGATAAAATTATGGCTATGGTTTTAGCTCTACTGTTTGAGCAAAGCGAGTTTAGAGCGTTATAGACATAATTTTATAATTGGCAAAGTAAAATTGATATCGGGAGGTAGAGTTCTTTTGTTACTTTTCTTGCTCATGAAAGAAAAGTAAGCAATATCTTTATTTTAGCATATTTTTTTAGAAGATATGAAAATTAATTTTAGGATAGAGGTGTATGGTTTGACTTCAAGAAAAATTATGTATTATTTACAGGCTTTTAAAATTTTAGCACTAGGATATTGGCGTTCTGAACAAAAATGGAAAGCTTATGGTATTTTAGCTGTTGTTTTAATTTTAAATTTAGCTAGTGTATTTTTGACGGTATTGGTAAATGATTGGTATAAAGAATTTTGGGATGTTTTGCAAGCCTATGAATTTGATAGTTTTTGGTATTTAGTGGGCAAATTTTCCTTGATTGCCGCTATCTATATAGCGATTGGCGTTTATTCTGTGTATTTACAACAATTATTGCAGATAAAATGGCGTGAATGGCTCACTGATAAATATTTAGTTAGATGGATGGAAAATAGAGCTTATTATAAGTTGAAATTGATGGGAAAAGATATGGATAACCCAGATCAGCGTATTTCTGAGGATATCAATCAATTTGTAGCTTTGACTTTATCTTTGACGATTGGTCTGGTGCGTCAATTGATAACTTTGGTGGCATTTACTGTAATTTTATGGAATTTATCAGGAATTATCACTGTGCCTATTGGTAGTTATGAATTCACTATCTATGGTTATATGGTTTGGTTGTCTTTGGTATATTCTATCGTTGGTACGTATCTCACTCATAAGGTGGGTAAGGCACTTATCAATTTAAATTATGAACAGCAAAAATATGAAGCTGATTTCCGTTTTGCGATGATGCGTGTAAGAGAAAATACAGAGTCGATTGCTTTTTATCGTGGTGAAAAACCAGAATTAGAAAATTTCTTGACTAGATTTAAGATTGTAATTGGCAATTTCCGCGATATTATGACTCGTCAAAAAATCTTAAATGGTTTTACAGCTGGTTATGGTCAATTGGCGATTATCATTCCATTATTATTGGCTGCACCGCGTTGGTTTGCTAAAGAGGTACAAGTGGGCTGGATTATGCAAGTATCAAATGCTTTTGGACAGGTTCAAGGAGCAATGTCATATTTTGTAGATGCTTATACAACTATAGCACAGTGGTGCTCTGTAGTCCGCCGTTTAGATGGTTTTAATCGTCATGTTAGTGAAGCTTTAGATTTGAAATCTGATTTAATCATAGATAATGCTTCTAATAGTAAAGTCGGTATAGAAAATGTAGATGTTTTCCTTCCTAATAAAAATAAAGATGTTTTAATCAAGGATTGTACAATTGATTTGATGAAATATCAATCTTTATTGATCATGGGTGCTTCTGGTGTGGGTAAATCAACTCTTTTAAGAACACTTGCAGGTCTTTGGCCTTATGCAAAAGGTAATGTTTATTTGCCAAAAGAAGAAGAATTTTTATTTTTACCACAAAGACCATATTTGCCACTTGGTAGCTTAAGACAGGCAATTTCTTATCCTGTAGTTGAAGAAGTAATCAGTGAAAAATATAATGATGAAGAAATAAAAGAAATACTCATAGCTTGTAAGTTAGAAAATTTAGCAGATAAATTGGATATTGTTGATGATTGGAGCAGAATTTTATCTTTAGGTGAGCAACAAAGAATAGCTTTTGCGCGAATTTTATTATATAGACCAGAATTTGTATTTTTAGATGAAGCGACATCAGCTCTTGATGAAGATTTAGAAGGCAGTTTATATGATATGTTGAAAATTCATTTGCCAAATACAAAAATTATCAGCATTGCTCATCGCAGTAGTTTAATAGCAAAACATCAGGCTATCTTGAGATTGAAAGAGAAAGGTTGTTGGGAAATCCATGAATAATCAAGAAATAGAAGTAAAAATGGAAATAAAAGATGAAGCTCAAATAGAAAATATACGTGGATTTTTGCAAGAAAATAAAGAGCAATCATGGCAACGTATAGATATGAAGGCTATTTATTATGATACGGAAGATAATTTCTATCAAAAACATAAAATCGCTTATCGTGTACGCTGTGAAAATGATTGTATCGTAGCAACGTACAAATCGGGAAAAGTAAACAGTGATGGTCTGTTTGAACGCGTGGAAATTAATAAAAAAGTAACAAAGTTGACACCAGATATAAATGTATTTGCTGAAGATAAAGACATTTGGTCTTTGATTAAAACTACAAAGGATAAAAAATTTTTACCGATAGTAATAACAGATTTTGTGCGTGAGTGTATAGAGCTAACATGGCTGGACTCTAAGCTAGAAGTGGCTTTAGATCTTGGTTTTGTTCAAGGAAGAGAAAATAAAGCTCCTATTTGTGAAGTTGAAATTGAATTAAAACAAGGAAAAATTGAAGATTTATTATCTTTAAAAGATGAATTGATTAAAAAATTTGGTTTACAAATTTCCGCGATAAGCAAATATAAAAAAGGGTTGATTTTAGCAGGACAAATTTAATGTCCTGCTTTTTTTATTATTTTTTTAAAAAATTTTAAAAAAAAAGAAGGATTTACAAAATTTATATAGAATTGTAATATTGTCAAATGAAAATGTAACGAATTTTATTTATTTGAGAAGTTTTATAAATAGAAAGGAAGTGTAAATTTATTTAATCTAAATTTTATAAAATGTACGACAATTGTTAAGATTGTTAAGTTTTTATAAGTAATATGTTATGTTTGTGTAAATTTTAATAGTTTTTATAGATTAATTCCTGCATTTTTGTCTAAATTGACAAGATGTGTAGACTATGTTTATTTTTTTCAGGAGGTTTTATATTATGAGAAAAACAGAATGCTTAGCCATGATATTGGCTGGTGGTCAAGGGAGTAGATTAGGAGCTTTAACTAAAAATATAGCTAAACCAGCTGTGCCATTTGGTGGAAAATATCGTATCATCGACTTTCCATTGAGTAACTGTGCAAATTCCGGCATTGAAACAGTAGGTGTACTTACTCAATATCGTCCACTAGAATTGCATACATACTTAGGTACTGGTGAAGCATGGAATCTTGACCGCAAAAATGGTGGTGTATATATTTTACCTCCATATGCTAGAGAAAAAGGTGCAGATTGGTACAAAGGCACAGCAGATGCAATTTACCAAAATATTAATTTTATCAATAAAGCTAATCCAGACTATGTTTTAATCTTATCTGGTGACCATATTTATACAATGGATTATGCTAAAATGATTGAAGCACATAAAATGAATAAAGCAGAAGCTACAATTGGTGTAATTAAAGTTCCAATGAAAGAAGCTTCTCGTTTTGGTATTATGAGCACAGATAAAGAAGGTCGTATTACTAAATTTGCCGAAAAACCTGCTAAACCAGAAAGCAATTTAGCTTCTATGGGTATTTATATCTTTAGCTGGAATTTCTTACGTGAATACTTAGAAAATGATGCTAAAGATGAAACTTCTAGTCATGACTTTGGTAAAAATATTATTCCAAAAATGTTAGCTGACCAAGCTAGATTATATTCCTATGCATTTGAAGGTTATTGGAAAGATGTAGGAACAATCGATAGCCTTTGGGAAGCAAACATGGATTTATTAAAAGAAAAACAACCATTTGAAATGAATGGTAAATGGAAAATTTATTCCGTGGATATGGCTATGCCACCTCATTATGTAGGACCAAAAGCTAAAATTAAAAATTCTCTTGTAAGCGAAGGTTCTATGATTTGCGGTGAAGTAAAAAATTCTGTTATATTCCCAGGTGTACGCATTGCTAAAGGTGCAAAAGTAAGCAATTCTGTAATTATGCCATTTGCAAAAATCGAAGCAGATGCTGTTGTTGAAAAAGCTATTGTAGCTCAAAATAGCAAAATTGAAGCAACTGCTCAAGTAGGTAGTGACGATGGTACTATTGTAGTAATTCCTGAAGGTGAAACTGTACGACCAATGGTTGTTTCCGATGCAACTGAAAATGTAAATGTGGGATAAAATAAGAGAGGGATATAATTATGAAAAATGTTCTCGGAATAATGGATTTATATGAAGACGATAAACAAATAAGAACACTTACAACAAAAAGACCTGTTGCAACATTACCTTTTGCAGGTCGTTATCGTTTATTAGACTTTGCTTTATCTAGCATGGTTAACTCTGGTATTACAAAAATTGGTATGATGATGCCAGCAAAATCTCGTTCTATCTTAGACCATCTTCGTTCTGGTAAAGACTGGGATTTAGCACGTCGTCATGATGGTTTATTCTATTTACCAGCTATAAAAATGGATAAAGATAGCCGTAATGGTAACTTACAGTCTTTCTATAGACATATGAGCTTTATCAGACAGTCTGAACAAGAATATGTATTAATCTGCAACAGCCGTTTTGTTTATAATATAGACTTTACTACAGCTCTTCGTTTCCATCAGAATACTGGTGCTGATATCACTATGGTTTACCATATTGAAAATAAAGAACGTCCAGACAATGCAACTATTTTACAGACTGGTGAAAATGGTCTTGTTACAGAAATTGCTAACCGTCCAGCTGTTTATGAAAATTCCAAAGTATTTATGGGTATTTATTTAATGTCCCGTAAAAAATTCATGGAAATTATATCTACAGCATATGAACGTGGTGGCTATGATTTCTTGATTGATGGTATTTTACGTCATCAGGATAATTTAAATATCTATGGTTTCCAACATGAAGGTTATGTATCTGAAATCTGCTCTACAATTTCCTATTTCAAAACTAATATGGACTTGTTAGAACCAGAAATTTGGGAAGAATTATTCATGGGTTATAATCCAATCTATACAAGAGTTCGTGATGAAGCTCCTGTACAGTACAAAAAACAAGCAAAAGTTAATAATTCTCTAGTTGCAAATGGTTGCGTAATTGAAGGTTCTGTAGAAAACAGTATCTTATTCCGTGGTGTTAAAATCGGAAAAGGCGTTCAAGTTAAAAATAGCGTAATTATGCAGAATTGTGAATTACAAGATGATGCTCTAGTAGAAAATGTAATTTGTGATAAAAATGTAGTAGTATCCGATGGTAAATGGTTAAAAGGTGCTGAAAATTATCCATTGATCATTGAAAAAAATACAGTTATTTGATTAACAAAAGATAAGATATTAAAATAATATAGGTTAAAAAATATAGTAATTATCTCTAAAGTTGACTTTATGAGATAATTACTGTATTTATAAATATATATAATATAAATTATATAATATAAAATATTAATATATAGGTTTTGGTTTTTTTAGAAATATAGAGTTTTTATTTCAGGGTAGTGCGATTAAGGTAAAAACTTATAGGGGGAAGTAATAGTGAGTGTAGGAATAATCAATAAGCAAATTGAAGAGAGAGCTTCATTACAGAAAAATTTCTTAAAAACAGCAAATATGTTATTTGGTAAAGATTGGAATGAATTAACTAAAGAAGAATTATATCAGACTTTAGTTAGAACAGTTCGTCAGTACATCAGTGAAAACTGGATTATGACTAATAAATACTATGAAGAAAATCAATGCAAAGAAGTATATTATTTTTCCATTGAATTCTTATTAGGTCGTCTATTAAATACAAACTTGATCAATCTTGATATGAAAGAAATCTGTAAAGAAGCCTTGAAAGACTTGAATATTGATATTACAGAACTCTTTAAACAGGAACCAGATGCAGGTTTAGGTAATGGTGGTCTTGGCCGTCTTGCTGCTTGCTTTATTGATTCTTTGGCTTCCTTAGGCCTTCCAGGTCATGGTTGTACTATCCGTTATCAATATGGTCTGTTTGAACAAAAAATAATAGATAATCAACAAGTTGAAATTCCTGATAATTGGCTTAAAAATGGTTTCGCTTGGGAATATCGCAAAGCTGACAAAGAAGTTGATGTTCATTTTGGCGGTAATGCTTATATGGCTCAACAAGAAGATGGTTCTTTAAAATTAGTTCATGAAGGATATAATACAGTTGCAGCTGTTCCTTATGATGTGCCAATCGTAGGTTACCACAACAATGTAGTAAATACTCTTCGTCTTTGGAATGCTGAAGTTCCTCAAGATTTTGCTTCTTTATCAGGTACTAGAGAACAGTTACAAGAAAGATTGCGTCAATCTTATCGTGTACAAGCAATCACTTCTTGCTTGTATCCAGAAGATAGCTCCTATGAAGGTAAAATGCTTCGTTTGACTCAAGAATATTTCTTTGTATCTGCAGGCGTTCAAAGTATTGTTCGTCATTATAAACGCCGTAAAGGTGATTTAAAAGATTTTGCGAAAAAAATTGCTATTCATATCAATGATACTCATCCAGCAATGGCAATTCCTGAACTTATGCGCGTACTCATTGACCAAGAAGGTATGGATTGGGATACTGCTTGGGATATCACTAAAAATACAGTAGCTTATACTAACCATACAATTATGCCAGAAGCATTAGAAACTTGGCCAATTGATATGTTTAAAAATCTCGTACCACGTATTTACATGATCGTAGAAGAAATCAATGCACGCTTCTTAGAAGATGTTCGTAAACAATATCCAAATGATGAAGACCGTGTACGCAGAGTATCTATCATTCAAGATGGCGTAGTTCATATGGCTCGTCTTTCTGTTGTAGGTAGCCACAGCGTAAATGGTGTTGCTAAAATTCATAGCGATATCTTAAAAGCACATACTATGCGTGACTTTGATGAAATTTACCCAGGTAAATTCAATAATAAAACTAATGGTATTACACATCGTCGTTGGCTCATTGCTGCAAATCCACAGCTTTCTAGCTTAATAGATGAAGCTATTTCTGATAAATGGCGTAAAGACCCATCTCGTCTTATCGATTTATTAGATTATAAAGATGATACAGCATTCCTTGATAAATTAGCAGAAGTTAAAAAAGAACATAAAATTTATTTAGCTGGTCATATCAAACGTCGTAGTGGATTTACTATTGACCCTAACTCTTTATATGACATTCAAGTTAAACGTATTCATTCTTACAAACGTCAAATTATGAATATTTTACATGTAATGCATATCTATAATTTGATTAAAGCAAATCCATCTATTAAATCTGAAATGTTACCTCGTACTTATATGTTCGCAGGTAAAGCAGCTCCTGGTTACCATATCGCTAAAGAAACAATTCGCTTAATTAACAATGTAGCTAATATTGTTAATAACGATAAAGATGTAAACGATTGTTTACATGTAGTATTCTTAGAAAACTATGGTGTTACTTTAGCAGAAAAATTATTCCCAGCAGCTGATGTTAGTGAACAGATTTCTCTTGCAGGTAAAGAAGCTTCCGGTACATCTAACATGAAATTCATGATGAACGGTGCTATCACACTTGGTACTTTAGACGGTGCTAACGTGGAAATCTGCGATGCAGTTGGAGAAGATAATTGCGTTATCTTTGGTTTAAAAGAACATGAAGTAATGGAATACTATAAAAATGGATTATATTCCGCATGGACTGAATATAATACAAATCCAGCAATTCACAATGTAATTGATGAATTATTGACTGGTCCATTCGTAGGTAATGGTGATTTCCATGACTTACACAACTATTTATTCAATAGTAATGATGAATATTTTGTATTCAAAGACTTCAATTCTTATATTGATGCTCATGTAAAAATTAGAGGTAAATATCTCGACCGCTATGGTTGGTTAAAATCCAGCTTAATCAATATTGCACATTCTGGTATCTTCTCTAGTGATAGAACTATCAGCGAATATGCAAAAGATATCTGGAATGTAGAACCTATTAATTTATTAAAATAAATGACTCCAAAGGAGAACTAAAAATATGGAAGTATCCGCATTAAAAGATTTTGATTTGTATTTGTATCATCAAGGTACAAATTTCTATGCGTATCAAATGTTAGGAGCTCATTTTGTAGTAGAAGACGGAGTAGAAGGCGTACGCTTTGCTGTTTGGGCACCTCATGCTAAAGCCATAAGTGTAGTAGGAGATTTTAATAATTGGGATTACAATGAAAACCCAATGCAGAGAATTTCTGATGGTGAAATTTGGGTGACTTTTATTCCTAATTTACAGCAAGGTGAAATTTATAAATATTCTATAGAGCCATTCAATGGTGGAGAACGTTTCTTAAAAGCAGACCCTTATGCTTTTTATGCTGAAAAGAAACCAAAAACAGCTTCTCGCGTTTATGATTTACGCGGTTATGAATGGCATGATGAAAAATGGCAGAAAAAACAGCAACAAGAAGCTTCTTATGATAAACCTATGCTCATCTATGAAGTGCATTTAGGCTCTTGGCGTCGTGATGCTGAAGGTAATTATTTAACTTATAGAGAAGCAGCAAAACAGCTCATCTCTTATGTTAAAGAAATGAATTATACTCATATTGAGTTTATGCCACTTTGTGAACATCCATTTGATGGTTCTTGGGGTTACCAAGCAACTGGTTATTATGCAGTAACTAGTCGTTATGGTGAACCAAAAGACTTCATGTATTTAGTAGATTTAGCTCATCAAAATGGTATTGCTGTAATCATGGACTGGGTTCCAGGACATTTCTGTAACGATGCTCATGGTCTTCGCCGTTTTGATGGTGAAACTTTATATGAATCTGATAATGAAAAACGCCGTGAAAATTGGCAATGGGGTACAACTAACTTCGACTATGGTCGTCGTGAAGTGCATAGCTTCTTAATTTCTAATGCTCTATTTTGGTTAAATGAATATCATATTGATGGGCTTAGAATTGATGCCGTAGCTAATATGTTGTATCTAAACTACGGTCGTGAAGAAGGTCAGTGGGAACCTAATAAATATGGTGACACTGGTAACCTTGAAGCTATGGAATTGATTAAAAATCTAAATGAAGCGATTTTCAAATATCATCCTAATGCTTTAATGATGGCAGAAGAATCTACATCATGGCCTATGATTTCTCGTCCAACTTATATGGGCGGTATGGGCTTTAACTATAAATGGAATATGGGCTGGATGAATGATATGCTCAAATATATGAGCCTTGATCCTATTTATCGTAAATGGAATCATGATAAAATTACATTCTCCTTGATGTATGCTTTCTCTGAAAACTTTGTATTGCCATTATCTCATGATGAAGTAGTTCATGGTAAATGTTCTTTAATTGAAAAAATGCCAGGCGATTATTGGCGTAAATTCGCTGGTCTTCGTTCCTTCTTTGGTTATTGGATGACTCACCCTGGTAAAAAATTATTATTCATGGGTGGCGAATTTGGTCAATTTATCGAATGGAAATATGATGATAGTCTTGATTGGCATTTAGCTGAATTGTATCCAATGCATACAAAAATGCAGAGATTCTCTAAAGAATTGAATAAATTCTATTGTGAACATAAAGCTTTATGGCAAGTAGACTTTGATTGGCGTGGTTTCCGCTGGATTGATTGTAACGATAATGAAAATAGCGTTATTTCCTTTATTCGTTATGCTGAAGACCAAGATGATTTCATCATTGTAGTATGTAACTTCACTCCAGAAGTGCGTCATGGTTACCGTATTGGTGTACCTGAAAAAGGTATTTATCAAGAAGTATTTAATACAGATAAAGAAGAATATGGTGGTTCTAATGTATTAAATGAAGGTGACTTTAAATCAGAAGATGTATTCTGGCATAATTTAAATCAATCTATTCAAATTACTTTACCACCACTTGGTACAGTATATTTCAGATTGAAATTGCGTCCTGTTGAAGCTAAAAAACAGACAGTAATTGAAGCTGAAAAACCAGAAAAGGTAAAACTTAATGGTAATAGATCAAAACAACGTCAAAAGGCTAAAGCTTATGCCTTGAAATAATTTAAGTTATAGCCCATATAATTTTTATTATATGGGCTATATATACAATCATAGAGGAAGGTCGTGTTATAGTGTTAAAAGTTTTATATGTAGCCTCAGAAGCTGTGCCTTTTGTAAAAACAGGCGGTCTTGCAGATGTAGCGGGTTCTTTACCTAAAGAATTAAAACAAAAAGGTGTAGATGTTCGTGTTGTTATACCAAAATACAGTGGTATAAAAAAAGAATATCGCAATAATATGGAACATATTTATGATGGTGAAATCAATGTTTCCTGGCGTAAAAAATATCTAGGTATTGATAGATACGATTATAAAGATGTACCATTTTATTTCATTGATAATCAGGAATATTTCTATCGTGAAGGATATTATGGTTATCCAGATGATGTAGAAAGATTTACTTTCTTCTGCAGAGCTGTTCTTGAAATGCTTCCTCATATTGATTTCTGGCCAGATGTTATTCATATGAATGATTGGCAAACTGGTTTAATTAGCGTTTATTTAAAACTCGAACATAATGAAGATGTACGCTATAACAAGATTAAAACAGTATATACTATTCACAATTTGAAATATCAAGGTCGTTTCTGGAAAGGATATTTACCAGATGTTTTAGGTCTTGATTGGAAATACTTCAACAATGGTGATTTGGAATACTTCGATGATATCAACTTCATGAAAGGTGCTATCGTATATTCTGACAAAGTTACTACTGTAAGTCGCAGTTATGCTAAAGAAATTCAAGATCCTTATTATGGTGAAGGTCTTGAAGGTATGCTTCAAAAACGTGATGCAGATTTATCTGGTATTATCAATGGTCTTGATTATGAAGATTATAATCCAGAAACTGATAAGTACATCTTTAAAAACTTTGATGTACATAATGCAATTGCTATCAAAGGTGATAATAAAGAACAACTTCAGAAAAAATTGGGCTTACCAGTAAATCGCAAAATTCCAATGATTGGTATGGTAACTCGTTTAGTTGAAGCTAAAGGTCTTGATTTAGTTACACGTATCTTAGACGAATTACTTGAATATGAAAATGTACAATTTGTAATCTTAGGTACAGGCGATAGACAATATGAAGACTGGTTCAAAGGTCTTGTATGGCGCTATCCGAAAAAAGTATCTGCTAATATCTTCTTTAATAATGAATTAGCACATCAAATTTATGCAGCAAGTGATTTATTCTTGATGCCATCTCAATATGAACCATGCGGTATTGGTCAGCTTATCGCTCTCCGTTATGGTACTGTGCCAATTGTACGTGCTACAGGTGGTTTAAAAGATACTGTTGAAGCATATAACAATTACACTCAAACTGGTAATGGCTTTAGCTTTAATAACTACAATGCACATGAATTATTATTCTCCATCAAACGTGCAATAGATGGTATTGCTGATGATAGAAAACATATTCATCTTGTAGACAATGCTATGACTGCTGATTACAGCTGGGAAGAATCAGCTAAACAATATAAAGAATTGTATAATAGCTTAAAGGCTTAATAATTAGTTTAAAATAAAAATTTTATCGCTTAATACGACTTTTATAAAATTTTGCTTACTCAACAAAATAAGGTCTGTATTAAGCGATAATTATTTTATAGATGATTGAAGTTTTAATTAAAGTTTTAATCAGGGGAGGGATAATATAAATGATTTTTCATGATTCGCAAAATCTATATTATCGCAGTCCTATAGGGGCAGTGCCGACACAATCTTTTGTGAGATTGGCAATTGATGTTGATTTAAAAGATAAAGTTTCTTTGGTGCGTTTACATACATGGCAAGAAACTTGTGGTTCAATATATTATAATTTAAAAAAATCTTCATGGGATGAAAAACATTATTTTATTGATTTAGATATGCCTGAAGATGGTTGTCTTGTTTGGTATTATTTTATAATTGAATTAGCTGATGGTAAATTATTATATTATGGCAATAATAAGGCGCAAATGGGTGGTATTGGTCAAGAAGCATTAGAGGTGCCACCATCTTATCAGATTACAGTATTTAAAAAAGATGTAAAAACGCCAGATTGGTTTAAAAAAGCTGTTATGTATCAGATTTTCCCTGATAGATTTTATCGTAGTGGCAATAATATCCCACAGAAAAAACATGCGGTGCTTCATTGTGATTGGAATGAACCACCAATGTATTATTTAGACCCAGATACTAAAAATGTAATCACTTATGATTATTTTGGCGGAAATATCCAAGGTATAAAAGAGAAATTATCTTATTTAAAAGATTTGGGAATATCTGTGATTTATTTTAATCCTATTTTTAAATCACGTGCTAATCATCATTATGATACAGCAGATTATCACCAAGTAGACCCAATGTTTGGCACTAATGAAGAATTTGCACAGCTTTGTAGTCAAGCTAAAGAGATGGGAATTCGCATCATCTTAGATGGTGTATTTAGTCATACTGGCAGTGATAGTATATACTTCAATCGCTTTGGCAATTTTGATAGTGTAGGTGCATATCAATCCAAAGAGTCTCCGTATTATGAATGGTATGATTTCAAGGAATATCCTTGTAAATATGATTGTTGGTGGGGCTTTACAAGTATGCCAAACACAAAGGAAACAACACCATCATATATGGATTTCATCATTCGCAGTGAAGATAGTGTAATGAATTTTTGGATGGATAAAGGCATAAGTGGTTGGCGTTTAGATGTAATTGATGAATTGCCACAGAAATTTACACGTTGTTTTTATCAAAAATTGAAGAAATTAGATAAAGATGCAGTTATCATCGGTGAAGTATGGGAAGATGCTTCAAATAAAATAGCGTATAATGTTCATCGTGAATATCTTTGTGGTTATGAGATGGATAGTGCGATGAATTATCCATTGCGCAGAATTATTTTAGATTTTATTTTGAAAAATAAATCAGCTCAAGAAACAGAAGTAAGTATTTTAAATCAGCATGAAAATTATCCTGAAGAAAATCTCTATGCCATGATGAATTTATTGGGTAGTCATGATGTAGAACGTATTTTGACTTTATTAGGCGAAGCTCCAAGTGTAGAAAATGTACCAGCTAGTGTACAGGCAAAATTCAAATTAGATGATGCTCATTTGCGTTTAGCTATTGCTCGTTTGAAATTAGCTGTTGTTTGGCAGATGACATTGCCGGGGGTACCATCAATTTATTATGGCGATGAAATCGGTATGCAAGGATATCGCGACCCACATAATAGAGCAAGCTATAAATGGGATGAAGCTGATAATAATTTACGTCATTTCTTTACGCGTATGATAGCACTGCGCAATCATCGACAAGTATTGCAAACTGGTTGGTATATACCAGTATATGCTCAAGATGATGTCTTAGCTTATATGAGAACTACAAAATTAGGAAAAGATAGATTTGGACAAAAAATGGATGATGATTGCATTTTAGTGGTGTTAAATCGTCATCAAGAAAAGACTATGACGATAGAAATTGATGTTCATGGTTTTTGTCAGCGTAAATTACATGAAATAACTAATATGTATCCTGATGTGGAAATCATAGATAATAAGGCTAAGATAGAAATTGAACCGCTCACAGCGCTAGTATTTGAACAGGAAAAAGAAAATATAGAATATGCTAGAAAAGCTGGTATTATCATGCATCCAACATCACTTCCATCTGATTATGGTATTGGTGATTTAGGAAAAGAAGCTTATAATTTTGTGGATTGGTTAGTAAAAGCTAAACAAAAGATTTGGCAAGTTCTGCCATTAAATCCAGTGGGATATGGAGCATCTCCATATCAATCTCCATCTGCTTTTGCTGGCAATACTATGCTTATTTCTCCTGAAAAATTGGTGGAAATTAATTTATTAGAAGCCAAAGATATTGTTTTAGATTATAAAGCTGATGTTGATAAAGTAGATTTTGTAAAAGTAGAAGCTTATAAAGAAAAAATCTTAACAAAAGCTTTTGCCAATTTTGTAGCAGATGCAGATTATACTGCTTTTTGTCAACAGCAAAGTTATTGGCTTGAAGATTATGCACTATTCATGGCATTAAAGAAATATTATAAAAACTTACCATGGTATGAATGGAATTTAGACATAAAATTGCGTAAACCTCAAGCTTTAGAGTCCTGTAGAATTTCTTTGGCACAAGATATTGCTTATGCTAAGTTTAAACAATATATTTTCTTTAAACAGTGGCAGGATTTACATGCTTATGCAAACGAAAAAGGCATACAAATAGTCGGTGATGTTCCAATTTTCCCATCACATGATAGTGCTGATGTATGGGTACATCAAGATTTATTTAATTTGAATGCTGATGGCACTTTAAAGACAGCAGCAGGAGTACCACCAGATTATTTCAGTGAAGATGGTCAACTTTGGGGTAATCCACATTATCTCTGGAAGGTAATGCAAAGAGATGACTATAGTTGGTGGCGTAAACGCATAGCTACATTGTTGAATTTAGTAGATATAATTCGCATTGACCATTTCCGTGGTTTTGAAGCTTATTGGGAAGTATCTGGTATGGCTACAAATGCTCGTGTTGGTAAATGGGTTAAAGGTCCAGGCAAAGATTTATTTGATAAAATCAAAGAATATCTAGGTGATGTGCCAATTATCGCTGAAGATTTAGGTGTAATCACTCCAGAAGTCGAAGCTTTGAAAAATAGTTGTAATTTCCCAGGCATGAAAGTTTTGCAATTTGAATTATATGCAAATAAATATCATAAATTAAACTTTATCAGTCCGAAAAATAGCATTGTCTATACAGGCACTCATGACAATAATACAACTTTAGGCTGGCTTAAAGAGGATATATCTCCGCAGGATAAAGCAGTTTTAGCAGATTTATTAGAAGTTAAAGTTGATGATAATGAGGCTTTATTAGATGAATTGGTAAAATTAGCATATGCTAGTGCTTCTAAGATGGCGATATTGCCAATGCAAGATGTTTTGAAGTTGGATAGTAATGCTAGAATGAATTTACCTGGTACAGTAGGCACTAACTGGGGCTGGCGTATGCAAAAAGATGCATTGACAGACGAAAAAGCAATGCATTTGTGTTCCTTAGTAGAAAAATATAATAGATAAATAAAAAGGACTCTACAATAAATGTAGAGTCCTTTTAGATTTTAGCGAAAAGTAATTCGGCAAAGAGGATATTATCATGGTATAATAATTTAAGTGTATTTAGTTAAATTTATTTTAAGATAGGTGAATATTTTAATGAAAATAGAGAAAAAAATATTGTGGGCGATATCATTAAGTGCATTATCTTTATGTACATATAATCAGCCAGTATTAGCTTCAGATACTGATGTTGAAATCTTAAATTATGTTGAAGACCAACGTCGTGAAGCTAGAGATAAAGAAAAAAATAAAGCTATTAATGAATTTAAAGCAGAATTAGATGCTCAATATGAAAAAGAAGGCATTGTTATACAAAATCCTCAAGAAGCACCAATTATTTTTGAGGGTAATGATATTATGTATGATTCAGTAACAGGTGAAGTATATGGTAAGGGCAATGTAAAAATCACGCAGAATTATTCACGCATGACTACTGAAGATGCAAATGGTAATTTAAATACAGGTGATGTGGATATACCTGTTCATGCTCATGTTATGCAGGTAGCTAATCCAACACTTGATATCAACAGTGAGAAAACAAAATATAATTATAATGAAAAAACTGGTGTGATGAATAATGTAAAAGGTCGTGTAGATAATAGATATATTTCAGGAGAACAAGTAGAATTTTATCCTGATTACTATATAATTTACAATGGCACCATGACACGTTGTCCTGCGAAAAAACCAGATTACTGTTTGACTGCTGATAAAATTGAAATTTATCCTGATGACCATATGGTAGCATATAATGCGAAATTTTTGATCAAAGGTCAAGTTATTTATCAAACAGATGAATATAGTACTAAAATAGGTACTAATAGCGATGGAAAAAATCAATGGATACCACTGCGTATTCGTATAAATGATGATGATGGTTTATCTATCGGTTATAAATTAGATGCACCACTTATGGATAATGTAAAAGCTTATGCTGATTTAAAATATACTACTAAGCATGATATGAGAAATATTTATGGTGTAGCTTGGAATAATGCAGGTAGTACTTTTAAAGTAGAAAATGGTAAATATGAAGATGATGAAGATCGCTGGCTAGAAAAAAATATAGCATATATATATAATTATGGCAGTAGAATAGGTGATACACCACTTAGTTTTAATTTTTATAATGAATATGGTTTATGGGAAGAAAATAATATTAAAAGTTGGCATCGTGAACATAATTTATCACTCCATCATGATCCTATAAATTTAGATACAGAAGGTAAATTTAGATTATTTCCAAGCATAGGTTATCGCTTAGTTTATGAAGATTATGATGATAGCAATTATAATAGTTTATATTATGATGTGACTTTACTTGGTGAATTAACTGATAGATTAGTAGCTTATACAGGATATCATTATTCAAGAGTCAGTGCAGAAAATACTTTATTCCAGTATGGGTTGGAAGATTATTCCAAAAAAGTATCCGCAGGTCTAAGTTATACTATCGATTATAAAAATCGCTTTGTTGTAGCAACAGGATATGATGCTTCAGATCAGCTTCGTTTAAGAGATTTAGATTATTATTGGTATCATGATTGGCATTGTGTAGAAACTGAATTAAAATATGAACAGAAAAAAGATAAATGGAGTTTACATTTTAATTTCTTGAATTTCTAATATATAGAGAAAAAAGGTGAATTTATGAAGCCGGAATTGATTGATTTTGTAGAAAAATTTAAGGGAAAACGCATTTTAATTATTGGCGATATGATTGCTGATATATATTTAAAAGGCGATATTTCTCGTATTTCTCGTGAAGCGCCAGTTTTAGTATTGATAGAGTCAGAAGAAAAAACAGTGGCTGGCGGTGCCGCTAATGTAGTTAATAATGTGGCTACATTAGGCGGAAAAGCTTTTGCTGTAGGTATTTTAGGCGAAGATAAAGGTGCTTTAAATTTAAAGCAAATATTAGAAGAAAATAATGTAAATACTGAAGGTATGTTTTGTGATCAAAATCGCAAAACTATTACTAAGACACGTGTTATTGCAGGTGGCAGAGCTACAGTAAGTCAACAGGTAGTACGTATTGATAGAGAATGTAATGAAGTTATCAGTGAAGTATATGAAAAAGAATTGATGAATTACATTCAAATGGTCATGCCACAGATGCAAGGTGTAGTAATGAGCGATTATGGCAGTGGAACAATTACACCTAAAATTCGTGATTTAATTTTATCTTTAAGTAAAGAATATAATATCCCATCAATAATAGATTCTCGATATGCTATTTTCAATTTTGTAGGTACTGATTATGTAAAACAAAATGATGCAGAATTAGCTAGTGCTGTAGGCTATAAAATAGATAATGAAGATAGCTTATATAAAGCGGCACAGGAATTTTTAGTAAAAATGCAAGCAAAGGGAATTTTAGTTACACGTGGCGAAAAAGGTATGACTTTATTTGAAGCAAATGGAGATGTGCATAATATCCCAGTATCTGATAAATCAGAAGTATTTGATGTATCAGGAGCAGGCGATACATGTGTTGCTACCTTTATCACAGCATTAGCTACAGGTGCGATGCCAAGTCAAGCAGCTGAACTTTCTAATTTTGCTTCTGGTATTGCTGTACGTAAAATGGGAACAGCTACAGTTTCTGATGAGGAATTAATTGCCGTATTGAAAAAATAATAATTACAGATAGGATTTTAGTGATGATTATAGATATACAAGATATTGAAAAGTTTTGTGAAATCTTGCGAAAGGGTAATAAAACTATAGCACTTACTAATGGCACTTTTGATTTAATACATGCAGGTCATGTTCGTTATTTAAATGAAGCTAGTAAATTAGCAGATTATTTAATTTTAGGGTTAAATAGTGATCAGTCTGTAAAGCAGTATAAATCAGACAAAAGACCAATTGTTCCGCAAAAAGAGCGAGCAGAGGTTATAGATAGTTTAAAAGCTGTAGATTATGTAGTTATTTTTGATGAAACAACAGCTGATAAATTAATCAGTAAAGTAAAACCAGATATCTATGTAAAAGGTGGAGATTATACAGAAGAATCTCTTCCAGAAACATCAACAGTAAAAAAATATGGTGGTAAGATAAAATTTATAAAAGTAGTAGAAGGATGTTCTACCACAAATATAGTACAAAAAATATTAGATATATATTAATTAAATAATTTAAAGATATGCTACATTTTTAGATAATTTAAAGATGTAGCTTTTCTTTTGGGACTTTAAATAGTAAATAAGTATTTACTATTTGAAAAAATATTGGTAAAATCAAATAATAGAAAAATATATTAGTAAAAATTTTTAATTTATATTTTCGATAGATAGAAGTAATGAGGTTTTTATGAATATTTTAATTGTAAAATTAAGTGCAATAGGAGATGTAATTCATGCATTACCTGTAGCATATGTTTTGAAAAAACGATATCCTAATGCACATATTACATGGGTTGTGGAACCTACAGCATATGAATTGGTGAAACACAATCCATATGTAGATGAAATAATTATTTTTCATAAAAAAGCATTTAAATCATGGAATGGTTTTAAGGAAAATTATCGACCATTTGCTAAGTTATTGCAAAAAAGAAAATATGATATATCTATAGATTTACAAGGTTTATTTAAGTCAGCAGCTGTAGTATTTGCTGCCAAGGCAAAGAAAAAAATAGGCTATGTAGATATGCGTGAAGGTAGCAATTTAATCAGTAAACGCATAGTAGGCAATAATAAAAATGGTCATATTGTAGATAGATATTTAGATACTGTTAAATGTTTAGATTGTGATACAGAAAATATAATATTTCCTTTAGTTAATACACAAGATGAAATTGATTTTGTAGATAATTTATTGATTAAAGAGAGTATATTAAATCAAAAATTTATAATTTTTGCAGTGGGTACTAATTGGATAAATAAATGTTGGTCTGTAGAAAATTTTGCTAAATTAAGCGATTTATTAGCAGGATATAACTTAAAAGTAGTCTTAATTGGTTTTGGAAAAGATGATGAACAAAAATCACAAGCTATTATTAAATTAGCTAGAGAAAATAATATTATAAATTTTGTGGGAAAAACAAGCTTGATGCAAACGGCTAGACTTATTAAATTATCAAAGGCTGTTGTGGGTGGAGATACTGGAAATCTTCATTTAGCAGCAGCTTTAAATATTCCTGCAATTATGCTTATGGGGCCAACAGATCCTAATAGAAATGGTCCATATAGACAAAGTGAAAATGTGATTTTAGCAGGTCATGAATGTGATGGTTGTTGGAAGCGTACTTGTGCTAAGAATATAGATTGTTTAGCAAGTATAAAACCAAATCAAGTCATAGAAAAATTAAGACAAAGCGAGTTGTTAAAAGATGAGTGAAAATTATCCAATTGACTTTGTTGTTACTTGGGTTGATAGCAACGACCCAGTATGGCAAGCAGAAAAAGCAAAGTATAGTCCCAATAAAAATGCAGATAATCGCAATGTGCGTTTTCGTGATTGGGATAATATGCAATATTGGTTTAGAGCTGTAGAAAAATTTGCACCATGGGTTAATAAAATACATTTTGTAACTTATGGTCATTTACCCAAATGGTTAAATATAGATAATCCAAAGTTAAATATTGTTAAACATAGTGATTTTATACCAAAAGAATATTTACCAACATTTAGTTCTAGAACTATAGAATTTAATTTACATCGTATAAAAGGTTTATCAGAAAGATTTGTTTATTTTGACGATGATATGTTTTTATTAAAGCCAGCTTCTAAATCATTATTTTTTGTGAATGGCTTACCAACGGATTTTGCCATTACAAGTACTTTAAGTGTTGCAGATAAAAAAGATACTGTACAATATGCTAAATTTAATAATATAGTTATTTTAAATTCTCATTTTGATAAAAAAGAACAAATGAAAAAAAATTTGGATAAATGGATAAATCTGGAATATGGATGGAATAGTTTAAGAAATTTGATTTTTATGGGAGAACATAGATTTAAATGTTTAGCAAATAATCATTTGCCATTTGGATTTTTAAAGAGTATTTATGAAGAGATATGGCAAGTAGAATTTGATACTCTAGATGAGACTTGTAAACATAAATTTAGAACAAGAACAGATGTAAATCAATGGCTTATACGTTATTGGCAATTAGCTAAAGGTTGCTTTGAACCAATAGGAAGACGTAAAAAGGGATTTGTTTATGAAATTTATAATGGTGTAGAACAAAATCAAAGGTTATTTAATATTATTGAACAACAACAAATACCTATTATTTGTATAAATGATAATGATAGTGTAGATTTTAAACCAATGAAAAATCGTATAAAACAAGCTTTTGATAAGATTTTGTCTGAAAAATCTAGTTTTGAAAAATAGATGATGATGGGGTGATTTTTATGATTAAATATGTTCTAATTGGTGCAGGACGAATAGCTAAAAATCATGTTTTATCGGTAAAAGAAAATGAATATGATTTAATATTTAGCGGTATTTGTGATGTAGAATTGTCAAATATAGAAAGATGTTTAGAAAGTGCTGATTATAAAAAAGATGTTAATAAATATACAGATTATAAACAAATGATAAATGAAATATCTCCTGATTTTGTAGCAATAGCGACATCTTCAGGTAGTCATGCTCAAATAGCTAAATATTGTTTAGAACATAATTGTAATGTATTAATTGAAAAACCTATAGCTATGAGTATAAGAGATGCTCAAATGTTGATTGATATAGCAAAAGAAAAAAATTTGATTTTGGGTGCATGTCATCAAAATAGATTTAATAAATCAGTGCAAAAATTATATGTGGCTTTAAAAGAAGGTAGATTTGGAAAAATATCGCATATGGCAGCTCATGTTAGATGGAATCGTAATGAAGATTATTATAAGCAAGCTACATGGAGAGGTAAATGGGCTGAAGATGGTGGTTGCTTAATGAATCAATGTATTCATAATGCTGATTTATTATGTTGGTTATTAGGTGATATTGAACAAGTTTTTGCTTATACAAATAATGCAATGCATCCATATATAGAAGGTGAAGATTTAGGAATGGCATTAATTAAAGCTAAAAGTGGAGCTTATGCTATTTTTGAAGGAACAGTTAATGTTTATCCACAAAATTTAGAAGAAACATTATATGTTTTTGGTGAAAAGGGTACAGTAAAACTAGCTGGAAAGTCTGTAAATTTAATAGAAGAATGGAATTTTGCAGATGAAAAGGATGATAAGGAAAAAATAAAAGAAATAGCCTCGGAAATGCCTGTTAATATATATGGATTTGGACATAAACGCATATATGCAGATTTTATTCAGTCTATAAAAACTAATGGCGAGCATAAATTATTAGTTGATGGTGAAGCGGGTAAGAGAGCTTTAGAATTAATTTTGGCTATGTATAAAAGTAAAAAAATAGGAAAACCTGTAAATTTACCGTTGGATGATTTTTCATCTATGGATATGTATGGGATTTTTGATAGATAAGAGGAATGATATTATTATGGGAAAAATACCTTTAATGAATTTAACAAGGCAATATCAAAATATAAAAGATGATATAAATAAAAAAGTTTTAGATGTGTTATCATCTGGTCAATATATTATGGGAGAAAATGTAAAGTCTTTTGAAAAAGAATTTGCTGAGTATATGGGGGTAAAATATGCAATTGGTGTTGGTAATGGTACAGATGCATTGCATATTGCTTTATTAGCTTGTAATATACGACCTGAAGATGAAATAATAACTTGTGGAATGAGTTTTTTTGCTACAGCAGAAGCAATATCTATTGTTGGTGCAAAGCCTATTTTTGTGGATTGTTGTGATGATACATATGTATTAGATCATAGACAAATTGAAAAAAAAATAACTTCAAAAACAAAAGCTATAGTTGTGGTTCATTTATATGGTCAATGTGTAGATATGGATGAAATTTGTAAAATAGCTAAAAAATATAATTTAAAGGTAATTGAAGATACAGCACAAGCAGCAGGAGCTAGATATAAAAATAAATATGCTGGAACTTTAGGTGATGTGGGATGTATTTCTTTTTTCCCTACTAAAAATATAGGTTGTGCAGGTGATGGCGGTATTATTTTAACTGATGATGAAGCTATTGCTAGAATTTGCAAAGCATATAGAGTTCATGGTAGTGGATATGATGGAAAGTTTGCTTATGAATTTTTTCATGATATAAAATTAGAAAATGAATGTGATTTTGGGGATAATTTACCCAAATATTTTAATTTTTTAATTGGATGTAATTCTAGATTGGATGAAATTCAAGCTGCTATGTTAAGAATTAAATTACCATTTTTAGAAAGTTGGAATAGTCGCCGTAGAGAAATTGCTAATTATTATAATGAAAATATAAAAAATGATTTAATAAAAAAACCTATAGTTAGTAAAAATTGTGAACATATTTATTATGTATATGTAATAATGGTAAAAGAACGTGATAGATTTAGAGAGTTTTTAGCAGCAAATGATATTGCTACAGGGATATATTTTCCTATTCCGTTGCATTTGCAAGAGGTATATAAAAATTTAGGTTATAAAAAAGGCGATTTACCAAATGTAGAAAGATTAGCAAATTGTGGTGTAGCTATACCTATGTTTCCAGAATTGACAGAAGATGAATTAAAAAAGATTGTTAAAGTAATAAATGATTTTAACTAAAATAATAAAAATAAAGAAGTAAATTATTTAAAATTTACTTCTTTATTATTGTTCATAGATAAAAAAGTATTCTACTATCTCAATTATAGTATATTTTATAAAAATGAATTTTAAATGAAAATAAATTTAAATTTTTGTAAAGGATGGTATTAATGGTTTGTGTAGATAAATATATGCATAAGACATATTATATTTTAATTGGTTTGATGGTTTTTTTATTGCCTCAAGCTTTTATTTTACCAGTAGAATGTAGTTATGAAAATCATTTGTTAGAAAATCTAGAAGTATTTATATTAGGTATTGGTTTTATAAATATGTTATATAAAACTGCAAATTTAAATAAAGATAAAATTAATAAGTTTTATTTAGCATGTGGTATTTTTTATATTGTTATGATTGCTAGAGAATTAAGTTATGGTAGAGTATTTTATCCTATCGGTATTGATAAAAATGGTGAACAAATTTTTATGAATATCCATCAAATATGGTATGGCCCAATAGTATATCCTATAATTGCAGTACTAGTTTTAATAGCATTATTTTTAATGATACAAACTTATAAATACATAAAAAAAGAACAGATTATTTGTAGTATACCTAGATATAGCATTCGTTTATTTATAATTATGATGATCTTGAGTCAGATAGTATTTGAGAAAAATTTAATTAAGTTTTTAGCAGATTATGGTCAATTATTAGAAGAATGCACAGAGATATTAGCATATTGTTCTTTAGTATGCTTTACTTATGATATATCATTTAAAAAGAAATAAAGAAGGAATATAAATGTTAAATTTTGAAATTAGATATACAAAAGCTTTAGTTATTTTGTGTATTTTAGCTGTTATTTTTATTGGGTTATCATTTGTCTTGCCTATAGAATATAGTTATGAAAATCATTTTTTAGAGAATTTAGAAGTTGTAATTTTATTTTTAGGTATTGTAATCTGTATAGGGAAAATACGAGATTTTATTTTATATGATAGTATAAAATTTTATGTAGCTTCGATAATAATTTATATATTGATGATTGGCAGAGAATTGAGTTGGGGTCGTGTATTTTATCCTATTGGTATGGATAAAAATGGTGAACAGATTTTTGTAAAAGTGCATGAATTATGGTATGGTTCAGTAGTTTATCCAATAGTAGGGATTTTAATATTAATAGCCTTGATTTTATTGGGAGTATATTTTTATCAAAGCAGAAGACAAGGAATTTGTTGGTACATTCCATTAGGTGAATTTTTGTTTTTTATAGTAACAAGCATATTGAGTCAATGTGTATTTGATAGAGGTTTAGTGCAATTTGGTAATTATAATCAATTATTAGAAGAAAGTTGTGAAATCATAGCATATATATCTCTTGTTTGTTGTACATATGATATTTCTTTTAAAAGAAGATATATTCATATAAGATATTTTCGCTTTAGATAGAGAAAGAGCCTTAAGAATTTTTTTATTCTTAAGGCTCTTTTTTATTTAAATTTATTTTTTAGTTGTTTAAATTCTCGCTCCCATTTTCGCATTGCAACGAAAATAATGTGAATAGAGCTTACTTTTAATTTGAATTCCCACATTTTTTGGTGTGAAGGTATAGGGATGCGTGGAAGAGCAAAAAGGTTAATATGCCAAAGTGGAACATTTTCAAAGATAGCAAATGCCATTTTATAATTTGCTTTTTTTACTATATTTATTACTTGTTGATTGAAAAAACCATATGGGTAACAAAGATAATTCATAGGTTTATCTAGTAATTTTTCAAATTTTGTTTTAGTATCAATAATTTCTAAATTTAATTTTTCTTCATTACATTGAGTTAGGAACGGATGATCGGCAGTATGCGGTTGGATATCTAGACCATGATGAAGCCAAGATTTTAATTCTGCTAAATTCATGGTAGTAGTTTCTTGTTTACCGAAATTTTCCCATTTGTTAGGTTTACCAATCCAATTGTAAATAGGAAAAACAACAGCAGTCATATTGTATTTTTTTAATAGCGGTAAGGCTTCAAGATAATTATCCTGATAGCCATCATCAAAAGTTAGTAGAATAGGATTTTTAGGTAATTTAGTCTTATTTACGAAGTGATTATATAATTGTTCTGGTGTAATAGTATGATAATTATGCGTGGATAAATATTCTAGTTGCTCGGCAAATTTTTCTTTAGGTAGAGCATTTCTATCACCAGGAATATCGGCTATACGATGATACATTAGAATTGGTACATAATTTTTAAATTTTAAATATAAGATAAAAAATATACATAAAATAATCAATAATAGTATAAACATAATAATTTTTCCTAACCTTAGATATAGTGTATAATAATATATTATACGAATATGAAGAAGATATTCAATAAATTTTTAAGGAAAGATTTTATGAAAAAATTTTTAGTTATTAATACATCTTTTTTTGGAGATACTTTACTTACTAATCCTTTATGTAGAAATATAAAAATATTATATCCAGATTCACATATAACTTTTATTGTTAATAAGCCATTTGTAGAAGTAGCAACCTACTGTGATGGAGTAGATGAAGTAGTAGCTTATGATAAAAAGGGTAAACATCATGGTGTAAAGGGAGCATGGAATTTTTATCAAGAATATAAAGAAAAATTTAAATTAGGCTTTGAAGCAGCTTTTGTTATTTATGGTAATGAAAGAGGTATTGTTTTAGCAAAATTATTTGGGGCTAAAAAAGTATATGCTGAAAATAAAGGTATAATAAATTTTTTATTAGATAATCCTAGAGAAATAGATTATCATGGTAAGACAAAAGTACAGACTAAAAATAGTATTTTATTAGAACAATATAGTAAAAAAGCTATAAGAGAATTACCGATGAAATTTATACCACCAGAATCATCATATGATGATATTGAAGTGTTATTAGAAGGTTTAAATATACAAGATAATAAATTAGTAGCAATATGTACTACATCTAAAAAGAAAGAAAAAGATATGCCTTTAAAAGATTGTAAAGAATTAATACAAACATTAAAAAGTAAAGGTTATACTTTATTACTATTAGGGGCAGGGAATGTAGCAAAAGAATATGGAGAAGAATTGTCTAAAATAGCTAAAGATGATTTTATAAATTTAGTAGATAAGACAACTATTGCTCAACTTGGAGCGCTACTAGCTAATTGTAAAGCTTTAATTAGTGTGGATACAGGGACTATGCATTTAGGTTTGGCAGTAGATGTACCTACAGTTTGTTTATTTTATATTCATACAAAAGCACATCTAGACGCATGGGCTCCTGAAAAATCATTATATCGTTGCGAGGTTTTAACAGAAAATATAAAGGTAGAAAATATTGTTAATTCTTTAAGAAAAATTATGGAGTAATTTTTTATGAAAAAAATTTTATTATTAGTACCTCGTATGAATATAGGTGGTGCTGAATCATATGTAGCATTAGTAGCTCGTAGTTTAAAATCATTAGGCTACAATGTATTTATTGCTTCTGCTGGTGGAGCGTTGGCGGTTGAATTACAAAAAGAAGGAATAAAACATTTTTTTTTACCGATTAGATTAAGTAAGTTTATATCAGGATTATTATTAAAACGTATTGTAGAAAAATATAATATAGACTTAATACATGCCAATTCGGAAGCAGCAGGTATTGTAGTCGTAAAGACACGAAATAAGTATAAATTAGATATTCCTATAGTATATACAGCTCATGGTGTATTACCAGCAAAAGTGAAAGACATTATAAATCAAGTGGATAAGATTATTGCTGTAAGTGAGTTTTCTAGGAAATCTGCAATAAAAGAAGGCTTTTTAGCTGAAAAAATACAAGTTGTTTATAATGGTGTAGATATTGAAAAATTTAAGCCAAATAGACAAAATAAAAATTTATTACGAAAAAAATATAATATACCACAAGAGGCTTTTACTATGATTATAGTTTCGCGTATTAAAAATTTGCGAAATAAAGGACATCAGCATTTACTTGATGTATTGAAAAATTATGAAATTAGTAAAAAATGGCATCTTGTAGTAATTGGTAAAGGAAAAGGTTTCAGTGATTTAAAGAAAAAAATAAAAGAATATCATTTACAAGATAGAGTACATTTATTAGGTCATAAGACAGATGTAGAAAATTATATAGATATAGCAGATGTAATGGTTTTACCATCATATTTTGAAACATTTGGATTGGTTTTAGCTGAAGGGATGGCAATGCAAAAGCCAGCTATAGCTTTTAATGTTGGTGGCATTAGTGAAGTTATAAGTGATAAAGAAACAGGATTTCTTGTAAAATATAATGATGATGATGATTTAGTAAATAAGATAAATAGATTAGCTCAAGATAAAGATTTATGTAGCAAAATGGGAATAAATGCAAGGAAAAAAGTAGAAAAAGATTTTGCTAATCAAATAATGATAAAAAAAATTATAGAAATATATAATAATATTTGTGATAATAGATAAATTTCATGGGATGTGAATTTAGTGAAAAAGATTTTAAGTATTGTATCTGGAAATCCATCTGGTTCACTTAATATTGCAATAGATATAAGTAATTATTTAAAAACTAGAGGTTATGAAGTTATTGATATTTTTCGTAAATACAATAATACAGATTTAAAAGGAATTATTGTTATAAAAGATAAATTTACTATAGATTATATATTATCTTTAGGTGAATTTATTAGACATAGTAAACCAGATTTAATTATCGTTCATGGATATAGTACACATATTTGGACTAAATTAGCATTAGCATATGCTAAAATACCAGTTAAATTAATACATGTAGAACATAATACAGAGAAATATACACCATTTAGACGTTATTTAACACGAAAATTAGATAAGTATACAAATAAATATATCTGTGTATCAAAGGGCGTAGCTAACCACTTGATTAAGCAAGGTATAGATAAATCAAAGGTAGAAGTAATTTATAATGGTATTGATATACAAAGTTTTGATTTACCAAAGGAAAAGCACGACATTTTCACAGTAGGAATGGTTGCTCGTTTCAGTAAACAAAAAGATCAGATGACTTTGATTAAAGCGATAGAGTATTTAATTAAAGAAAAAAATGAAAAAATTAATTTGTTATTAATGGGCATAGGAAAGACTAGAAAAAAATGTGAAAAGTATATTTCTGAACATAGTTTAGATAATAATATAAAAATAATAGAAGGTAATTTTAAAGATTTAATAGTAAAAACAGATTTATTTGTATTGGCTACACATTATGAGGGGTTACCATTAGTATTATGTGAAGCAATGGCTTCAAAAACACCAATAATAGCAACTGATGTTCCAGGTGTAAATGAAATTGTATTAAATGAAAAAACGGGATTATTAGTAAAAGAAAATGAAGTATCAGATTTGGCTAATAATATATTAAGAATGAAAAATGATGAAAATATAAGAAAATTTTTTAGTGAAAAAGCATATAGATTTATTAATGAAGAGTTTAATCTAGAACTTATGTATAAAAACTATGAAAAAAGGATAGAATTTATGATATGAAATATTTAACGATTTTTACACCTACATATAATAGGTCTAACTTATTGTTACATTTATATAAATCTTTATGTGAACAAATAAATAAAGATTTTTTATGGTTGATAATAGATGATGGTTCAAAAGATAATACTAAAGAATTAGTAGATATATGGAAAAAAGAAAATAAAATAAAAATACAATATATATATCAAAAAAATTCAGGAAAACATGTGGCACATAATAAAGCAGTGGAATTATGTAATACTGAATTATTTTTATGTGTAGACTCTGATGATATATTAACAAATAATGCAGTGGAAATAATTATTAATTATTGGAAAAATGATAGAAATAAGGACGTTGATTTTGTAGCATATTGTTCAAGAAGGGGAGATTTATTAGGAAATCCAACAGGAAAACGATGGATTGATGATGAAAGAAAAATATCATTTTTTGATTTATATGAAAAGCATAAATATAGAGGAGAGTTAGTTTTAATATGGATAACAAAAATATTAAAACAATATAGTTTTCCTATATTTGAATATGAAAAATTTGTTACAGAAAATGTGCTATATTATCAAATTTCGTATGATAAGCCTGTTAAATTAATAAATGATGTATTTTATTTGTTTGAATATAAACCAGATGGATATACAAAACAAGGTGAAAGATTATATTATAAAAATCCTTATGGATATGCGATATATCGTTATCAAGTAGGTTATTTGTCTTTAAATTTATTAAAAAAAATTAGATGGATAGCTAGATATAAAGGATGGATAAAAACTTTTAATTTAAATAAAAATTTAATAGAAAATGAATTAAAAAAAATGAATTTAAATGAAACAAATTTAATTATTAATTTATTAAGTGATTTATATGCATTGTCATATAAAAATAAATACAATAAAAAGAGGATTGAATATAAAAAATGATATCAGTTATTATGCCTTTGTATAATAATGAAAAATATGTAATAGAAGCTATTCAGTCAGTTGTTAAGCAAACATATGTAGACTGGGAGCTAATAATAATAAATGATGCTTCTACTGATAGTAGTAAATTGTTAGTACAAACTTTTTTAGAAAAAGAGAAAGATAATAGAATAATATTAATAGATTTAAAAGAAAATAAAGGGGTATCTTTTGCAAGAAACTTAGGAATGAAAAAAGCAAAAGGAGAATATATTTCTTTTTTAGATAGTGATGATCTTTGGGATAAGAATTTTTTGAATGAATTATATAGAAAAATAAAAGAAACAAATGGAAAATTAGTTTATAGTAAATTTGCTTATTTTTATAATGGAGATAATATAAAAATAAATAAAGCAGTAATGCGAGAAGGAAAAATAGATAAATTTATAGTAAAAAAGAAGTGTAGATATGAAACAGAATATTCTTTTCATATTTGTGCAATCTTAGTAAAAAAATCTTTAATTGAAACATATAAAATAAAATTCCCAGAAGATCAGAATTTATTTGAAGATGGCTTATTTTTATCTAAATTGATATGCATTACTGGTATTATAAGTGTAAACAAAGTTTTGATGTATTATAGACAACATCAAACATCAATTACACATAAAAAATATACTAAAAAAGAATATTTACAAGAATTATTATTTTTACTGCCCCCGCTGTGCGTATCGCTGGTGCAGCGCCGGGACTA
>OGWW01000097.1_pt1 | contig 57025 bp, 67 predicted proteins | sample 1576131 | NCBI WGS metagenome assembly OGWW01 (sample SAMEA3541576, study PRJEB24748) | human gut metagenome | biome: human gut; feature: human-associated habitat; material: faeces | place: China | collected 2012 | reverse complement strand
CTTTTTATTTGGTGGGCCCAGCTGGGTTCGAACCAGCGACCAACCGGTTATGAGCTGTACAATTCAAGTCCTTATAAACGGCTTGAATACTATACTCCAAACATTTTTCTCACTTCAAAGCATAGCCTTCTAACCCGCATTATTACGTAGTAAAAACAGGTACGTTGGTACCACGTTGGTACCATTATCTAAATGGACTATCCTTACTCTGCATATCAACAGGAAACAATTCAGGATCTTCTTTAACTACTAACAAAAGTGCTTCTCCATCACTATCACACTCCGCTGATTTTGCTTTTACTCGCTCCTGCAATTCAGCGAACCACGGAACTAACGGCGGCATCCACCTAAACAAACAAGCTGCCAAGTCCTCAATGCTATCGCCTTCTAAAATATGTCCTCTAATCACAACATGCATCTTCCGTCCTCCTTTTCACACGAACTCTATTATAGCAAAAAGCACAAAAAAAGAAAGCCCCGAAACCGTTGCGTCGCCAGCGGTAACAGGGCTTACTAGTATTATAACACTTTAGTATGCGTATGTCATCCATATACCAGCTTGTTTGTCCTGCCAATCATACTCGCCTCGAAGTCCTATATACTTGCTACCAATCCTGCGGCTCACTCCATAGCTGATACCTGTAACATAGTGATCAACATTAATCTTGGCTCCGATCTCCCGCAATACCCCTGGTGCGGATGGTGGCAAGGATTTCAAGATTGTCTGCTGCAATTCTTCCTGCTTCTTCGACAAGGCTTCCAGCTCGATCAACTGCTTCTGCAGTTGTTCTATTTGCTTCTTGGCTTCGGTCGATTCCTGCTCCGATACTCGTAACTGTTCTCTGGCTGTTTGCAATTCCGCTGCTAATTGACTGCTGATTGCTAACTGCCTGTTCGAGTTTTGTTCCAGTGTCGTTAGTTCTGCTTCTGTTATCATGTATGCCGGCTCTGTAGCTGAACAGATAGCAGGCAAGAAAAATAACTGTACAAACACCCACACCGACAAGAAAGCGATTATTAGACATCCAATTTTTAATTTTTTCATACACATTCATCACCCATCACACAATTTCCCAATCCTCTGCAGCAATATTTTCTAAAGTATAAATCACATCATCAGGATTTCTAATATCTAAAACACGGCCGTCTTTGCAATACATCATAACCGTACTACCCTCAATCTGCCAAAACCCAGACCAATGCGGTCGTTTTACTTTTTTACCTTGTTTCATTAGTTCTAACGCTTTTACAAATTTCATAATAAAGTTACCCCCAATATTATATTTCGCACGGAAAACGAACGAAAAAAACTAGAAACAGCTTACAACCTAAATCACAGCCTACATAATATGTTCCCGACATTAATATCGGGAACATATTTATAGCATAAAGCTATCATTTCAACACCTTTAATTTAACTAAAATTTTAAAGATATCAATTACCACCTCGAAGTATACCCACGTGTATCAACGTGAATCCAATCGCCATAATAACCAACGCCAAGCTGATCTTCTAGTCCCCATGCTTTAGCTGCCTCAATGACCGTATCTGCCAATGCGGTATCAGTATCGTCCTGTCCCGAAATATGGATGTCGGCTGCACAGCCACGAGTATGGTAGCTACCTACTTCTCCGCCACAGGCGGCATTGACGCCATCTTCTACAGTTCTGTAGCCTGATTTAAAGCTGGTCCCATATTTTTCATGGTAGCTGGTAGTATTTATAACCCAATTAGGATTCCACTCTCTCAGCATATCAAGCAGCCGAAATAAGTTCGCTGTCTTTTCATCATTTGTGCAGAGCCTGCCATTCTCGTTATCCCACGCATAAGGATTACTGTTTCTACGCCAGCAGTCCCATTCAGTAACACTCCAATGTTTACTTACATATAAAGGCTTATCCATTTCAATTACACTCCTTATCTGCGCACGGAAGGCGCATTAACATTGCCGTCTTCAAGTTTTTTAGCCGCAAAATCACTCTCGCCATCTCCGTCCCTGTCAATCAAGCTTGTAGCATACAGCAAAAAGGCGGCGCAGGCACTGGGGCTTGTCAGTGTGTCAATAAGCGCCCTGATCTCGACCAGCGGCGGTTTACCTGTCTGTACCCAAACTTGAGTGCAGCCAATCAAGTACATCATCACAGTCAAGCCAATTACATAAATCAAAGCCTTAAATATCACCAAACTATACCCTTTAATTTGACTGCCGAATGGTATCAACCCATGCAGAGCCAACTTTACTTTTTCTATCATTCTTTATTTACCTCAGCATCATCTCCAGCCGGATCAGCAGCATCGGCACCGGCACTGACATTATCACTAGATCCCTTCTCGTCGCCGACCGGATCAATAATAGTCACAAGCTCTCCCGAAATCTCCCCTGCGATCATAGTGGCTTCGCTGTCTCTCTTGGCTTTTCTCAAGCACTTGTCATGCAAAAAATACTCTGCTGGTATAAGTGGCTCCGGCAACTGTGCGGCATCACCACCAACCGCCAAAAACAATAAATACGACTCTCGTCTTGTCAATAATTCATACATAATATGCACGCCCTTTCTTATTTGGCCTTGTTCGGTTTATCCGTTGGTAAGGCCATTGTTTTTTTCTTAATGTCGTCCATAACACCGTTCACGCCCAGATTGTGATAGGCATTATAAATATTCTCAAAGCTTTCCTTTGCGTAAATTGGCATATAACCCTTATCAAAGTAGTAATGATTATATGCCTGTATCATTCTGTCCCGCAGCATAGCCTGCATACCAGCTTCCACTGCTTCATTTTTCTTATTGATGCTTCTGATTTTTTTTGCAAGATACCCCAGCACCGCTCCGACCAGCAAATTTATCCCGTAAATAACCACTTCGTTCATGCGCCACCGCCTATTTTTGAGATAGAAAAAGCGCCTACCGAAGTAAGCGCTTTCCTTATTCTCTTATTTTAAAAATTTAAGCATTTCCCTATGCTCAGCACGTTCACGTTTTGACAAACCACTCTGCATACGGTCTTTAGCTTCCATACGCTTTTTGTTACGTTCATCTCTCAACTGCTTACCTGTAACGCCAAGCCGTTTGAGTTCCGCAAAATCTTCTACAGACAGCTTTTCTCCATCTGTTTGTTTAGCAATAACGCTATCCATAACTTTCTGACGTGCGTTAGTCCTTGCGCTGCGCTCGCTGGCAATAATGCCCTGCATATCGCCTGCAATACTTTCGTCAACATTTCTAAAGCCGGTAGCCTTTAATATTTGATCATACATAGTATCAAGCTCACTGTTTTTCCTGGCACGTCTGCCCTCTGTATGCCCCATAACAGCCTGCATATAATTACCCAGCGCAGGACTTAATGCTTTAATGCTGGCAAGTGTATCACCAGAAGAAACAGCTTTTGCAAGTTGCTGAGCAGTGCTTAACGTAGCGCCCCCTAAAACTCCGCTGATACCATTTTCTGCCGATAAAGTAACATCACCAACACCAGCACGGCTTGAAACATCAACATTCAACGGCGACACACTACCAATACCATACATAGCAATCTTAGCAAGCTCTTTGCCGACCGGATCATCACCAGCGGCTTCCATAACCATTTTTTTGATTTTTGTTTTAGGACTGCTCCCAAAAAGCTCTTTCCAAATATCATCTAACCAATCAGACATCGGTATCTGCAGCAATCCGCATAATAAAAAGTATGTTCCCCAAAATTTAGCATTTTGCGCAGCAGAACCTTTTGTAATAAGCTCGTGCATCAACTCCAATTCTTTAATAGGATATTTCTTAAACTGCAAAGCGATTTGAGAAAAAATACTGCCACGCCTAAAAATATTCGGGGCATCAGCAACACCGTAATCAAAATTAGCCTTACGGTTTATCTCCTTAGCATAATTGATAGCCTGATCGTGATTCATACCTTTACTTCTGCCATTATGATACGCCGCCAGCACCGTCGCTTTCCGGGCGAACATATCAACAGTCCTGAACAAATACATCGTCTTGGCCGCAACATTACCAGGTCTAAATTTACCATAGCCACTGGTAGTATCCAGTGTAATATCGTTCATTATCCCTGTTTCCTTATAAATCTTTCGGTCTGTCATACTAGGATTTATCAAAGCATTCTTCATTCCTGCCGCAACCGGCGTAAACTCTCCCAATAACCCAACCGTATTTATCAGCTGCGACAAATTTAAAAGAGCACTGGAAATATTCAAAAAGCCCAACTTCAATACCGAAACTTTGCCAGTGATACTGTTTGCCATTTGCAAAGCCGCACGCTCGCCAAAATTACTTGCGACATGCTTTCGATACCAATTACTGCGATTCAACAGATTATTGATCTGCGTTTCCAGCGCACTCGGATTACCATTCATATCATTGATGTACTGCTTGGTATAATGCGCCAACGGATTATCACTGTAATCCTTATCAAAGGCGCCAAAATATCTCTCAAACAGGCCTATGGCCGCCGGTTTAAATTCTTCCAAAGCAACATACCGTCCGGTAGCATTAAAATAATGCTTCAGCAGCCAATTCATATCAGTTTCAAAACCTTCCACACCTTTACGCTGCTTAAAGTTGCCAAACCACCGATGCCGTCCACGAGTCTTAACCTTACCCAGTAAAAACTCACGAGCCTCGGTTACACTCATCTCCAAGTCAGACATCACCCTGTCCAAAACTGCCTGATACTCCGTATCACCAACAACAGCAGCATAAAGCTTTTCATCATCACCAAAGCTAAACGACTTCGGAGCAATAACAATTTCAGCATCAGATTGCTTCTCCAAATATGCTTCAGCTTTTTTCATAGCCTCCTTTACCGTACGGCCGCTGCCGACAACAGTATTGCTGCCGTCCTCATTTTTCCTCATAATAAAATAATCATGGAAAAAATGAGGAATGTAACCGCCACGATTAGTAAGATCACCCATGCGCTCACGCCACGTAACGGCATGAGATCCATTTTCAAGCAAATCGTCACTTACAATCTGTACTGTAGACTGTTCCTTCAAAGCATTTACAAACTCTGCATCAACAGTCATACGCTTAGTCCAAACCTTAGGCATCTTATATGCAACCAAATAATTATGATCGCCAGCATCTTCAACCTTCAAAATCTCGACAAACTTATCCTTCCGCAACTCACGAAGTTTATCACCACTCATGTTTTTCTGATAAGTACGCACCTGCTTTCTAGCGTCGTTCAGTAAAGTATAGGCCTTGCGAATTGTGCTGCGTGTCCGGGCATAAGCCTGCGCAACCTCATCACTTATACCCTGCTGCCGCAATTCATCCCTGCTGTATTCCTTGCCTTCAATGTCACCCTGCAGCAATAGATTGCTCCAAACCTGCTGCTCTGCGTCAGATTTCAGTGTGCTATAAATACGCTTCATCGCCCTGTCAAAGTCACCGCGCACATTTTCCTGCGTCTGCATTGCCTTATCGCCCATTTTAAAAAACGCTTTAAACTGCGGATATTTCTCGGCAATCCAACCAGGCGAACGCACAATGCCTTCCAATATCCCAAACTGCTGTGCCTTGCTTTGCTTGGCACCCTTAACCTCAATACGTTCATCAGCCTGTTTCTTTCCCCCCAGCCCGCTTAGGTTTTCGGCAAGATTCTCCGTAGCAGTGCGGATAGAATAAGAAACATCGTCAGACTTGGTAACCGCACTAAAATACGGTCGTCCTTCGTAATCATTGACACCCGATAGCATATCACGTATACTAACAGTAGATAAAGAACCGTCAACAGCTCCTAACAGGGATAGGCCTTTTGGCATCCCCTGATGAGTGAGACGGTTCTTTTCTATTATCACATCATACAAATTAGTATTAGTAGGATTTAAAGTTATTTCTCCGCCCTGTTCTTCAGCAACCAACCTGACAGTATATATTTTGTCATTAAGTTTCACCGGAACATAAAATCGATGATAAGCCCTTACGTTAGGCTTTTTATCGGTTTTTTTATTTGGAATGCTTTCTATCAATACTGCATTATTCAGTAAGTCGCCTATTGAAAAGAGACTATTACTACGAACATTTAAGAAACCCTTGCTCGTTTTCATACTCGAATAAACAATATGCTTAATATCCTTCGGCAGCACAGACATTATAGCCTTGTTATCTGCACTATCAAATTTTATATTTGTTTTAGCAAGATACTGAACATATCTCTTCAAAACCGTAGAATTAACAACCTCCTTCGGCACTCTACCAGTCAAATCAACAATATTTACCATAGCATCAGGATTTACATCTGCATTAACCGCATAGTTTGTTTGACCATCAGTACGACTACCGCTGTCCCTATTCCACACCTCACCGCTGGCCACATCTTCAAAAACTTGTTCCGCCTTCCGATCAATGATTCTCTGCGTAGCTTCCACACTGCCAAACAAAGCCTTAACCTGATCAGCAAAATCCTGCACCAGGCGCCAAAGTTTACCAAAAACAGTACCTTTCCCCTGCTTATTCAACTTCTGCCAGTCACGATAAGCATCGCACTGTGCTTCCTTGTTCTTATACTTCGCTTCAAGGTCACGCTTCTGCTTCTCAGTCAATGCCACCTGCAATGCAAACTCCATAACCTCATGGTCGATAGTACCGCCCTCGCTATCCTTCGCCAACTCAATAATGCCGTCAAGCCCTACCGTGCGTAGACTACCCTGCAACTGCTTGCTGCTGGTTACAGGTTTTTCGTGTTCAGCGCTGGCCTTTGCAAGTTGCTGCGGCGTAGCAACAATCTCATCAACAAGATTGATCGTCAGATTCCTCCCGTTAGGTAAATCCAAACTAACCGTAGCGCCGTTCAGCGCAAAATTTTTACCATTCGGAATACTGCGTTTCGCCTGTGAAAGAACCTCCTCCGGCGTAAGCAGCTCGCCACCTTCTTTCGAGCGAATAGAAAACTCACGTTCCGGTTTCTGCCTTTCATCACCTTTAATATCAATGCTTTCCTCAACACCACCGCCATTCATAAGCTCGTCCAGTTTTAGTTCCTTGTTGATTTCAGCCTGACGTTTTACTAACCCCTCATATTTTTCCTGATACTCAAAAGGCTTCTCCAACTCAACCTGCAAAGCCTTCAGTTCCTTCTCAGCCCTTACAATATCTTCCTGTAAAAACCTAACCGCATTATCGGGACCGTTCATCACAGCATATTCAATCCCCTGCAACGAAGCAGTCTGAGCCGTATACTGTCCCTCCCCAACCACAGTAGCATCAACAGCAGTATATACTTTTTCCTTTGCGCCATCTTCGCCAGTCTTAAAGGTTACAGTATCACGAGCTTTTAGCCTTAAATCAAACCCGCCAATTTTTCCTACAACGGATCCTGATTTATTGGTATAACTATCCATAAGCTTGCCTAATGCTTCACCAGCAGCAGCACGTTCTGTATACCTTTTCCCAGACAATTCCATTACGAAATTTTCGCCTTTAACATCTTGGCGACTTTTTACATCTTCCTGCGCTGCTTTCAAATCTGCTCTGGCAACATCAATCTTACTTGGCAGTGCTAATGCTCTGCGTTCATTTGCCTGCCGTTGCTGCGTATAACTCGCATGCAGCAAACTATACTTATTCACCTCGGCGTCAACCATCGTTTTTTCTGCCATTAACGGATTACCGCTCGCCAGTGCTTCCACCTCGGCAAAATTAACCACCACAGCATCCATATCTTCAATAACACGATTAGAAAGATTATCGCTCATGGCCTGAGATATAATGTTAGCCTTATTTTTCAGTTTTTCCCACATATTGGCGTCAAAACTGTCCTTGGTAACATAAGTAAATATTTCCACTTCCTTATTCTCGTTGCCCTGGCGTAAAATGCGCCCCTCACGCTGCTCAATATCACGTGGCCGCCACGGTGCATCCACATGGTGTAAAGCAACTAATTTTTTCTGCACGTTCGTACCGGCGCCCATTTTCTCCGTAGATCCAATCAAAATACGCACATTGCCAGCAATAACATCATCAAACAAACGCTGTTTTTGATCTTTGGTTTTCGCGTCATGCATAAAAGCAATTTCTTCAGAAGGAATGCCCTTCCGCATCAACATTCTTTTAACCTCATCATAAACAACGACATTATTACTGTCTTCCTCACCATCAACGGAAACTTCACTATCAGTTTCCACAACCTTATCACTGGTGCCCTTCGGTGTAGAAAGATCACAGAAAATAAGCTGCGTTCCCTTCGTAGCATCACTTTCCTTGTACTTTTCAAAAGCATTTTCCGCAACAGCCTGTATCTTTCCCTGTGCTTCCGATGCAGAAACACTGCCATCTACCAATCGCATATCCAAAGAAGCTTTTCGCAAATCAGTAGTCAACTTTAGCATATTGTCGTCTTTAGGGTCAACCGCCCCGTTTTTTATTGCCATAGCCCTTTCCTTAACAGTATTTTTGATAAAATCTGCAAGGGCATCATTTGTAGCAACCTCGACTATAGTAGGTTTATCATTTTTCAACTTCGGAATATCCAAGTTCAGCTTATCGCTGTTCACCACATCGGCAAACTTCCTGAACATCTTAATCATCTCCGGCGCATTAATAAAAGAAGTAACCTTATTAATCTGCCTGTAACCAATACCGTCAGGAGAACGCTCTATCGTGCTGCCAACATTGGCAAACGACGCTGCCCAGCTGTCAAAATACTGCATATTCTTCTCACGCAAAGTATCCATATCCATATAACGGTTCATAGTGAACATTTCCGCCATCGTATTGCTTATAGGCGTACCAGTAGCAAAAACAACACCACGGCCATTATTAAGCTTTGTTAAATACTGCGTCTTAACAAACATATCCATCGACCGCTGGCTACCGGTGTTATTGATACCGGCAATGCGTGTCATTTTGGTGGAAAACGCTAAATTCTTAAACAAGTCAGCTTCATCTACAAACAATTGATCTATACCAAGCTGTTCAAATGGTATAACAATGTCCTTCGTTTCCTCGCTGGTATCACGTTTTAACCGTTCTTCCAGCTTTTCTTTTTGCTTCTCCAACTCTTTAACGATTTTATTATAAGCTTTACCCTCGTCCAATTTCATCGCCAAAATAGCTTCGCTGATCTCATCAACCTGCTGACGATAAAAATTCTTATAAGCCTCCGGCGACATAGGTATCCTTTTAAACATATTATGGCTGATAATAATGCCGTCCCAATCTTCCATAGCAATCCGACTGAGCATCTTTTGCCGTGAACCGTTTTTAGCAGCTCTCCGTTTCTCTATTTCTTTTTTACTTAAGCCCTTGCCGGCAACAACATTTATGTCTGGCAGCTCCTCACTCGAAACAGTCAGTAAATTGGCGTTAGGATAAATAACACGGAACTCATTCTCAAACTGCTTAACCATATGGTTTGGAATAACATACATCGGCTTTTTAGCTATACCAAGACGTCGGGCTTCCATGCCAGCCGTCTGCATCGTCCAAGTTTTACCTGTACCAACGCTGTGTGCCAGCAAAGTATTACCGTTCTGCAAAACTCTCCATATAGCATTCTTTTGATGTTCTCTTAGCTGCGGTGCGGTCAGGCTATAACCTGGCAAAGTTAAATGGCTGCCGTCATATTCCCGCAGGCGCCAGTTATTCAGATTATTATTGTAATAATTTAATAATCGTTCCGTCCTGCTCTCGTCCGACCAAATCCACTTTCTAAACTCATCTTTTACCTTTTGCAGCTTTTCCTGTACTGCAGCAGTTTTCTTTTGATTAACAACTTTCGTGCCATCCTCAAAAGTATCATAAACTATTGGCGTTTTTTGATTCAGGGCATAATCCAATATATCCTTAAAACTCCTGTCGGGCGTTCCCCAAGTACTCCTGTTCGCCACACTGTTTTTAGCAGCACTACGCTGCCAATCAACAAGCCACGTCCCCATTGGTGCGTTAAACTTAACGGACAAAGAACCAAACTCATCTAAAAGTTTATCCGCAAAAGCTTCAATATCACTTTCAGGTATCCACGGCACGCCAAGATTAGCGTTGATGTCCTCAGGCTTCAAATCCTCAGGCTGTACCTTCTTAAGTTCTTCAACATTTTTATCATACTTCGAATCAGACTTAGCCGCCTCAACAGCAGCTTCCAACTTTTCACGAACATTACCCGATAAATATTCCTCTGCCGTTTCAAAATCTCTCGTGATCGGATTCTCATAAATCAGCCCTTCAAGGGATTTTATAACCTCAGACTTATCTTTTCCCAGCAAACCAGCCATATAATCCAAATCCAATTCGCCTCTTTGTGCAAGCGAAGTCGCTAAAGCATCTATCGGGCTATCCGCTGTTTCAATATTTTTTACTGCGGCCACCGTTCTCTTTTCAAAAATATCTCTTTTATTAGCAGTGACTTTCTTAGTTTTCTTATCAACCTTATATTCCTCAATAGCACTTACTAAACCATACTCCGGATCGTCCCCCAACTTAGAAACGTTCTTCTTATCATTGAGATAACCAAAATCCTTAACAAAACTATCATACAAAGCATTTAATTCTTTGCGTAAGGGCAGTAAGTTACTTTCCTGTGTCACAGGATCAATCTGTGCTGCTAAAATATTTTTTAAAGCCTGCTTCACCTTTGCAAAAGCAATCGTTTTTTTCTGTTCGCCTGTAGGGACGGCAACCATCTCTTTACCGATATTCTGATAAGCCACACCCTTATCGTCCAAAATATAAGACCTTTCCCGAACTCCGGCCGGCGCCAAAAAGGTTTGTAAGCTGGACATTGTATCCTGCACTTTACCAGCCAATGGTTTATAAATATTTTTGGGAAATTTAGAAATGCGGCTTTGCAATTCTTCCGTGACATCTAAATTCTTACCATCCAAAGCCAACCTTCCACGATAAAGCTTATCCTCAGCCAGCTCACCTATCAGCATCTCCGGATACTTTTGATAATACTCATTAATCATCAAATCACCATCGGTATACTGTGCCTTTAAGCCGCTGGGCCTTTTTTCAAGCCAAGGCTTGTGTTCCTTTGCTGCGGCAGCTCCTTCTTCACGCTTACGCAATACAATTAAGTCAGTTGTAACTTCCGTCCCTGCATTCTCCTTAAACGTTGTATTCGGAAGCCTTACCGCACCAAGCATATCAGCTTTATTATTCAACATATTACGCAAAAGCTCTGAATCTTTACCTGACTGCATCGTCCCGCTGCCGGTAATAAATACAATCAAACCGCCCGGACGCACCTTATCAAAAGCTTTAGCAAAGAAATAATTGTGAATATTATAATGATACTTATTGTACGCAGGATCATGCAGCTTAAAATCGCCAAAGGGAACATTAGAAATAATCAAATCATAAAAATTATCAGGAATAGCCGCTTTTTCAAATCCAGTAATCTCAATATTAGCCTTTTGATAAAGCTGTTTTGCCAGCCTACCCGTCAGTCCGTCCAGTTCAATACCCGAAAGACTGCTTTTATTCATTACGCTACGTGGCATTAACCCAAAAAAGTTACCAACGCCCATTGAAGGTTCCAGTATCCTTCCGCCTTTAAACCCTAAACGCTGCACAATATCCCATATACCTTTTACTACTCCCGGGGCGGTATAGTGCGCATTCAAAGTCGAACGCCTTGCGCTTTCATACTCCTCCTTACTCAAAAGCTCCTTCAGCTCAACACGCTCATTACTCCATTCGCTGTCACCGCTACGATCATAAATATTAAACACCGGAGCCAAACCACCCCAGCCCACATAACGAGCTAAGATCTTTTGTTCTTCCGGTGTCGCAAGTCTGTTTTCGCTCTCAAGCTCTTTTAAAAGCCTGATCGCTGCCACATTATCCTTATATTTAGTTTTTAAACCACCCTTGCCAATATTATCGGCATCTGTGATCTGAAAATTATGACCTGGTGTTTCCCTGGCCTTAGCCGTTTTTTTCTGAGCAGGCCTTAATCTCTCTGATACAGGTAAGCGTTTGTCAGTTCCCTCGCCTGGGCTTCCAACATCTGTTGATGTCTGTATATCTCCAACACGTCGTCCGTTTTTGGCGACGGATTCCGTGCTTCCAGCATTTCCAGAGTTTCGTTGTAATACCGTCTTGCGCTCTCTATCGCCCTCGTCGCTACCTCGTCCAGCCTGTTTGCTTTCCTCAGTTCCCTGTACTCCTTCGGTGCGCTCTCCTTCAGATACTCTTTGTAATCCTCTACGGTCGCCCACATAGTCAGCACCAGCCTTTCCTGAAACTTCTTCCTGCACTAATTCTACCACCTTTGCCGGTTCATAGCCAATACTTTCAGCAAACGCAACAGCTTTATTACTCTTTTTAGCATACCAAAGTTTTTTCTTCATCGACCAGCGGTAACCGGCGGCTTTTAATCCATCAATCACTTCTGCACCTGGCTTTGCCTTAAAAGAAATTTCCAAACCATTCAACGCCTGATTCTCATTAAAAATTGCTTGCGAACCAATATTAGCTTTCTGTGATCTTTCTGTATCCGCTGCAGCAGATTCCGTCTGCCTTTCGGTATCCGGATCAACAGTGTCGCCACCTGCTTCATCTGCAGTATCAGCAGTATCAGCAACTTCATGCCTGCCCTCAATCTCAGTAGGATACTCCATAATACCACGATGAGCAGAGTCCACATAATCAAGATATTCGCCGCCATATTGATCTGCAAACTCCTGGCGAATATCTGCCAATGAACGTCCATCATCAACCCTGCTGCCGACATACTCCATAACGGCGGTCATCACATCATCATTAAATTTAACACCTTCCGGATACGCCTGTAAGGTACTCCACGCCGCTTTCAGGAAAGGTTTTACATCATTACCCAACGCTTCGGCCATACGGACCGACCAGTTAGCAAAGCTGTTAACACCCTTTTGAATGTAAATACCGCCGATTTTTACAAGCGACTTCATCAGCGCTGGATTAAAGAACGGATTAGCACTCAATTTGCTCATCTCTGCTTTAGCTCTCGCAAGTTCTGCATCCAGCTCACTCTCATTAAAAACATCAACAAATTTTTTCTTAGAATCCTGACCCTCAACATTCGACTTTGGTTTACGCCCGATCAAACTGTCCAGTGCAGTTTCGGCACGTTTACCATCAAACCGGCTCTGTGCCGCTTCTTCCTTCACAGAAACAATCTGATCAGCAGAAAATACACCGTATTCTATTCCTCTTATGTTTTCCAGCTTGCCACCATTTACCTCTATTACGTCAATCGGCCCCATAATACCATCATAGCCAACCTCTTTTAGCCTGCTTAAATCATTTGGCAAAAATGTTTTTATCATTTGCTTATCATCAAACTTAGTAAAATTCATTACATCTTCTACAGTTATCGGTGTGGGCGATATTTTGGTAATGTTTTCAGCATCTTTTTCTGTAATATTGCCATAGTCCAAAGGATTACTAAGCAGCAAATTTACGCTTCTAACTTTCCCTTTATTGCCTGTTCTAATATTTGTCATATTCGAATTACCAGGCTTCGTTTCATAGGCAAAAAATTCAGCAATGTTTTTATTATCAGTAAAAAATATTGCACCGCCTTCCCCACCACCGGTATTTTGCCCACTAAACGCAGGATCAAAATCATTATCGCCTAAATAGAACGAACCATGGTAAACGGTCAACGGCTTACCATCTTTCCCCAGCAGCAGCTTGCTTTCCACATGTTTCTCTGCAAGCTTATTCTGTTTGACATCATACGCTGCAAGCGCCTGTTTAATAGCGCTTATCTGATTATCAATAATCCTGCTATTCAACGGATCTGAAGTAGTCAGGCCATCTGCTTTTTCACCAGTATTAGCAAATGCCTCACTGTATTTCTTCTGTATCAGCTTAAATAATGCCCAGTTAGGATTACCATGACTTTTGATAGCGTTCTTTATTTCGTCCACTTTCAACGTATAATTACCGCTCGGCAAGCGACCATAAGTATATAATTCATGATCCATTGTCTTAGGACTTGGCTTACTGATAACCGTAATCTCATCTCCCCGCAGCTCCGCTGTCTGCGGTATAAGTTTTTCTCCTTTTGCCGTATAACGGGCTTCCGCTTTGCCTTTTTTAGCAATGGCATTCGCTGGTTTAACAGCAACAGGCGCAGGCTCTGCAGCAAGCCCTGCAATCGGCGAAATATTCTCTGCCACAGGAGTTACTTGCTGCGGCAAATCATTTTTCTCAATCTGTTCCGCTTCATTATTTCGAACTGCCTCAACCTGTTGTTGAACATCAACAGCCGGCAATTCAATAACATCATGCCCTGCCGGTCTATTATTTCCGTTTACCAGTCTGGTCAATACTTCCTGCGCGTCCGGCCGTAAAGATTTAAAAATCTGACTGGACTTCTTATCACCCGCAAATGCCTTCCGAGCTAAGTTTATCATCTTGCTGTTTTGAGAAAGTTTTTTCGCCAACACAGATTGCGCCGCAATAATTTTATCATTCTTCACAAAAGCAGGTTTTTCACCCTGCCCAGCCCGCACCTTATTTACCAAATTACCAAAATTAGTCTGTAAAAGCGGTACATTTTCTTCCTGCTCTACCTGTATATTTTTCGGTGCTTCAAAATCGTCCGTATCGGCTTTTTCATTGGCAGCACCAGTATTTATACCTTTTTCGCTGTTCTTCTGCTCTGCGGCAAGCCTGCTGTATAATTCTGCCATTTCTGCCTGATCATTACTTTCAAGGGCCTGCTCAATAGCATTATTGGTATCCGCATCATGCAAATACTGATTATCATTCAAAAATTGCCGCATTACATCAATATTTTCTGCCTTTGCCACACCGCCATTTTCTAAAACGCCAACATGTACTCCGTCAGAAAGGTTTAAATGCATATGATAACCTGTACCTTTATCATGGTACATATCCTCACCATCTGCATTAAAACCCATTTCTTTAGCCTTTGCACGAACAGCCGACAATTCTTCCTCAGTCAAATTTGATGCGTCCACGTCAATAGCAGTACCATACAAATGGTGCGAATTTTCAGCGCCATTAACAGAAGCATTGCGTTCCTTACTGCGTGCGCCGCCGCTCACAACTAAATCCTTGCCAAAGTTATCATAAACCCAGGCATTCAATTCATTGACGCCATTTACCAATTCAGGATTAGTATTGCTAAGATCAGTATCTTCAATACCATCCGCAACAGGCATAGGCCTAACCGCCTTACTTTCTCCTTGTACAGCAGAAGTATTAGAATCATCTCCATCAATACTTGCATCAGCCTGCCTGTCCAACAAACGATTGGCGGCCATACCGGCACCGCCAAGAACCATACCACCTAATCCGCCAATAACGGTAGCTTGTCCAACTCTATCCCAATCAATATTTTCACCATTAACATGCTGCGGAATAATTTCCTGTGCGCCTTCTTCGACTCCCTCAGAAATACCAGTACCGGCAAGCCTTGCAGCAATTCTCGTCACCGTATTTTTAGGTAAAAAAGATTTCAGACTACCAAATGTAGTTAATAATTCAGCAGAATTAGTACCTGTCAAAAGGGCAACGTTCCAAGCAGTTACAGCATTCTTGATCTGCATCGCTTCGTCCGGCGACTTGCCTTCCGCTATAGCATCTTCATAAGCTCCTTGACCTTCCATTCGTGCCTCAGGGAAAGAACCTAAGGCGCCAATACCAATAGCAGGAGCAGCTTCACCGGCAAACTCTATGCCTTTCGCTCCTAAACCAGCCTTACTGGCTAATCCAATACCGGCAGAACGCAATGCATTTGCATTACCACTGCGCATAGCTACTGCTGCCGCCGGTGCCAAAGTAGCAGCGTAAGGAACAATACCTGCAACACCCTGTGCAATAGATTTCCCACTCCAAGGCTCAAACTGCACACGATTACTATCTTCCAATTCCTGCGCCTTGTCCTGCACCCATTTGTGAATAGGACTTTGTTGCTGTGCCCAATCTTCATCACTGACATATGCTGGTTTAGCTTCAGCAGATAACACTCTTTCAAATAATCCTGCCGCATTACCGGCCGCACCAACAAGACCAGTTTTTAATGCGGTTCCCCACCCCTGTTCGCCATCACGGGCAATAATTGTAGACTCATTCAATTTATCCCACTCAATATTATCTATAACGTTTTTATCATCGGTTACGCCCAATTTTTTCCAATCTATGTCACTCATAAGCGCCACCCTTTCTATTTTTTGCGCGGTAATTGTATGCCTGTTTGCGCTTCAAATACAGCAATCATTTGAGGATTATTCTTTAAATAACTTATAAGTTCCCTGTCATCCGCTAATGTTTTATTTATATTCGACAGATCATCTTTGCGCAATCCGTTATATTTATCAACAAATCCTTGCATTGCAACATTACTGCCACCCTGTCCCAGCCCTACCTGAACGCCCCCCTGCTGTCCGTAAAAGTTCTGTAAGAAGGTTCTTGCGGCATTAGCCTGTTCTTGATATGGATAAGGCTCTGTTATATTGCCCAAGCCATCATTATGTGCTTTATTCCAATTTTGTTCATCTGCAAGAGATGCCTTAGCAGCGTTTATCTTCTGTGCATTTGCACCATTAATCGCACTGACACCGGAACCACCACCTAAAACATACTTCAGCACTTCGTCCTCTGTTGCGTTTGGGAAAGCAGCCTTCACATTAGCAATCTTCTGCTGCATAGCCCTTTGTATCTCGGCAGATTTCAAGTCACTGTTAAATTGCCCAAGATCTTTAGCCCTGCCGAGTTGATTATCAGCAGCCTTTTGCCCATACTCAAACTGACGCTCCTGCCCTTCAATAACATTTTTATTGCGATATTCGTCGCCGCCGGTAGGAATGTTTTTAGCATAGATAGAAGCTGCAATAGGATCATATCTTCCAAGTTCAACCAATTGGCTAATCGCATTAGGATCATAACCTTCTTTAGGATTATAACCACTCAACAGACCCATCAACTGATCCGCATACGCTTGTTTGGACAGCTTCTCCTTATCCTGCGCCTGCGGTAACACCGCCGCCAAAGCTTCATCAATCTGATAATCTGGACGCCCCAGCGCCCTTTGTTTAAGACGCTGGTCCGCCGCCCATTGCTCCGATGAAAAATCAGGATTATTGGCAGGATTTTTTATTTGCGCATACATATTAGCAAGTTCACTTATCTTCTCCTGATCTGCAGCGGAAGTAACCTTACCGCTAGGCATACCCTTATACAATTCATCAATGCTCATCGTATTGCCACCGGCAGACAATGTATTCGGCGCTTCAGCTTGCCCTGCACTCATGCCGAAGCTCCCTGCAGGCACATTCCCTGCCTTATATTCATCTAGTGCCTTATTAGCCGCCGCCATATCAAAATCCATGCCGCCGCCATTGGCAAGATAATCTTCCAGCGCTTTATTCCTGTCCTCAGCCGTAGCAGCGCCCAAATCCCCCATCATTTCTTCCTGAGCCTTGCGTACACCACGATCATCATATTGTTTGTTATAGCCCTTTGCCAGCAGCATACCCAAAGCAAATGTCGGATCACTATATGCAATGCTGGCCATATTACTAAAATCAGGCTGACCATATATTTTTTTCATTCCATATTTCCCGTAACTCATCGTCCAATCACCACCCTTAATAAATTTAGGCATACAAAAAGCGCCTAACAAAATTGTTAAGCGCCTGCATCTATGTTATAATATTTCACGAGATAGCCTGATAGTCGGATTCTCTCCCATAAGGGGGAGGTGATAGCATGACTGTATACGAAGCATTATCCTTAACGGTAGCTTTCGGTACACTCGTAGCTATCATTTTGTCTAACCGTAAGTAAACCTTACTTATAAAAGACAAAAGACCAACTAATTGGTAGTCGGCCTTTTCTTCAAGTCTTAACTTTTCAGGAGAGAGCTGACACGCCAATATCAGGCTATCTCTTTTGTTTATTATAATATATTAACAAGTTTTTTGCAAATCAACTAAATCAACCGCAAACAACCCGAAACAGCAATAATTAAATCAACGTCCAAATAAACCGCTGTTGCCGGCAAGGCCTGTCAATACACCGCCAAGCAACCCGCTGCCGCCGCTCTGTTTTTGCGTCGAAGTCGTTGTACCCTGCCCGCCCATCGCACTAAGAGCGCCTAAAGTACTGCCGTTAAGTCCCATCGACATCTCCCATGCGGCTTTGCCCGGGTTCGTCGCCGCTTCCTGTGCCCCTGCCGCAGTAGTAATGTTCTGCCCTGCTAAAGCGGACTGCTGCCCATACAAGCCGTTAAGCGTACCAATATTATTATTGTACTGCTCGGCCATTGCGTTAGCAGCAGCATCATTAATACCCTGTAATTGTGTATTCGTAACACTGCTGTTCAATACACCACGTCCACCCAGGTCATTTACCATACTACCCACGCTGCTTTGCACGCCTGCTTTTATCGAATTTTCCATATTCTTCTGATATTCTTCCGGCAAAATGCCCTGTGTCAGCCCAGCAACACCCTGCTGCGCAGCTCCAATTTGACCTTGCGCCTCATTAAGCAGCTTATTATAATCGACCTTAGTATCAGCCAAACTGTCAAAATACAGATTCGCACCAGAATCATTCAACTTAAGGGCATTATCCTTAATTGAATTAGCGTAATCAGCAGATATCTTCTGTAATTCCAACTCGTACTGAGTTGGCTGGTAACTTTGAACAGTCGTACTGCTACTGCCCTTCTTGTGTAACTGAATAATCATTCTCCACACTGTTATCACCGCCTTTTTCCGAATTTAAATTTACTAAAATCACTTCCGGATTTATTTCAAGAATTGGCGCTTCCCTAGTATTAAGGTAATGCGTCACCCAATAATCTTCATTCCCATTATCCTCATAACCACAAAGAGTGATAACGATCGGGCGCCCAATACTGTCACTACACAAATACCGGCTTTCAACTTTACCCGGATTAGACTTATTATTTATGCAATGATATTCCTTTGCAATCTTCCACCCAAAAGCCCTGATATATGGCCTTATCGAACGGGTACACATAGTAGCAACACACTCAAGGCCTGCCCCAGCGGCATACAATTCAGCATAGTCATGCCAAAATTTGCCATCTCCGCAAACCTGATAGACAACTACCATTTTTCTTTCATAATCAAGTTTCATCAGCGCAAAGCCACGTTCCGCCAAATAGTTCAGTCCGTATCCCTTCGGAACACTAAACTTATCACCTGTCTTTTGTTCATAAAAATCAATCCACTCCTGCAAAGTCTTTGCTGTAGACATAATACATCACCTCTTTGCCAATGCCTAAACGTCCAACGCATATAACTGTAAATGGTTTAAAACATGCGGTTTGTCGCATCTTATGCATAGCTCAAACCCGTGCGACTGCGAATAAAAATGCTTTATTCTGCGTTTATCCTGTAATGAATATTTAACTGTTTTTCCTAAAACATCTATATTCAAACAACCTTCCTGATCGCTTTCTACAAACACGTCAAATCGTCTTGTAATGATATTGTTACCAGTCAGGATCTGCCGTGTAATAATTTTGGTTTGAATCGGCACACCATTATCAGTATCAAACTCAAAGCTCCACCTATGCAGTCTATTACCAATCGCAACAGTTACCCCATTAGTAGTTTCAGCCATGTCAGCAACAGGCTCAGGAAAATTTAAAACATAACCTGAACTCATATTATACTGATAAACAAACAGCTTGTTACGCTCCCTAAAATTCGGAGCAATAACAAGCTGTCTTTTTGATATTAAATTCCAGCACATGGGTTTATAAATTTCTTCAGCCAGGCTTTTATTAATCTTATATCCTAACTCATTAGGCTGAAAATTACCATAAACCTGTACAGCGTCTAAACTTCGTATTCCTTCCTGTGTTATAAAAACAATACTGCTGCCAACAGAAGCTATAGACTGACATACATTCTCTGCACCACTCTGCCTGCCGATCAGAGCTACGTTCCATGCCGGATATTCACCGCTGATACTATAAATGTTACCGTTAGTTTTAAAAACAACGATATCATTAGCCATTGGCAGGCTGGTTATAATATCACCATCATCCTTATATCCAACTTCCAACCACTTCGCACTACTCTCATCTTTAGTCTTTTCTTCCCATGCCTGTTCACTTTTCGCATCGCCCACAGAAGAATAATACTCATTGTCATCACCCCGATGTGTTGTCACCAAACGCCCAAAACGTTCAAACACGTTGTCACACAGATAACTTCCGTCAATAGTCGTCAACGCTTCATAGTCATATACCTGCAGCTTGCCGCCGCTGGCAATAAACAAATCACCGCCAAACTTACAGCATACCGGTCGTGATCGTCCTGACAGTACGCCAACCTCTTTTACTCCATTCGTAACGTCCGCAAAATAAATCTTCGCCGTACTTTCTTCCTCAACAGGCGTGCTGCCAAAAATCAAATAACCTTCGGTCATCCTGTCATAAAAAAAGCTCTCTATCTCATCACCGTCTACGGTAATAAGCGGAGCCGATAACCCGCCACGAGTTCGCAGCCGGTTATAATCATATTCGTAATTTTCAATGAGCTGCGCTTCATTTTCGGCAATCTGCCCGGGCGGCTGCGCTGTATTCATCCCGCCGGTAAAATCGCTGAAACTAATTGCTGTCAGCTGCTCGCTACGCTCAATTGGCATTGTACAGCATCTCCTTGTTATATTAATAGTCTGTAACGGTTGGTGTAACTGAGTTAATTGCAGGAGAATACTCAAAACTTAAAGTGAGTTCATTAAATACTGTGGTTGTGTACACAGTCTCTCTCCAATAACCTTCTGTATCACTAGATACACTCAAGCGAAACTCACTCCCTAATGCAAAAGATTTTTTTGATATGTTGTATGTCTTATTGGGAGTTACGCCTATGTAAACATCTTTAAACTTTATAACATTGACTCCTGCTGGAATAGTAATTGTTGTTTTAGCATCTTTTGCATTACTGCTACCCAACGTCCCTGTAGTAATAACGGGAATATCAAATAAAATTTCGCTGCTCGGATTAGCCTTATCTTCTGTCACATCTGCTGCATTGATTGTGATAGTGCCAGCATATGATCCATTAGTTGCCGTAGCAGTCATACCGTCTACTGCATACATTGGACAATCAGCAGTATTCATTCTTACAGTTCCAAGTGCCTTTGTTGTACCCTCGAATATTAAACTTCCATCAGGATATGTAAACCTTACAGTGTAGCCAGTCGGCGGGCTATCGGTGCCAGTAACTTTAAACACTAAAGTTATGGGATCGCTAGGTACAGGTGGGCTACCTTCGTTGAATACAGGCGTTACTCCAATGTTACAAGCGGGCATTGTGTATGTAAGTGGATTGTCAATAATAATCGCTGGGGTAGTTTCGCCATCTTTCATAATTTCCCAATTCAAAAACTCGCTACCTACATCTGGCATAGCAGTAAATGTAACCTGTTCTCCTTCTGCCGCTGTATCCTTATTACTACTAGCCGATCCACCGATTGCTATTTCCATCATAATAGTATAAGCTATTCTCGCTTTCCAGCTTGCAGTCAGCGCAGTATTACCTGAAACTACAAATGGATACACTACTGGCTCTGTTAACGCATCATCTAAATACCAACCTTTAAATACATAAGAAGCTCTTTCGGGAGTAGGAAATGAATTGAATGTAGCCCCTTGGTATGTGTCTATCCTTTCTATCTCACTACCGCCGCAACTATCAAAGATTATTTGTGCAGTCCTAGGCATCGGTATAGTTATTCCGAATGGTGATCCACGTTGAATAACTACATTGGTTCGTACAGAGATATACCCTAATAAAGCAAGAGTAATTTCAATTCTTTCCCCAAGAGGCTGTAATGTAAGTATTTGTCCCATTGTATCAGTTATACCAATACTTGTTCCGTTTACTGATACATTTACAGCAGAAAGTGGGTCGCCTGCATAGTCTTTAACCATAATACAAGTGCTTATTTGTGGGGCAGGCTCAAGGCTTACATTTAGTGTCTGGCTACCGCCGTTGTAAGATACGTTTAACTGAGAGTAGTCTTGGTAATTATCTGATACTATATTTAGGTAATAGGTGCCATCTAATGGCAATTCATCGCTGAGGAAAAATGCCTCGCCTTGGATATTAGTTGTAGTTGTTCTAATTGGCGAGTTGGGCATATTGCCAATGGTAACAGAAGCATTCGGGACAACAGCGTATGATTCTTTATCATATACTTTTACTGTTAAGCCACGAGTAGGCCAGACGACTGCTGTTACGGTCTTAAATGGAGAACTTGGATTCCATTTAAATAAAATCCATTGTGTAGGGTTCCATTTGGGATTGTTGCTCACTATTGTGTAAAAACCAAAGTCAAGTGTAAGATTCCCAAACTTTGCACATCCATTTGCATCTGTCGTTACTTCTGGCAGTCCTTCTATGGGTGTTCCTGAATGGTCTGCCAACCTAAGCCCTAAGCCTTGAAGCGGCTTACCTGTAACAGTATCGCCTGTCGAGGCATCATATACATAAATTATTAATCCTAGGTAAGGTTCTAAGTATAACCCTATACCATCTTGTTCATACTCTATCCTCTTATCATCTCTTACATAGGTATAGCCATCCATGTAGGCGGCTACTCTATATGTATGGCCCATATAGATACCATAGTCTGCTGTGTCCCACCACGAATGTCCACCACCATCTGCGATTTTTGTTTGAGATTCACGCTCGAAATAAGTCGTTGCAGGCAACACGTCACCAGTTGTAGAACCGCAAAAAATATTAAAAGTGTGTATGTATAAATGAATTTGTGAATCATAAAACAATTTCGCCACGCCGTCTACGCCTACATACGCTTTTTTTACCTTGCGTGCTACGCCGTCTACTCCTACATACATAGCTTTTGCTTTGCGGGCTACGCCGTCTACACCTGTGTAAATCGCTTTTGTCATATCATAGACCCCCTGTTAAATACAGCGTATATTTTCCCTGTATCCAGGCGAGATATGCCGTCTTTTAAATCATCTGTGCCTGAGGTAATTCCTGCGTTTAAAGCCGCTTCAAGCTCATTTTTTAAGCTTTTGTTTTCGGTTCTAAGTATACTGTTCTGGTCGAACAATTCCGTATTTTTACTTCGCAGATCCATAATTTTATTTTGCAGATCAATATAAGCACTTCGAGGAACGCCGCCCAAAATTTTAATTAGCCATTTTACCATGATGTCACCTCTATTCTCATTCGTATACTAAATAGATAGCTCCGCTGGCGAGCGCAGAAGTGCCAGCGGTTAAGTCCGTAGTGCCGGAAGTAATTACCGATGAGGCGTCGATTTTAGATTTATCGCTTGCGCTCATAAATCCAGCAGTTGATGTTGTTGCTTCGGGAATATCAGCAATAGATGTATCTACATATGCCTTATTAGCCGCTTCGCTGTCCGCTGTCGGTGTAATTAATCCAGAAATATTGCCAGCCAGTTCAATGTTGCCTATGCCAGCTAAATTCCTACGCTTCGTCCACACAGCACCTGCAGTATCGTAAGTACCCACACTGACCTGATTGTCAGTCGTAGTCGTAGCATTAACACCAAGAGCAAAAGAATTTGCATGTGCAGCGATTGCTCCTTTACCGATAGCTACGCTGCTGCCTTTAGTTGATTGTGCATATTCACCAAAAGCCAGGCTGTTTAAGCCGCTTGCTACGGCATTTACACCAACAGCTGTACTGTAATTAGCTTCTGCTGTTGCAGCAGTACCAAAAGCCAGGCTGTTTAATCCATTTGCGTCAGCACATCTACCAAACGCACACGCATTTTTACCTGAACCGTTAGCTGCAGAACCAAAAATAGTTGAAGATTCGCCGCCTAAGCTTGTGCCAGCACCTAAAGTCATTCTCCCTGACGTCGCAGTTTCTTCCACCTCAAAGTTAGCGCCATTAATCGTATCAACACTCAAACCATCTTTTGTAATTCTAACACTATCTTCAATCACAGTAGTTGCGCATTCATTACTACCTACATCTGTACGGGTTATTCCAGCAATTTTCTTTGTCGCCTGTGCAAGTTTGGTTTCAACTTCTGTCTTTTTAGCGTAAGTGGTTACAATATTATTACCATCGCCGTCCTGTACCGCCTTAGTCGCACTATCAGCATTACCATTCAATCCGCCTTTAAACTTTTCCGCACTGATCGTTTTAGTAAACGGGTTATAAGTAATACCTGCAGCAAAACGAACTCCGTCCGTAGTGTTTTCCGTTTGATTGGCCTTAATCGCCAAAATCAACGGGTATTCCGCATCATCACTAATAACGGTCTGCGTAACCTTATTGTTCTCAGCAGCCTTCCAAGTACCATCACCAGCTAAAAAGCTTTCCTGTTCCCCTGCCGCCGGAGCAGGTATAAAGCCAGCTGTACCGGCAGCAGAAGTACTGGCACCGGTCATTACACTATGGCTATGATCTGCAGGGGCATAATCTCCTGCCGCCTGCTTCCCATCAAGGCCATTTTCCAATTTTCCAACGGCAACATTAAGGCTATCCGTATCTTTAATAGCCGCCGCTGTTTCCGCTTTCACATATCCTGTCAGCGTAATCTCGCTGCCCTTGTGATTATGCTCAGACGGATTAAATTTTTCAGGTTTCTCTGTCACCCCTGACCACGGTACCGAAGCGGCAGCACCAGCAATATAAACCTCATACCCTTCCTCAGACGATAATTTTGTATCATCAATGATAGCGTATATTTTTTCTGTCGCCAATACCTTTACAGTATCGCCATTCTGCACATCATCAATCGTTAAAGCAAACCTTGCAGCATCATCAGCAACCCTTTTCAGTCTTTCAAGAGCGGCCTTAGGTATATTTTCAATGCCTATCACACCGACTATTTTCTCCGCATTAAGCGAACTATCCGGCGTAAGCGGCGTAATTGCATTACCGCCTAAAGTAATTGTACCGTTGGCTATTTTTGCATCATCGATACCATACCCGTTCAGTGTAGTCGGATTAGCTCCGTCAGTAACATGCCCCTGTTCATTTACAGTAACACTGCGATACGTTCCTGCGGTTATACCACTATCCGGATGCTCATACTCCGGTATATTAACATTGCCGTCAACATCAGGACTAATACCGTTTACCTTTCTTACCCCGCCAGCGGCAGCCTGGGCCGCAGCTTCTACCGCCCTGTCAGCTTCTGTCTTCGCCCGATTCGCTTCCGTAGTAGCTGCACTTGCACTGCCGGCCGCAGTAGTCGCCGATTCCTGGGCAAGATTTTTAAAAGTATTGGCGTTATTCTCGCTTTCAGCCGCCGCTATTTTAGACTCCACCGCCGCTGCTGCTGAAACACTGGCATTATTTGCCGAAGTATCAGCTGCCGTTGCCGAGTTTGCCGCATTGCTTTCACTTGCTTTAGCATTGGCCGCACTACTAGCTGCAGCAGTTTTAGCCGCTTCAACTGTACTAACCGACGCTACCGCCGCTGAACTTGCCTCTAACGCTCCTTGTGCGCTGGCCGCACTGTTGGTTTCAGACGTTTTTGAATTGGCAGCTGAAACAGCAGCCGCCGCTTCCGACGCTTGGGCTTTAGAAGCACTTGCCGTTGCCGCTGTTTTAGCAGCATCAGCATTTTCAGAACTTGCCGCTGCTGCCGTCGCACTTTCTGCAGCTGCTATTTTTGCCTGCTCTGCAGCAGTAACACTTTCGCTTGCAGCTTTTTCCGAATTAGCAGCATTAGCCGCTGATTGACCGGCTTTAGTTTCAGATGCACTTGCAGCTTTCGCCGCTGTTTCAGCCGCCAGTTTATCACTGTTGACCTTGCTTTCAGATCCAGCTGCAGCTGCTGCAGAAGAAGCAGCTGCTGTTGCAGAACTCGCCGCCCGCTGTTCAGCTTCGCCAATTCCTTTAGCACTAGCCGCAGCAGCTTGGGCGCTTTTATCAGCACTGCCCGCATTACTAAAAGAAGCCGTTGCTGCTGCAACAGCAGTATCTTTAGCAGCTGTTGCAGTTTTCTCACTATTGTCAGCCGCATTGGCGCTTTCTGTTGCTTTCACTTCACTTCTACCAGCCGAAGCAGCAGCTACGGCCGCATTATCAGCCTGCTTTTTAGCTTCCTCAGCATAATTTTTGGCGTTAACTTCAGCATCAGAAACACCTTTAGCGCTTGCTGCAGACAGCTTCGCACTCTCTGCCGCAGAAGCAGCACTTTTTTCTGCGTCCCCTGAAGAAGTTTCAGCATTAGCTGCACTTATTTTAGCGCTATCCGCACTTTTAGCAGCAGCTTCTTTATATGACTTAGCATCATCCGCAGCCGTTACGGCCTCTTTTACACTGGCTAATACTTCACCTAAATAAGTCAAAGTGAGGCGTTGCTCGTCACTGCCAATATGATCAGAAAATTCGTTCCCCTTTACGACCAGTGTTTTCTCCTTAGTTGTACCAACAATCAGCTTACCTTCATCGTTTATTCCTATAAAAGAAAGATAAAATTCTCCTTCTTCCTCAACGCATTCACAAGGAATAAGGCAGCTATTTTCAGCATCCAAAAGAATTTCGTAAGTATTAGAATTACGATTAAAAACAGCAAACTTAGTAAGCCCACCCCAATCAGAAGAAAAAATAGCCTTAACTTTTATAAAATTAAGACTATCAGCTACAATATACGCTTCACTTGTTAAAATAAGCCTCTGACCTTCAATTTCAAAATCTATTTGCATCTTCTCACCTCAATTCCGCTCAGTAATTAGTAACATCAACAACCATATGGGTAGAAAAACTTCTATAAAACGGATGTAACGTCTGCATAATATATCTTGTACCCCAATCGGAGTATCCAAATTCCCAACCATTATACACAGCGGTACGTATTGTATGGTTATTAATGTAAGCAAGCGGAGCATACAGATTTCCTGCCTTACCCTCATAACCGCCATAAAAATTAATAGGAGCATTAAAAGCCAGTGTTTTCTCAGGATAATTGTAACTTTTAGCCGTAAAACCCCTGTAATCACCCCAAATCTTAGGACCAGTATTTACTTCATAAAAGCTATTTAACACCTTTAGAGGTGATTTTGTACCATTAAATATCTTCCGCCCATTTTCATCGAAACATTCTAACCCAAAAGTTTCATTGTTATGTGGATCACTGGAATAAATAAAAACATCAAAATTATCTGCAATGCTTTTACTTACATCGCTTACTGCAAATAAATGGCACATATCAAGTATCGTCATTGTAGAATGATTAACTTCTCTAGTAGGATTGGCACAATTACAAAACAGTGTGGCTATCGTGCTTGAAGGATTTGAAACAAACACGGCTTGCGCACTCGAACTTTTTGGTACTGCGTATCCATATACAGTATGCCATCCACCTGAATATTTAACACTCGTAGTTTCAACGTAATACGCACCTAACTTGGCCTTGTTTTGTAAAAACATCATCGGCGTATTATCGGCAACCTGTACGCTGCCATCATCATTAAAAACTTTAAGATACTCTGTCATTGTCTACCCCCATAAGCAAAAGTGATTTTCACCTTTCGTACCGTTACGCCTGACCACTGAGTCCAAAATGCACCGCCAACATAAGCCCAACTGATTTCACCATTTTTTATTGTAAATTGCGGAAACCATTGATATCCAACGCTATAAATATTCCCGCCAGTGTTAACACCATCAAGGTACATATCTATCGGAAAAACAAACCCGCTGGCAGCATTAATCCTGCTATCTTTTATACTTCCGTTAGCTGTACCGGTACTGGCTGTACCAAATATCTGTAGAGTAGTATCGGTTAAATCTAAAATCAAATCACCATCAGGATTAAAGCATTGCAATCCCTGCGGCATATCTTTCCCCTTCTTCCTTTTTTGAAAATAATAAACGACTCCTGCCGCCAACAAAATTGTTACTACTGCATAAATCATCCCCATACCCCCATTCTTACACGCAATCTATTATTCCCATCATATACTTCTATCAAATTATCCTTAAGCTCCATTCTGGCACCAGTTTCAGCTGTACGTAAAGTTCCTATCGTCGCCGATATAGCGCTTAACGTTTTAACATCTATTTTTCCCGCCGTAACCGCGCCAGCCTCAATTTTATCCGCAGTAACAGCACCAGCAGCAATTTGATTAGCCTCAACTGCATTTGCCGCCAGCTCCCTGGTACTTATAGCCCCTGCACTAATATGCTCGCCAATAATACTTCCTGCCTGTATAGCTTCAGCCGTAACGGCATCGACAGCAATTTTATCTGCAGTAATAGCACCAGCTTGTATCTTAGCCGCAGTTATCGAATTAGCGTCAATTTTATCCGCAACAATTGCATTAGCCTGTATCTTAGCCGCAGAAACAGCATCTGCCGCTATCTGTTTCTCACCAACAGCCCCCTCAGCAATATCAGCAGCTCCTACAAGCTGCTTAACATCAGCAGTAACTTCGTCGCTGTATTCACCCTCGCCAATATCGTCTACAAAACAATAGCTCACAGCAATCGTCCCACTGGTCAGGAAATAAACAAATTCACCGTTTTTACTGTTAAAGTCATCACCATTTACAACAAGCTTATAATTCGTATAACCAACCGGCAACGGCTCCATTTTTATATTTACCCCCGAAAGCAACGCTGATAAAACAGGAGCTGCCGGTTTTGCGCCCAGCGCCTTTCCAAATTGATGCACTGCCGGCTGGCTGTAAGTGCCAAAAATATTACGCACAAACAAATACGCAGTCCCGCTTCTTACATTGGGATTGGCTCTTGATTTAAAATCACGTGTCCGGTCAAGCAATTTATCGCTGTAAACGCCTGCCTTTCCATCAAGACGCAGCTCAAAAAAATCAACATACCCATTATCATCATGCAGCCATTCCCAAAGCGGACCTACATCATCCCAAGTTAGCACAAACTGCTTAGGAATAGCAGGTACAAGAATACTCCCTTTAATTTCTATCGAAGCCTGCGGAGCTTCCTCAAAATTGCTGCTTCCGCCGCTGGAATTAACAGCCACTACCCTCACAAAATAAGTCGTCCCTGCATTCACATTTTCAATAACATACTTCAACCCACCAGTAGTACCAATTTGCTTGAAGATTTTACTCTCGTCCGAAGCAATCCATATCTGCGCAGATGCGTAATCAGTTATAGCCGCATTACTAAAAGATACCTCAATATTATTTTTCGGCATACCGTTTCCATCCGTGGTATTCATTTCTAAAAGTGTTATCCCTGTTACCTGCTCGATACCTGAACCCGGTTTCATATCTTCGATCTGACGCTCGGTACTAAGCCCATACATAGACAACACTTTTTTTATAGCTGCAGCAAACCGCTTTCCGTCACCATCAACGCTGTTTGGAATATTTTTCAAAAGCTCAACTATCGTTTGAATGCCATTATTATCACTCATAATGTCACCACCTATGCGCTATACCCCAACGCCGAATTTATAATATTCATCAATTCCGTAGTAATAGCCTGATCCTGCTGCACATTAAATCTCTGTTGATTAAAAACATAAATTACAGCCAGTTTAACCAGCACCATATTTAAAGACTGCATTTCAAAAGGCATAACATCATCCTCTGTTTTCAGGGGTAAAAGCTCAGCAAAATATCTCACTTTCAACGGTTTTCTTTTATTAAACAGAGCAACTTTTCTGCCTGTAATTTTCATGGGAAATGTACCAGCTGTTTTAGTAAAATCAGCTGGCAGCGTATCGCCGTCGGCAATATCAATCTCTTTAATAGCAAAAGGGTTCCCTGCGCTTATAAAGAACGCACTTAAAAAAGCAATAGCCTCATTCAGATATGATAATATTTCATCATTATCTAAATCACCAATACCCTCACGATCATTAGTTTTATTTCGTATTTCCTGTATAGCTTCACTGGCATTCATATTTAATCACCGTCCTTAACACTTAAATGGCATTCTCTGACGTGCGTTAGCATACTTTCGCAGCGGTGTAATATTCTTAATCAAAGCTTCAGTTGCTTCGCTAAGAACTGTTGTTGATTGGTTATTCATCACCATGATCGACAAATTTACTAAACCATCTGACATAAACGCCGGCAGTGCAATATCTTCATTAATATTTTCAACATCTGTCAAAACAGCTCTGTAAGCAACCTTCACTTCTTTTTCTCTGCAATACAACTTATTAGCAAAAACTTTATACTCACCATAATCAGTATTGCGGCCAACTGATACAGGGTGCATTTTATAACCGTCCCTAACCCTTGTGACACTTATCAAAGTCATAAAATCATACGGCAAACTAATTCCCTTAATATATGCATCATCATCAAAAACATATTCTTTGTCCTTCTCTAAATATTCGCTATTCCCCAAAGCCAGGCTTTGGTTTAAGTAAGACAAAGCCTCGTTGATCGCCTGCAAAATCTCATAATCACTATATTTAATTTCGTGCAAATCCTTCTGTTTAAAACGTATTTTCCTGACTAAATCAGATACCTCAATCATGCTCAATCACCTCGTTGCAAAGTATTTTTTATCAACAACGGGACTAAGCTGCGGATTAAGCTTAAAAAACATTCTTACATAATGAGTATATTGACCTATATCACCATGTTGTTTGGCTTCACGAGCCTTCAACAAAAGCGGATCATAAGTCCATAATTCAGGTGGAATAAATCCCATTACCCGCATCTCGCCGCTGCCGTGTCCAACACGTCCGCCCGAAAGCTCTGTAGCCGCCTTCGCCATTGCAATAGCACTATCCATCTCTACAGTAGTTCTCAAATGTACAGTCCCTTTACCATCGTTCAGACTGTTTAATTCCTGTTTTATGATCGAAGCCATAAAATCCCCCTTATAAGCAAAAAAACAGCACACATGCTAGGTATATAGCCTGTGTGCTGTTTTCAATAATAAAACTACAATTAATATTTAATGTTCAAAATAGAACCGCTTGCATGCGGCTGAGTACCTTTCAAACCAATAGACCCTTCAATGACAAACTCGGAATAGTTACCCTTTTTAGCCAGGTTCGCAACTTCGTGAGTACGATCAAACCATTTCAGTGCAAAATATTCCTCGTCCATAGCGTCGATACGATTGTTAGGATACCACAAATGCGGCTGCGCAGTTACCATACCAAAATCAGTTTCCAAAGTATCAGCAACAATATTCATCTTTTTATCGCCGGATTTACGATTTGTCGTAGCAAGTGATGTTACCAAGCTGGAAAAACGCTTTTTATTCTTCGGTGACATCCAAAGTTTAGAAGGATTGCCGCCACGATAATAACACATCTGCATCACAGCGTTAATATCGTCAACGGTATAATCCTTTGTTCCACCCAAATCAGTTACGTTATTTTTTTCAATAACCACACCAGTCCCTGCAGCAGTGGGAATAACCTGATCTGCGACAATATTCTCAATAGCGCCTTTCATACTATGAAAAAGAGTAAATTTCTTTTCAGGTGCTGCCGCATCAAGGCGAACATAATAAATGGTATCCTTCACAAGTCCCGCCGGCATTGTTGCAGCGTTAAAATACACAAAGTCACCTGTTTCCAGTTCGTGTTTAACATTACCGGTAGAGAAAACTCCGGTTGGTGCAGCAGGGCTACCGCCAGTTTCCAAAGTGCAAGCTACAGTAGCACTTTTTAAAAAGTACGGAACGCCGCCAGTCAAAGCCGCAACCGAAGCAGTACCATCACGCTTCGTATCGCCATTTACGAGTGCATACTCAATATCACGAGCATGTTCAAAAAAAGCTTTAGTTTTCTGACGGTCAAATTCATCCTGCTGTTTGTAAATTTTACGAGTCTTACGCTGCATGTCAGTCACATAACCAGAATTGAAAAATACCTGGACGTTATTGTCCAAAGAACGCATACTGCCAACCTTGCCGGTAGTATAATCTTCTTTTTCAAGATGTGCGTTCATTTGCGGTGGGCGCAATCCCTCTGTAATCCAGTTGAATTTCGTCTCCACTGCATCGTCGTCCTCTGCCAAATTTGACAGGAACGGAGTTTTGTCAGGATCGATATTAGTAATAATAGGGGAAAAATCCTCATCATTACCAAATGCGTCATAAGTCGCAGACTGAGAAGCGCTCGGTCCTGCGTCACGGATAACTGCCATAAAAATCACCTCTTTATAAATTTTTTATAAATAAAAAGAACACCAGCGATTAACCAGTGTTCCTGTTATTTTGTTCTTTTCCCTAAATATTGGCTCAAATAAGCCTGTTTTTCTCTACGGTTCATATTGCGAAGTTTGCTGAAATCAGCCTTGACGGCTGGCATATCTAAACCTGTTCCAGGCGTTTCTATCACTGGCGGCTTTGCTACCGGTGTAGGTATACGTCCAGCTCCGTTTAACTTAGCATAATATTCAAGCCTTGTATCATCATAATATTTTTGCAAAATCGGCAACTGTTCTCGTTTAATAGTATGGTTTTTTAACGCCATTAATACAGGTTCAATAGTTTTTGCCTGCTCATAAGGTAAATTCATGTACCTTGTTTCCATCAGTACATCAATATCTTTAAAATTAGGTTCTGATTGCTGCACTTGCAGAGTATAGTTTTTAATCTCGTTATATATACTGTCATGTTCAAGCTTAGCACGTTCGGCTTCCTCAACACTTTTAGCCTGCTGCATCTGCACATCAGCAAATATTTTATTGCGGTTGAAATCCACAGCTGCATTAAAATTATCAACCTTATCTTTTAACAACTGATCATCGGTATATTCTGCTGCAGCAATGTCATCTTCCGTGATACCTAACTCCTGCATAGCCATCTGACGTGCAAGTCCATTGACCTTAGTATAAAACTCTGCAGCAGCTACATCTGAATTTTTAGATACATCACTTTGCGTTGACTGCACTTTACCTTCACTACCAGCTTTAAACGCAGCATATTGTGATCTATAAGCCTCTGGGATACGCCGCTCATCAACTTGGTTTAGCTGTATCGCCAGCAAAAGCTCCTCGGACGAATAGGCAGCTTCACCGCCATTAGCATTAACTAAAACATCACTAATAACGCCAGTAGCAGCTTGGTCAGCACCTATAGCCTGCGGCTGTGGTTGTACCAAACCTGGCAATACAGTACCATTTTGCTGTATCGAAGTAGTACCCGTTGCCGCTGCTGGCGTTTTAGCAGCAACCTCAGCCTGACTTTGCTCATCTGCCGCAACCGTAACAACCCTGCGCTTACCATTCGGATCAATGACCAACTTTACCCCGCCGCTGACTATCTCTTTACTGCCTTCACCTTGCTGCCCCGCATCGGGTGTAACTGCCGCTGTATTTTCTACGCCAGTAGCAGCACCAACGGCATCATTACCTGCAGCCGCAGCAGTAGAAACCACACTTCCTGCCGATGCAGAAACGCTACCACCGCCAGCTTCCGTACCGTCTGCATCATAAAAGACCTTATTATAAAACATTCCTATTCACGCTCCCTATTATTCGCTTTCAATTCAGCAACTAATTTGTTTATCTTATATTTTTTCTTCTCACCACTATTAATAAAACCATTCAACATTTCAACAAACTTTGTAGCGGCACGATAATACAACTTTACCTCTTGCGGATCAGAATCACAACTAAGCAAAGCCTTCAGCACATCGTCTTCCACCGTATCTAAAAAAGCACCGACAACCGCTTTGGCAGCCACCGCTTTATCGCACAACTCCACATCATTCATTAATGCAGCAATATGAGCTTTTTTATCTTCTCTCAGACATGCTATTTCTTCCGGGGAATAAATTTTGCGGCGCCGAAACTCCGGTGCCCTTATTCTTCTTAACATACTCCATTAACTCCTTTGACAGAACATCGTTGATTTCAATATTGATACCCTGTGATTTCAAATATTGTACTTGTGCCGCCGGCGGCAAATCATCAAAGTTAACTGTAATACGTGGCTGCCGTGCTTTTGAAAGCTCCAATTCAGCTTTTGCCTGCAGCAGCTGCATTTCTTCCTCCTTCGCCTGTTGCTGCGCCTGCTGTTGCTGCTGTTGAAGTGCTTTTGCTTCCTTGCTGCTCGGGTCAAGTAAATAATTCGAAACATTCCTGATTCCCATTTTTTCAAGCAAATCCTTAACTATTTCGTACCAGCTTTCAGGCGTTACCAACCCTGCCGCCTGCAACTGCGGGTAAATTTGATTTATCAAAATCATCAAATATTGGATCTGTGCTTCCCTCGTCCCCGCACCCAAACCGACATTGATAATCAGATCATAGTCAATATCCAACTCTGACTTATCAATGACAATATTCTCGTCCGCCAGGCGAAAAATCTGTTCCTGATCGAGATATTTTTGGTTAAGCAGTATCAAATACTTAAACAAAGGAATCAAAAAATTCTCTGCAAACATTCTCGCCATATGCTTCATGCGTTTCTCAGCGCTGCCCATAATGGCAGTTATGCCCGTGGCAGTCTTATTTAAACTATTACTATCCAACCCCTGATTATACCTTGTACTGCCACTCTGAGCTTCTATCTCATTCTGTGCATACTCAATTACGCTCATTGATAACGGACTTATTGGCAATTGACTCCCCTCATACACCGACTCTCTTGGCGGACCGTCTGTAAACACAAACTCGTCGCCATCAATCATAGCGTCAATATCTATATTGGATTTCATATTCAAAAAAGTACGAGGGCGATTATTTTTTGCAACATTCGTAATAATCTGCCTAAACACAGCAGTTTTCAGATCCTGCTGCTGAATTAAGTTATCCGTAAACGATTCATTCTCATTGAAGGCCGTATTAGGGCTTACCTCTGCACCAGTAGCGAAAAACGGAGAAATTCCAATATCATTAGTGACAATCCTAATAGGTACATCACCAATGGCATGTACGATCAAGTCCTCATAAATACCATCGTTATTAAAATCAACCTGTAAATAACCCTCATACAATTCAAACTGCTTGCTGGCAGTATCATTATCAGCAAGACGGCTATCGATATTGTTCAGTTCCTTGTTCTTATCTGTTTCGTAAGTATCGTAGGAAGTATCACCGCTAAAATCTTCCATAGCTTTATCAATATTCTCGTAAACACCTTCTTGTTCCTTACGTTTCAGATAATCGCCATTAACAATTTTTCGATGCGCTTTAAACTTTGCATTCTGTACGGTATTACTATCAGGCGTATATCTTAATTCAGACGGCGACATATACTGCACAACCGGATGATTAGCCTTTACAATAATCTTCTCAAAAACAATAATAGATAAATCAGGCGCATCTTTAACCGACTCCTGACTGATTATCTCAATAGATCCCTTATCAGCTTCTGCATTCAAGATAGCGATAATCGCAAAATCATTAACAGTACTGATCATAATCTTGTAACGCTCACGATCTTCTTTGCGATCCCAATATACTTTAGCAACTGCATGATTAAGCTTAATGGCATCAGTCCAAACAGCATCAATAAAGGTCGGATAACTGTTTTTTCTCTGCAGCTGATACTTCAAAAGCTGCTGTATCTTTGTTGCCTTATCATCATCATTGGCATTAACGCCTTTAATATCAACCGGATCATCACCACCAAGAAACGGTTCACACAAGCTTGGGATCATCCACTTAACAGTAGTCTTAATGTCCCTGCTGCAAAAATTACTTGTTTCCGACAGTGCCGGAAATAGCTTTCTGTAGTATTCTTCGGATGCCAAATACGACCTTTCACGCTCTTTTAACTTTGGCTGAATCGTTGATTTATAATAACTATTGGCAACGTCCTTGCACTTATTAAACGCAGACATTATCTTATCTATCTCTGATTTTTTCAGACTTTTAAGGCTAACCTCTTGTTTGGCACTGTCTTTTTCAGCATAAGCTACCAACATATCAAAAGGTGTTTGCGGCTGCGCAACATTACCTTGCTGCCCATCGTTAATAACCGACTGTGCATTATTTAACTGCTGCTGCTGATCAACATTATCATTAATATTAGGCATACGCTTTACTCCTAACCGAGTTTAATCGAAAAACTCCGCAATCACTACACCATCATTGACGTCAACAGAATATAAATACACAGCAGTTTCCTTTATTGTCGGAAAAATCATCTGCATGCCTGCAGCAATTGGAATGCCTTTATCGGAATCCACATCACTATCACCGAAATAAATAGCAGTATTACCACCGTTATGTACCAGCACCGCACTTCTGCCGGTAAGCACATGCGCTTGAACAGAATCACTAGCTGCCACCTTCACTGTATTTGCGACTAACGGCAATTTAACAACAGTCATATTACTAAAACTATAAGGAATATTCATTTTCAATCACTCCTCCACTATGTCAGTTATTTATAATTCAATTCCTTCAACTTCCGCACGTACTTCTAAACAATAAAGATATTGACCCATGAAAGATTTTTGTTTTTTCAGCAATTCAATATCACAAGTAGGCGTAAAGTTTAAAGTGCCAGCTTCATATTTGATGATCATAGCATGAAGCTTTTCATATCTAATTTGAGTCTGCCAATACTCAGATTTAAACCTATCTTTGTAATCCGCACTATTCATCAGCTCAACCGTATCTTTTAATTCCATATCATGATATTTCATTTTTATTCCTCCTTATTTTACGCAAAAATTATCCCATTTTTTATACACATCAACATATGTTTCGTTCTCATCACCATTGTGTGTAACCTCATAATACATGCCATCACTTACGTTAGTACTTACAAGAGCCTTCCAGTTCTGCAAAGTTTTACAAAACCACACTACATATACATCATTCAGCGTAATCTGTTTCTTATCAGTTACATCAACCTTAGTATTAAAATAGTCCATCACAATTTGTTTTGCTTTTTCCTGCATCATCATTCACTCCTTAAAATTTTAATATTTATTTACATCGCCCCTACTCGGCGAATACGCCCAGCCTTGCGTGCCTGCTTGTAAACATCAAATTGACTAGCTCTAACCGGCAAGGCAAATGTCAAAGACAATGCATCGCCAAAGTTAGGCGACTGCACCCCACGCTCTTTCATATCATCTTTACTCTCAAGCTGGAATTTACCACGCGTATTGATAAAGGCCGACGGTGCAATTAAATCATTATAAATCTCATCTTTATCCTCAATAGCTCCACCTTCCTTAACCCATTTCTTCATATCAGACCACATTTCAGCACGTTTATTTTGGTAATAATCGTCTGTAGGAGTACTGTTAAAGGGTATCAACGTCCACTGATCTCCACGCCCCATATTCTTAAAGAACGAGTAAATTCCAGTGCCATATCCCTGATCAATAAAGCCATGCGTCATTCCATACTCATCTGATAATGCAGCTAACTTACCTGCAACGTAACCATCATCATCATTTTTAGGCATTACCAGCAAAATCTTAGAATAATTCCCCTGGCGCATATAAACAACCAGTAAATCTGTACCAGTCCAAGCCGGATCAACGCCAAATATAACAGGCAGGCTTTGATAACTCTCTCTGCTAATAACCTTGCCACGCTCCCTTGCCGCATTAACATCCTCAATACTGATAAGCTGCAAATCGCCTTGAAGCGGGAACTGACCAAGAACACGAACCCGGATAACGTCACTATCAATACCATATTGAGCAATCCATTTGGCAAGCTGTTTCTTATTACTAACTTTTACAGTGCGACTATCAATCTGCTGTGTATTCCAAAAAGCTCGATGTTTATGGAAACAATCGAAAAACCTACCACCGTTACGAGTAGGATTACCAAAAGCACACCAAATAATTTCAGTATCACTATCAGTCAGTGCCCCCTCAACAACCTCCCAAATGACATCATCAATAGCTGAAGCCTCATCAAAAATAACTAAAATGCGTTTGCCTTGATTATGCAAACCAGCAAAAGCTTCGGAGTTTTGCTTGCTCCAAGGTAAAGCATCAATACGCCACGTCTTCTCGTGCTCGGGATCCACACTATAATATGCTGTTGCAGTGTATTTAAACATAGGCTTACAGATAGAAAGCCTGTGCCATTTTGCCAACTCTGACCATGTTTTAGTCAGCAACTGATTTTGCGTATTTGCTGTTACGACGCCCTTACAATCCTCAAATGTAGCCATTGCCCACTGTATTATCCAACAAACCAACGCCGACTTACCAATACCGTGGCCAGAGGCAATAGCTTCCTGAATAACCTCATCAGGAGTTTTCAGCCCATCTCGAATATCCGCAAGAAGCTTAAGCTGCCATTCATCAGGAGTCTTCCCAGCAAGTTCTCCCTCGCCCCAGGGATAAGCAGCCCATACAAAGCCAACAGGATCATGCGTAAACTCAGCACAAAACTCAACCAGCAATTTAAGTGCCTTGTCAGATAACTGAATATCATTGCTATTCTTTCTTGCTGCCATGTTTTTCAGCTCTTTCTCGGGCTTCTTTTAAAATCGCAGCAATGCCGCCTGTCTTATCTTCAATTTCCAAGCACTCACGAACCAACCCATAACGCTTAGCCAATGCATCAGCACATTTTATTCGATCAGACAAAGCAGCATCAAGATCAAATTGATCTTTTATTTCCCCCCTCATACCCTTAGAATAAAATTCCAACACTTCGTCTGACGACGCAATCAGCTCATTAGTCGGCTCCTTAGAACGTTCCTCTATATATTGTTTGATACCAACATTCTCCAACAGCAAATATGCTCTCTTAGCTGCATAATTCTTACTATAACCAGCCTTTATTGCAGCTTCTTCCTGAACGCCACATTCTAAGTAATATTCAGCGAAAGCTTGTTGTCGTGGTGATAATTTAATCTCTTTATCCACTGCCCTCACCTGCTTTTTTATAAATCTCCAATAATCTCAGCAAAATGTCTAACTCACGAAACGAATCGACAACTTCAACTTTCACAAACTGATATTTTTTAACATCTTTAGGTTTCTCCGGATGAAGTTTATTATATTCCCCGACCGGCATTAAATAGTCCAATTTGTTAAGCGTGCAAAGCTTCTCTAATTTACGACTATATACCTGGGTCTTCGTAAATAAGTAAATCTTCCCCTGTAGTTCCAACGCTTTTTGCAGTTTTTTAATTTTAGATGTCAAAATAGACATATTTACACCACCACACAAAAAAACCGCCTTCATATTTGCCCTACAAGCGTTTTTATGAAAGCGGCGCTTATGTTTCTACCTGCTACTTTGGCTCAAATCCTGATTAAACTTCAATTTCACCCATTCCGGTAAAAGTCCGTCCAAATCCTTTTTAAACAAAAAATACAAATTATAATTGAGCCACTTTCCATTAAAAAAATAAATAGGATTAATATAATACTGCGTTTCTATGCAATCGCCGATCTGCACTCTAACTTTGCCAATGATCCGACGATCAATCATCTTCCCCAAAAAATTCGCCGCCTGCCTTTGGGATATACTCAGGTAATCAGCAATCTTACTGCAGCTCATACCCCTAACAACATTTCCGGATCTGTAACAAATCAAATTACTGCCTTTATGTGTCACTAAAGATAAACGGTAAACCCTAGCTGTATCTGTTTCTGACAAATCCTTCGGCAAACCAAAACCTTTAAAAGTTTTTACAGCTTCCTTATTCAACCAAAACAAATAACCGTTCTCGTCATCGAAATACCGTATAGTATGTTCTTTAGTCCTTACAACATTACCAGCACCATCAATCTCAGCATTAACAAACGTCCTCTCGTCATATCCTTTAGTCAATTAAAATGTCACCCCACTTACGAGGTTTTTTTGCACTTTTTCTGTAAAAACAAAAACGCCAATAAACACAATGTTTATCAGCGTCTTAGGTATATTTTCAGTTAAAATTTGCTCAAACTTCTATAATAATAATTATAAATCTTTGAGCAAAATTCAATGTAAAAATGGCGGAAGGCACAGGACTTGAACCTGTAAGCCGATTGCTCGACTGACGCCTTAGCGGGGCGCTGCGTTACCAATTACGCCAGCCTTCCATATGGCGGAGTAGGTAGGATTCGAACCCACACAGCGTATCCCTACGCCCTATCAGTTTTCAAGACTGCTCTCTTAGCCGTTTGAGTACTACTCCATTATTGCCGCTATATTACCTCAACGGCAAGGTGTCCAGTACGGACGATATTAAGATATATAACAACACCTAAAGTGTAGTTAACGCTAGGCGGCGCAAGCTGCTCATACATGCGCCGCCCTATAGAAAGAAAGGAGGAATGGGATAGAAAAAATACAAATAGAAAAAGCACTGAAACGCTCTCCGGGCGTCCAGTGCTTTCAACTACTTATAAAATTTCTATTATAATTATAGCACCCCCGAAAAGGCATGTCAATTCCCGGAATGGTGTAATATTTCACATTTACGGTTTATTTTTGCCACGGCGGAATCATGCCATATCCAATAGCCATACCCTTAGCAAACCGCAATACATCCGCTTTGAGAGTATAGTAGCAAGACTTCGAACAACACATTGCTTTGCATGTATCCTGCCAGTTTTCGTACTGATCATACCGGCGACGGATGAACTCACCCTGCTTTTTCCCTTCAAAAAAACGCATAGTATCTGCGATAACAATCAACCATTTCTCTGGATGCTTAATGCATCTGCTACTACGTATCCCATTAATCGCCGCCCCATACTCAATAGTAACCATAGTGACCGGAGAAGCCCTCCTGATTCCTTGTGCTGCTGTCGGATCAGAGATTTTACTATGACCTGTGCCAGCGCCGCCAGTAGTACCTCCCCCCTGATCCAGCCGCCTATCACGTATAGCAGCTCTAATGCTATTCTCGTGAAAAAAAATAAAATCAATTAGATCGTCGCTTTTCTCTGCCACTTTTATCACTTCCCATCAAACAAGCTCTGTCCAAAATCATCGGTCGTTTTTTTGCAATCCGCTTCAAACTTACTTGGCGTAGCCATAATCTCTTTTTTCACGCAAGTCATACATATTCTTGAGCATACGCCGCTATTCCGATAGACACACTTCATGCAGAATGACGGATACTGTAAACCGTTAGGATTAGCCATCTATCATCACCTCATTGTTTCGCAAATTCAAATCTTACGTCCTTGCCGCCGTAAGGATCTTTTAGCTGCGTAAAAAACTCTACTACTCTTTGTGAACAAGATTCACATAACTCTAGGCACAGAAACGCACTATCTTCTTTTTCCCAGTCAACTTTCTTTTTATACCGTTCAAGCGTAACTTTTAAATAATCCCCTTTAAATTCTCTACCGCAAGAATCGCATTTAACATACTCAACCCTCATTAACTCCAGCCTCCTCGCACCTGTACTCCTTGCCTTCATAAAACCTGCCGCTATATTCTTTTATAGCTTCTCCCGCAAGATAGATTTTTTCTAGCGCAGCTTTTGCATCTATTAATCGCATAATCTATTCACCCAACCTATACGCATAGTTAATCATTCTATATAGCGTTTGACGCAAATACCCCCTAGCGGTGGCTTCAGTAACACCGTTGTTTTTGCTCGTTTCGATTATAAATTTTAAAATATGTTCAAGCATATTAATTTGTGAAGTGCTGGCAGTTTTACTGGCAATACTGAAACCATCTTCACCGTCAATTTTTAAGGGGTAACACAAAATATAATCTTCACCGCTATCCTTTAAAAGTTTCACGATCTGTTCCATTTTTTCGCTAGGCATTCTTTTTTACCGTCCTTTTTGAAATATTTACATTTTTCGCTAAAGTCTGACCATGCAATGCGCTCCCATTCTGGCAAGTTATTAGGAATTTGGCTCGCATGGCGTATACAATCAGAATTTACACACTTTTTCCCTTCGTTTTTCCCTTCGTACATTTTGCTACTAGCTAAGCAGAAACAAATATCTCTATAGCACATCATTTTTTGCTTCACTCCAATCTAACCGTTGCCCGCAACGTGGGCAGTAATTATCGCTGCGCATTACTTCTAGTTTGCAGTTATCTTCGGGGCAGAACCACACCACCGTCCCAATCACACATGGCTCATAGTTGCTATCCTCGTTTCGCATATAAAATTCCAATGGCTTTTTTGATAAGTCCCTATTACGATCAGTCATTTTTCTTCACGCTCCATTCTTACCCAACGCTTTTTGTTCTCAGGCATAAATTTAGAAGGTCTACCAAAGCTGTATTTCTCATTAGGCTTACAGTTACCACAAATAAAACTTCCCATGCATTTGCACTCATGGCACCAGCCTACGTACTTGATTTCAAGATTTTTCATAATTTACACCGCCTTTCTACATTCGTCACACAAATAGTCAAACTTTCCCAAAGTACCTTCCGGATACTCACTATCAACGTCTATACGCCTTCCGCACTTGCAGCACTCACAAAACCACCCGTTTTCAAAGTAGACCTTTAACGGAAGATTATTGATACTGCCGTATTCGTCCGCCCACGGTAATCGGCTAACGTTGGCATCTAAAAAATCAATATCCAATTCGCTAGCCCCTTCTCGTTTTGCTTGACCTCTTGTTTTTCCGTATACAATAACGGCGTATCCATCACCGTCACGCTCCTTACAGCAATACGCTTTCATCTACTCCACCGCCTAATCTATATTATTAAAACTCCCTAGCTTGTATCCGGATTTTCTGTATCCGAATTTTCGGTATCCGTTTGGAGAACATTCAAAGCTGGTTATATCTTCAATGCGAAATGCCTTATCGCAATGGGGGCAACATGGCAAGTTTTCGCCTCTTCTGCCTATCTGCTTTTCTAAGTCTTTTAACGACCGTTTCCATGGTCGGTACTTTCTCCCTATTTCCCATGCACGACGGATACACTTCACAACATATTCTCTTTCCTCATATAGAGTTTCCCATGTTTTAGCAAGCATCTCTAGCGCAATAATTGGGTCTATTATGTTACCGCAATGGTCGCAATAAAGCAGTCTATTTTCGCTGTCTAACACCAGTTTTAGGGGCTTGTTATCGCTTGACCGAAAATTATTGTAGCATTTACATCTAACGCCTTTTTTTACTTTGTCAATAGGTTTAATTTGCACAATTTTTTGTGTGATTTTGTCCACTATTCCACCGCCTTTGCTAATTTAACTGGATATCGGCTCAAACTACGAATCATGTAGTGCATAAGCTCAACTTTACGGCCGATGTTTAAAGTCATATGTCCTGACTTATTCAATTCTGTTATCTTAGCATTTTCCGGATTATATCCCAGTATCCCAATACCATGCGATATATGGCGGTAAATTTCTTCTTTTGCACTCGGATTATACAAAAGCTCTGTTGGTAAAACTAAATAATTATAATTGCCACAAAAAGATAGTTTTGCCTTGCTTTTCATATCCGATAAGCTTACCTTAATTTCATACGATTTGAATTCATTTTTACTATTCATAGTCATAAAATCTACATATTCATCACCATAACCAGCCCCCAGGCAAACTTCATAGCACCCATACACGCCGGCCTGATCAGCTTTGGTATAATACAACAGCGCTTTTTTTATTTCTTTCGTCAGTTCCGTTTCAGCCATTTCAACATCTCCTATTCTTCTCGAAAGTCAATATCTGGGTACTTATAAAGCAGCATTTTCTTTTTGATCATATACACCTGTGTCCTCATGCCCTTGGTGTCAACATAATAAACGTGGTCGCTGGCTTCCGTAACTTTGAAATCAGCCTTGTAAATAATCGGCCTTATCTTTTTACCTGCGACCTCATAAGCAGGCTGTAAAACAAATTCAGGCTGTAATTCAATGCTTTTTACTGCACCAGTACGTTGCTGCCAAAGTAGGTCCTCATAGTATTTTGCTTCTTTCCTGCTATCAAAGCGAATCCCGTCAACCTCAGTTATTGCATTACCATATTTCAGCGCAGGTACAGCCCCGGGTAAATTCGCCGGCGCCGTTACGCTGTCCGAACGTATTTTACTTACAAGGTGTGCTGGTAGTTCATTCCACGTCGTCATTTATTACTACCGCCGATAACATAATTTCTAGAGCTTTCTTCTCTCGCCTTAACCGGGCATTTTTACCGCCGAGCTGACTATTTTTCCGGCGCAAATGTTTGATTTCAGTCAGTATCTGCATAAGTACTGGTTTCAATACTGGTACATACTGATTGCCTGGTTCTTTTTCGATTAACGCCATCATAATTTTTATATTTATTGGTTTCATACTTTATCCCCACAACAATCTAGCTATTTCAACTTTGTTTTTTAGTTCTTTAACATCTTTATTGGCATAAGCCAAAGAAAAAGAATGAGATCTTGGTATACTTCCGTCTTTCAATCCTTTATGATACTCAACAGCTTTTTCAAGTCTAGCTGAGAAATACTCTAGGCTTTCGGGCATTGCTAACGTTATTTCTTTTGATTTGATTTCCCAGTACTCAGCTTTGCTCTTTTGTTCAGCTGCCTTATCTGCAAGTTCTACAGCCTTTTCACACCGTTTCCAGTTCCTTTCAATTAAGGTACGATGACGTTTTTCACTGTGATGCCCAACCTTAATTGGTTCGCCTAAAACAAGAAAGTCTTTACCTTCCTCCGCCGCTCTCCACTTATCATTGCTTTTCACTTGATTTTTTAGGGCAGCGTTGTTGTATCTTTCCGCCTTGCGTTCTGCGTAACTTTGCTCATCAGTTCGGACAATAGAATAAAAATATTTATCATCTTTTTGTAACACCAAGTTATAAACTTCGCATTCAACTTCTTTTCCGTATTTCGTCTCAAGCTGAATAATGTCACCTTTTTCATACTCTTCTTCGCATTCCGCCACCCATACAGTGGGACAGTATTTCTTAAATTTATTCATATCGTTTTATCTCCATTTCACTATTTCCAACTCCTTATATTTAAAAGGCCGCTCCCCTACGGGCTAATCACCTCCGCAGGGGTATACTTCCCAAATGTGATACATTGCTTGTATATAGCACGCCGAGACAGTAGCGAGCGGCCTGTTTAACTTATCGCCAGATCTGCCACTCTACAGCTACCTCTGCCAACGCACAGCCGAGCTGCCATAAAAAGCCAGCGGTAAAGATAAACGCTAAAGTAACAGCAGCTTCTTTTTTACTCATTCGCATTCAACTCCATCTCTAACAGGTAAATCTCTTATTTGAGCTGCTAATTTAGATTTTAATTGTAAGTTAGTTTCATTTATCCATTTTGCATACAATGAAGAAGTAATCGCTTTTTTTGTGCTGCATTTTATATTATTCGGCCAAATAAGCGGACAATAGTCACAATCATCACAGTCCATGTCCTCGTAATTGTATTCGCAAGCAAAACAACCATTTTCTACCATTTCGTAATATCCACCGTTATACTGCCAACCTTCCCAATCATCTTTAGTTTTGTTAGGATTTTTTGAAAGCCAGTCCCAAAGCGCTTTATGTCCTGTATGATTAAATTTAACCATTATTATCACGCTCCAATAGATAACCATGCTCACGCACTGTGTCATAAAGTGTCTTCCCGCCCTTGTTTATTACATAAGGCAGAAATATCTGATCCATACTCGCCATACCGATCTGTATCAAAGCCATTTGCGCATCAACCCAATCTTTCAAGCATTTCCATGCTGTCCGCTCGGCTTGCTCAGCAGTAGCTTTTACACTGCTATTACGTTTTTTTTGAGCTGATAAAATTTTCTGTACTGCTTCCACGTTGACCGGCAGCGCTATAGGTATCTCGCCTATAGCGGTATCAACAAGAAACTTCAATGCTATGATCTTGCCGCCGGCACAATCTTTCTGAATTGACTTAGCCCCGTTGGTAATTAAAGTTGCTTCTATCTCAGCTACAGTCTTCAATGGATTAGCCATTGAAGTGTAATTTTTTAAATTCGCCATTATCTCACTTCCTCAAAATAAATTCAGTTGGGCATCTTCTAACAGAAAGCGCCGTTCCAACTTGCTTAAATCAAATAATCCTTTTTCTACTGACTTCCAATAGTCCATAGCGTCAAGCCGCAATGCATCTGCATATAACTCTGGGTATTTTTTCCTCAACAATCGCCAATCTTCGATCCTTTGGAGCGGGCATAAGTAGCAGCTAACACGCCTAAAATCTTTATATAGTCCGTTCCAATCGAAACCGCGATTGTAACAATATTCTAGTGCCTTTGATTCGGTGATACCCCAGTCGAACAGCGGATGAATCACGTTTTTTGCTATATTTTTATGTCGCTTGGGTTCATCAGCGGCTATACCTATGTACTTTATGTATCCACCTTTACCAAGAAAATACTTTTCTGATACTCTCGTTTTTAAAAGACCGGTACACCAACGGTTCATCATAGATGCCCAACCGTAGCCCTTTATACCTTTGAATTTTCCTTTAGTTCTTATATGTTCTGCAAAGTAATAATCAAAACTATGATCAGCCCGTAAGACTGTTACTTTTCGGCCAATGTGTTTTTCTACTTTTGAAATATGATCATACATCTGCGGGAACTCCTTGCCAGTGTCACAATATATGATTTCATCTATCGGCATTCCTTTTTCTAACATCATCAGCAGCATACAAGTGCTATCCTTCCCACCGCTAAACTGTACGATGTGCTTCATATCAATTAACCTCTCGTGTGATCATAGTCTTCGAACTTCTTAATCGTTCTAAATATCTGCTTATTGTTAACCCAACGCTGCAGGTACCTTGTTTTATCCAGCGCATTAGGTTTATCAAAAATCATAATGTACGGATCATAGCCAATGTCCCTCAAGGTATACACACGATACAAGTCTTCTTCGTGTGTACTATTAAAGTTTGTTAGCACGTAAACGCTACGGTTACGCTGACTGCCTTTCCACACAGATCTGTATTCCTTTAACTTTTCCAGCGTTCCCATATCAGCAGGATTATCCCAAGCAAAGTGAAGCATACTGTACTTGACTTTATTAATAGCAGCGGCTTTTTCGTCTGTCATAAGCCTAATATCCAGTCCCTGGGTAAAGTCTACCCACGCGCCACTATCCGCCAACTGTCCAAGCAAATTTTCCCAATCAGGACAAGCCAGCAAATTAGGATCAAGCAGCTTTATGTGCTTCTGTCCACGCCAAAACTGCGATAAATCAGCAACTTTATACGCTTGTACACCTTCCTTTTGACCTACAATGCAAAACGGACATTTACGAGGACAACCTCTAGTTAAATAACCATATGCCATATCTTTAATGCCATATAAATCATAATCCGGAAAAGCACATTCAATATTTTTAGGCAGTCTCCTAGTAAAATCGTAACCAGTACCGCCTCTTACAATCTCGTCTGCCTGGTACGCCTGAACGTCATCCGGTGTAAAAGTAAAAATTTTAGCCATATATATCTTGTCGTAATGCTCTAAACTACCTGCCCATTCGACTGTATCACCGGCGCCCTTATGCCATGACGATATTTTCATCAATGCAAGGTTAGGCCAATTATGATTATCCACATCAACAAGTCCTATTTTCATCAAATCACATCGCTTTCCGCAAAGCCATTCCACAAAGCTCAGGAAGGTTAGCTCTCACTAAAGCTGCTGGCAACTGCGGCGGTACTGCATTACCACACCGGGCAACCTGTGCTGTTTTAGGATATGGCCTGCCGAGATAATCACATTCAATAATATATGTATCAGGAAACCCCTGCGCCCGAAACAACTCTCTCGGCGTCAGCATACGCATGCCAATATCAATTATTTGATACTCCTGGCCAGCAACGGTAATCAACCCGAAACGGTCCTTTGTTGTGATCGTATGCAGTGGTTCATCTAATCCAGCGCCTGACCCTTGATAATTACCGCCGTAGTGCTTTACTAAACTTGCTGCCACTAAAGCGTGTTTCCTGCCGCCTGCGACAACTGTTCCTAAAGGTTTCCCAAGTCCTGGAACTCTTGGTGCTTGGCCTGGTGCTTCTCCGTACCCAATAGTAATCAATGTTGGAGCTACTAAATAATGATGATTACCAGTCAATATAGTATGCAGCGGTTTATCGGCGGCGCCACCTGCGTTGTTAAACTGATTAGCCGCTATGTACGGAGTTATTAGCATATGCTCATTTTTCGTACACACGGTACTAAGCGGCCTGTCAATATCACTGCTACGTTTATCGCCAGCAAAACCATTTTGGCAAAGTTGCGTTACATATGGCGTTACCAATCCAAAGCCGTGTTTAGCTGTAATCGTTGGAAAAGGCTTATCAAAATCTGCGCCCCTGAAATTCTCGCCACCGTGGTTTACCTGCACAATAAACGGCTGTGGATTATCGATAACGAATTTTTGTAATCCCTTTGCTATGCGCCGCAACGTATTCTCTGCAAGCGGTTTCTTCCGCTCGAATATTGACGGGCAGGGAATTGACCAGTCAATGCACTCTGCAGCAGTATGCCACGGTTTCAACTCTCCTGACTGAACTTTTAAGCTTGACGGATCTCCGTGTGTAGGTTTCGGCCAAACTATAGGCCTCCCATCACACCGGGCAATCAGAAAAAACCGTTTGCGAATCGTTGGCGCCCCATAATCACAGGCCCGCAGTTCCCGCCAATCTACCTGGTAACCATGCCGCCGCAGGGCATTAACGAAACAGTTAAATGTGCGCCCTTTCTGATTAGGGTCAGGGCGATCACCCAAGAGCGGGCCCCACGTTTTAAATTCCTCCACATTTTCAAGCATTATCACACGTGGCCGCACTGTTGCCGCCCATTTCAGGGCAACCCACGCCAGCCCTCGGATATTTTTATCAACTGGCTTGCCGCCCTTAGCCTTGCTAAAATGCTTACAGTCAGGACTAAACCAGCATAACCCTACAGGCCTGCCGCCAGTAGCGGTAACCGGATCAATATCCCAAACAGATTCGTTATAATGCTCAGTGTAAGGATGGTTAGCTTTGTGCATGGCAATAGCAGCCGGATCATGGTTGATAGCTATATCGACATCACGCCCGATCGCCATTTTTATTCCTGTGCTTGCCCCACCACCGCCAGCAAAATTATCAACGACTATTTCGTCCCATAGTTCTCGCTCCATCTATATCAATCTCCTAAAACAAATTTATCGGTATCTCGGCTTCCGCTGCCTTACAGTATGCTGGATTAAGATCAATCCCGATATACTGCCTACCGTACCGGTTAGCTACTCTACAAGTAGTCCCGCTGCCGACAAACGGATCAAGTACAACGTCACCTTCAGCAGTACCCGCTAAAATACAGTTAACTGCCAGCTCGTCTGGAAACGTAGCGTAATGATTTTTACCACTTCCCGATGTCGTCGGCATATTCCATACGCTACGCTTGTTACGATAATCGGTAACATATTCAAACGGTACACTACCAGCAAAACCGCCTTTGCTTATTTCTGGCGCTGGGCTTTCTTTACGTGCTTTATTGCCGCTACCTCTACGCCGACTTTGAACACCGCCGAAGGCACCTTTACTTCCGCCAACAGCTTTCATTATCTTGGTACCGCCATGCGCTCGTGCGGATCCTGATTGACGTTCAATGTCTTGCGCAAGTCGATCAATCGTACTATTTGCAATAGGCTCTTTGATCGCCTCAGCATTAAAGTAATATCTCTGCCGTTTGGCAAACAAGAAAATGTACTCATGGCTTTTAGTGCAGCGATCCCGTACACTCTCCGGCATACAATTTGATTTATCCCAAATAATATCCTGACGTAAAATCCAACCATCATCCTGCAAAGCAAACGCAAGTCGCCAAGGTATTCCCATTAAATTTTTACTCGGCAATAACGCTTTAACCTTAGTAATAGCGGCACACCCAAGTCCCCCCCGGTTGGAACCTTGTTTATGTTTTTTTGCATTATCAGGGTATAGTGCCGCGCCTTTACCGCTGCCAGCGTAACTATCAGCAATATTAATCCATAAAGTGCCATCATCAGTTAAAACTCGTCTTAACTCTCTAAAAACTAAAATCAAACGTTCAATATATTCAAACATATTTTTCTCAAGGCCTATCTGCCCTGCAACGCCATAATCACGCAAGCCATAATACGGCGGCGACGTTACACAGCAGCGGCAATATTTATCCGGTAAAGTTCTTAATACATCCAGCGCATCACCGCAAATAATCTCATTCATGCCAACCACCTCAAAACTCAAATCTCCCTGGCTCTATACATCGACATCAAATTTGAAATAACATCTGTGTTCATCGGCAAACGATACTTTTTCGCCATATCAGCAGCTCGTACCAACTTTACAAAAAAATCCTTCACCAGTTCACACCCACGATCATCTAACGCCTGCGACATATCAACACCAAGAAACTCCTTTTTCACCTGATTGCCAGCACGATGATTTTTATCCCAAAGCCTTTTTCGTTCCCTCGCGCAGACCTTACTGCAAACACGACTGTTCCCAGCCGAAAAAAACTCCTTCCGACAGATCACGCAAACATGTAACCGCAACTTCTTTTCGTTCATGTTCAATCACCATTCACAAGGCAATCCTGCTCAATACGCCTGATCTGCCTGCCCAACTTATAATCAACAACCTGAAGCACTCTATCTTCCAGTCCCAGCAAGTATTTAATCTGCTCACAGACAACAAAAACATCAGCCAGCTCACTAACTAAATTGTCAGAAATAGCATTCCTAACGACATCATTCGGCGCCACAAGGAATTTAGCAGCAGCCGTAGTCAGCTCTCCGCATTCTTCGCATAACTTAATAAGCTCTCTATCCCTACCGTAATAATCAGCAATTTCTTTTACCCGTTTATCCATTATCTATTCCCCTATCTGCTTTAACCCCAAACCTGTATCTAACAGGCCTGCGTTATTTCTGCCCAAAACATAATCGTTACGTTGCTTCTCCCTGCTCCTGCCGCAGGCATCCTCATACATCCTACGCACCTGCGCCCTTACAGTTGGCATTTTATCTGCCTCAGACAACTGCAACGTATTCCAACCGTAACTATTAACAGCCACAGTAATCTCCGGCCGACTAAACACCGGAGTTTTCCCCCACGGAGTAGCAAACATAGCCCGCTCAATTTCGCCCCACGCTTCAGCCCAGCTTTTAATCCTGCTGCTGTCATCAACGCTGCCCATCAAACTCTGTGCAGCTTCAACAATTTCCGACACACTCGGCAAAAACTTCTGCTCTAACACCAGCTTTTTTACAGACTTACTCAAAACCGCTACAGGTAAATCCTCAAGCAACTTTGCATAAATCGCAATTCGAGTTTCGTCGCTCCCCTGTCCATATGCCCCAAAAAGCATTGCCACAATCTTACAACGCTGATCGTTATCACAAGTCAATTACACCACCACTTTCAAGCAACTCCGCCGCTTTTGCCGCCCCGCTCGCAGGATCATTCTTTCTCGCACCCTGCTGATTCTTCCCGAAATCCTTAACGCCGCCGGTGCGAAGTATCGTACTGATATACTTCCATGCACTGGCATGATTAACACCCTGCTTCTTCGCCCTGTCCACGGCAGCCCTAAAAGCAGGCTCATCAAACTCAGCGGCAAGAGCGGCAACGCAGTCACACTCTGTAACGCTATAAAAGGCATGAATGGCAGATTGATAATAATCCATGCAGCGATTGACCCTGCCAGCGTATTGGTCAGCTGTTTTTCCTTTTTCGTTAACCTGATCTTGATTTTGGGTTTGCTCGTGCGCGCGCGGAGTAATATATATATTATTCTTATACCCTTCTTTATCTTTTCTTTTATAATAGGAAGTTTGCCCAAAGTCTTGCCCTTTTGTTTGCCCTTCTGCTTGCCCTATTTTTTCAACCACATTGCCAAAAGCCGCATCATACAAGGCTTTGCAGTCCGTTTCCTGTTCGCCCTTTTGTTTGCCGTTCTGTTTGCCCAAAGTCTTGCCCTCAAATTCCTCGATTTGATATAGCTGCCAATTCACAATCGACACTACACTTTTGGCAATGGCCTTACGGCTCACCCTTCGGACAGATAAAAAACCCAACTTTTTAAAACGCTCAAAAGCCAGCCTGATCTTCTTAGTCGTAATTTCAGGCTTATCAATCTGCAGCCGTATATCCTCAACCGATGCAACAAACTCCCCTGGCCTTAGCCTTGTGATCTCCCCCTCAAACACATACTCCGAAGGTTGCCAATTAGCCAAACCAAGCAAGGTTATTAAAATTATTTGTTGCTCTATTGTGCTATCCCGCCAGATAGGCTTGTTGAATAACGCTCGGTGTATCTTAAAAAAACCGTTCAAGTGGTTCACCACCCCTAAAGCAAAGGGCTGCCTAAAACAGCAGCCCTTTTTAGTTGGAGATCAATCGCGCTTATTATCCGAGAGATCAAGAACATGCACCTCAACATCAACATCGGCATCATTCAAATTTTTAAGCACATTTAAAAACGATTTCAAAACCTTTCCCTCATTTTTTCCCGCAGCCTCTCCTGTAACTCCATCTGCTGCGACCTTATTTATAGATTTAGCAAAAACAGGCTTCGGCAAACAACTTGCCTCAGACGTACACATCATCCCGCCGTCTTTGCTTTCACTACGCTCTAAAGTTCCAACCATAACATTGATAAAAGCCTGTAAAACGATAATTTTATCATCACTGATCTTCGTATCAGTAATCAACCGAAACGCAGCAGACTCCATCTCACGAATAAATTCATTCTTACTCATCATTAATTCCATATTATTTATCCTCACTTTCGTTTTGAGCAGCTTGCAACTCGTCCGCAGTGAAATCCTCGCCCAAAGTAACTTCGCCTGTTCCTGTGTCAACTGTGCGTCCATCAGCTAGTTGTTCAGTAGGTTTATCCGATGTGCTTTCAGATGTTTCCACATCAATGTACGAACTTTCATCCTTAACCTCTAACATATTAGCGCTGATCTCCGACTTTACAGTTTCATCAGCAGCAACCGCCCTCACAAAATCAGTTTTTAACGGTGCATACTTCAATGCCTTTTTTAACACCGTCTTTTTAGCCATCTCGTCAAAATCCGTAGTCCAAGGCGAATAACTGCTGCTGTAGCTCTTACTTTTCTTTGCCGCAAAGGCCTTAACATCATCGATGCTCATAACTTGGAAGCCATAACCGCCCCTTACAGTTCTAAAAATAGCGTAATAGCAGATTACATTGCCTCGCTCCCTCATTTTCGGAATATGGAGCAACTTAGGCTCTAAGCCTAAGTGATACTCAAATGTATCATTCTCATACACCTCGTGAGCATCTACAATACTCACTTCCTCGCTACGATAAGCTAAATCAATAAGGCCCTTATAACCAAGTTGAAATTGGCACTCCAAAACACCTTTATTTTTGTAAGGGATAAGATAAGCCTGCCCCAGCGGTGTATTTGGCTCAACACCAAGCTGAGCTGCCTGCATGATCGCTCCTAAAAAACTTTTAGGCGTACATTCCATAAGCGCCGGGGTAGTACTTAGTGCCGTCAAAACCATTCTCGTAAAGCGTTCTGGTGTAAGTACAGACGGCAAAGCCTTCTTAATCTCCTTTTCCATTGAAATAATCAAGCCCTGCATCGTAGCTTTCTTAGCTTCAGCAGCCCCCTGTTTTTCCTTTGCCACATTCACAACATTACCGTTTTTTGCATTTGCCATTTTCTATTCCTCACTTTCTATAATCAACCAACCTTAAAAACTCTAATCGAATTACCGACTTTGCTGTACTTAGAATAAATTTCCGGTCGCTCTGCCTTCAAACGTTTGCTGTCAACAGTAATTCTGCCATTCTGAACCTTCCAACTGACTCTATCCTCACCGATAACACCAATCTCAGCCTCACCCAACATCACCTTAAGCTCGTTCTCACTTAATTTTTTCTGTTCCTCAAGATTACTGATAGTTTCCTTCACTTCACGCAGACGATCAATACAATCCTTCGCCGCTGCAGGCAACTCAATCTCAAGACCCTTCTGCCCCTTAAACTTCTCTGCCAAAGCACTACTGCAATCACTGCTTCCATCAACCGGCGGCATTGTTCCCGTAGTTACCATTTCCCAAAAATCAACCGCAGACTTCCTTAACGCTTCGATGTCGGCCGTATTACGTGGCACTTCCTTCCAAACAAATTTATTCCCGCCGATCAATACAGCGATATACCACTTCTCGCAGCCAGTAACCATCATGTACCACTGACATTGAATGTAGTAACTGTCTGGCAGCTCGTCATCAGCCCAAGCCTTATTATTAAAAGCGTTAGTTGTCTTACACTCAAGACCAGCATTCTCACCAACCACCATACGGTCAACGCTGGCAAGCATATACGGATACTCCTCGTCCTGCAGCATGCCCCGGCGCTGAACCTTCTTTCCTGTCAGCTCACAAAAACGATCAGCGACAGCCTGCTCCAACACATTACCCCAATAAACATACTCGTTATCACTCAAATCTTCCGGTTCAACCTGTCCAGTTTTTTCCATCCACAACTGAAACGCCGACTTCCACGGATTAAGTCCCACGATCGCAGCAGCTTCGCTGCCACCAATACCAGCCTTACGCATTTCCAGCCATTTACTACGATCTTGCATTTCCTCAACAGTCATAATCAGTTTTGCCATTTTTATCAATCCTTTCTTCTACAACACAAATAATCTTCAGCGGGAGCGTATTCCGACAAAACGATAACCGGAACACCGTTTTTCTCACAAATATAGTCGCCTCCACCAATAGGTAAGCAATGCGAACACCCTTCACACGTCAGCTCCACAGCTTCACAGTCGCATCGTTCTCCTGCATCCAAATTAGCCCCACATTTAGGGCAAGTCTTAAAAGTCATAACGCCCCAAACTCCTCTCTATATTTCCATAAACTTTTTTAGCCATTTACAAGCTCCAATTCATTTGTTAAAATAAAGCCAATACGGGGTTATTCACGTGACCAATGTATTAACCTTGAACGATCAGCATTGCACTGCTGATCGTTCTTTTTTTATTTCTCAAAACAGCACCATTAGCTTTCCAACGATAAACACTCAACTCATGCAAGCAATTAATAAGCCACTGGCGATTAACACTAACCTGCTCAGCAGGATTTGCTTTCAGCGCATTTAAAATCGGCTTAAGCTTTGTTTTTTCCATATCAGCACCCCCTTAATAAATGTGTCTCATTCTCATGCCAAGCGCTGTCTGCATCATGTCAAACGGCAGGTTATTTTTAACCATACAACCGCAATCAATGTGATACCAAACTCTCTGCAACGCTGCCCTGGTCAATTTACCCGCTGTCTTTTTCCTGCCAATACGATTTGCGCCCTTATTTTTACTCATTCCATTCTCCCCTTTCAATTTTTACAACCCCATAGCTGCAAGCCTTACGTTAGCAACCATCATTATCCAAATAGCTTTCAACACTAACCACGACATCGCTGAAATAAGCAAAACATCAAACCAATTTTCTCTTAATTTCATGCCTAAATACCAGATCGGTCCCCAAGCCCAAGCAACTTTGTTCAAATTCACATCAACACCCCCTTAAATAGCATTTAACGCCGATAAATAATCAAGTCCCGTGCTATTAGAACTTGGGCAAACATACATTTTACGACGCCTCTGCTTAGACTGTCTTACTGCATTTTTTTCAGCCTGAGCAGATAGCATACGTTCCTTAATAACCGTGTCAGCTACTTCCGCATCGATCAAATACACTTTCCCGCGCTTATCACACAACAACTCGCCATCCCTACACATTCGTCTGATAGCTTCCAACGGATAACCTGTGCGCCTTGCATAATCCTTAGCCGTCATAAACTGCATTACTTCACCTCCTCTCCATCATCTGCCAGTGCTTCCTCAAAATTTCTGATTGTAGATAACGGAATGTTAAATAGATCAGCAATTTTAGATCCTATGGAAATAGTCATATCTTTTTGCCGTTCTCCACTTTCAATAAAATTATATGATTGGCGAGTAATTTCTAACATTGCTGCTACATCAGCCTGGCTCCAACCTTTACTTTCTCTTAAATTCCTTAACCATAAACGCATTGTAGCTTCACCACCTTTCTTTTGCTACTATATGTTGACAATTTTAATATACACTCTATTTTTATCTTTGTCAACATTTCGTAGCTTATTTTTTTATAAAATAAACTTTTTGTTGCTTCGCTTTTATTAGCAACAGTTTGTTGCTATAATGAATCAAAGAGGTGATTACAGTGCTACGCTTAAGAGAAATACGAGAGCAATCTGGTTTTAATCAATCAGAAGTTGCAGCTGAACTTGGTATAAGTCGCCAATCATATAATTTTTATGAAAATGGAAAAAGAGATCCCGACACATTAACGCTACAAAAAATTGCAGATTTTTTTGGAGTTACTATAGACTATTTAGTCGGTAGAAATACAAGTGAAAAACCTAAAAAGAAAATTCCCAAAGAGCTCAAAAAACTGCTTGATGAAGAAGAAATTACTCTCAACGGTCGTATGGTAAGCCCTGAAGATAAAGAAAAAATGCTCCGAATAATCGAAGCACTTTATTACGACGCAAAAGAAGAAAATAAAAGAAAGAGCTGATTGCTATGGCCTACAATATACCGTTGCGTGTACGCAACCTTATTAAAAAGGCCGGCAGCAGTGACCCATACGAAATAGCCAATTACCTGAACATAAAAATAAAAGCCGTCAGCATGCCTGAGCATACTAACGGCTTTTGGCGGCGTGTATTAGGCCATAAATATATTTGTGTCAGTGATCGGCTTGATGAATGGCAACGCAAAGCCGTCATCGGTCACGAACTCGGCCACATTATACTGCACCCGCAGTATAAATATTTTTGCTTAGACAGCCGTACTTACTACTGTTCACAACGCCACGAAAACGAAGCTGACTTTTTCAGTATTGAACTTTGTTGTAAAACTATAGATGTAGAAGAAAATTTTATAGAGCTATTTCTCAAAGAAGGCTGGAAATAACAAAAGTATTCCAAATCCCCCAGTGGTTTATTTTTTTACACTGTTTATTCCTAATACTTAAAAAACATTAAATAGTATAGAACTTTTTACGAAATCAAAACCACACCACCTAAAAAGCTTTAATCAAAATCCCTATTTCTCAAAAAATAAACACAACTACTTTATTTTTGAAAGAAGGCTGAATGTAATGAAAAAAGTAATTACTTTACTGTTGTTAATTATCTCAATTTTTTCTATCTCAATAACGGCTTATGCAGGTTACGGAGAATGTAAAAGATGTTCATGTTATGGATATTCTGATCGTGGCGATTTAG
>OGWW01000081.1_pt1 | contig 60964 bp, 46 predicted proteins | sample 1576131 | NCBI WGS metagenome assembly OGWW01 (sample SAMEA3541576, study PRJEB24748) | human gut metagenome | biome: human gut; feature: human-associated habitat; material: faeces | place: China | collected 2012 | reverse complement strand
GAATCCTTATTGGTCAACTAAGATTGGGGAAGTGGCTGAAGAATAATTGAGTTTTCAATAGATCACCGAAATAAGATAAAGGAGAGGGATGTTGCTCGAGATAACATCCCTCTCTTTGTTTTTAAATACAATCCAAATCCTGATTGATGGGATAGTCTTCAATGACCGCTTTGAATATGTTTATTTCCGATGGTTTAGTGCTTTGCGTCGAATAGTGTCTTGTTTATTAAATCGACCGTATATAATAAAATATTTAATTAACATAACCGTTATATAATAAAAAATACTATCTTTGCTCCCGATAACATAAATATTAATTAGTCGATACCATGAAAAAAGCCGTAATTCTATTTTCGCTTTTCTGTTTTCTGTGTGCTATACCGGTAGTTCAAGCAGCAGATACCATTTTTGTTCGTGAAACACGTATTCCTATTTTGATAGAAAGGCAGGATAATGTCTTATTCTATCTCCGTTTGGATGCTAAAGAGAGCCAGACCCTGAACGATGTAGTGTTAAACTTGGGTGAAGGAGTGAATCTTTCTGAAATTCAGTCCATAAAGCTTTATTATGGAGGTACTGAAGCATTGCAGGATAGTGGTAAAAAACGTTTTGCTCCTGTTGGATATATTTCCAGTAACACTCCGGGGAAAACACTTGCCGCCAATCCGTCTTATTCAATCAAAAAATCGGAGGTGACTAATCCCGGTAATCAGGTTGTTCTGAAAGGAGATCAGAAACTGTTTCCCGGAATCAATTATTTCTGGATTAGTTTGCAAATGAAGCCGGGCACTTCGCTTACCAGCAAGGTGACCGCGGATATCGCTTCAATTACTTTGGATGGCAAAAAAGCCCTGTTGGATGTAGTTTCAGAAAATGGGATAGAACACCGTATGGGAGTAGGAGTGCGCCATGCCGGAGACGATAATTCTGCCGCATTCCGTATTCCGGGATTGGTGACTACTAATAAAGGTACGTTACTGGGAGTTTATGATGTACGTTATAACAGTAGTGTTGACTTGCAGGAGCATGTTGATGTTGGTTTAAGCCGCAGTACAGATGGTGGAAAAACTTGGGAAAAAATGCGTTTGCCTTTGGCTTTTGGAGAATTCGGTGGTTTGCCTGCCGGTCAGAATGGGGTAGGAGACCCTTCTATTCTTGTTGATACAAAAACAAATAATGTTTGGGTGGTTGCTGCCTGGACACATGGTATGGGTAATCAGCGGGCATGGTGGAGTTCACATCCGGGTATGGATATGAACCATACAGCACAACTTGTTTTAGCTAAAAGTACAGATGATGGTAAAACATGGTCTGCACCTATTAATATTACAGAGCAGGTGAAAGATCCTTCTTGGTATTTCTTGTTGCAGGGACCGGGTAGGGGTATCACTATGAGTGACGGTACTTTGGTATTCCCAACTCAGTTTATCGATTCGACACGTGTGCCCAATGCCGGTATTATGTACAGTAAAGATGGTGGCAAGAACTGGAAGATGCACAATTATGCACGTACGAACACCACAGAAGCCCAGGTAGCTGAGGTCGAACCCGGAGTGTTGATGTTGAATATGCGTGATAATCGCGGAGGAAGCCGCGCTGTGGCTATTACAAAAGATTTGGGTAAAACATGGACGGAACATGAATCTTCTCGTAAGGCATTGCCGGAATCTGTTTGTATGGCTAGTTTGATCAGTGTGAAAGCAAAAGATAATGTGTTGGGCAAGGATTTATTGATTTTCTCTAATCCTAATACGACAAAAGGACGCTATAATACTACTATTAAAATAAGTTTGGATGGCGGTGTGACTTGGTCACCCGAACATCAGCTGTTGTTGGATGAAGGCAATAACTGGGGTTATTCTTGCCTCTCTATGATTGATAAAGAGACGATTGGTATTCTTTATGAAAGTAGTGTGGCGCACATGACATTCCAGGCTGTGAAGTTGAAAGACATTATTAAATGAGAGATTTCCCCCATAAACTAAATAAATACCGATGAGAAACAAACAAATTTTCTTAATCAGTTTCATTATTTACTTATGCACAATTTCTTCGGTTCGGGCAGGTGAATATCACCTGCTCCCGGAACCGCAAAAGTTTACCCCTTTAGGTTCCAGTTTTGTGCTGGGCAGAACAAAGCTTTCTACTCCGGTGCTTCGGCAAGAGTGGGAAGCTTTTGTTGTTGATAGGGGTGGAGTGATTGATGACAAAGCTCGTGCAAGTATTGAAGTGAAACTGGTACCTTCGTTAGAAGAGGTACCTTTGAACGCAGACGAAGCTTATCGCCTGGTGGTAAATAATGGCAAAGTTACGGTTGAGGCTGTGACGGAGCATGGTGTGTATTGGGCTATGCAGACTTTGGCCCAGCTACAGGATGTACAAAAGAAAAAGGCAACATTCAACGGTTGTTCAATTGTTGACTGGCCTGCTTTCCGAATACGCGGCTTTATGCAGGATGTAGGGCGTACGTATATGTCGATTGAAGAATTGAAACGTGAAATTGCTGTTCTTTCACGATTTAAAATTAATGTTTTTCATTGGCATCTGACTGAAAATCAATCATGGAGATTGCAAAGTAAAATTTTTCCGATGTTGAATGACAGTGTGAACACGACTCGTATGCCGGGTAAATACTATACATTGGAAGAAGCGAAAGATTTAGTCGCTTTTTGTAAAGCGCATAATATACTTTTAATTCCGGAATTTGATATGCCGGGGCATAGTGAGGCTTTTGTCCGTACATTCCGTCATGATATGCAGAGCCCGGAAGGAATGAAAATTCTTAAATTGCTGGTAGATGAAGTTTGCGAGACTTTTGATGTACCTTATCTTCATATTGGTACGGATGAAGTTCGGTTTACCAATCCAAAGTTTGTTCCGGAAATGGTCGAATATGTCCGTGCCAAAGGAAAGAAAGTCATTTCGTGGAATCCGGGATGGCATTATAAACCTGGCGAGATTGATATGACGCATTTGTGGAGTTATCGTGGAAAAGCCCAAAAAGGTATTCCCGCAATTGATTCTAAGTTTCATTATCTCAATCATTTTGATACTTTTGGCGATATCATTGCATTGTATAACAGCCGTATTTATAATGTTGAGCAAGGAAGTGACGATATTGCAGGGACAATTCTTGCCATCTGGAATGACCGTTACGTAGCTAACGAACGCAATATTATACTTGAGAATAATTTCTATCCTAATATGCTGGCTATTGCTGAACGTGCATGGAAAGGCGGAGGTACAGAATATTTTGATAAGAATGGTACTATCTTACCTTCTGAAGACTCTCCGGAGTTTAAAGAATTTGCTGATTTTGAGAATCGTCTGCTTTGGCATAAAGAGCATACATTTAAGGGATATCCGTTCGCCTATGTAAAACAGACGAATGTAAAATGGAATATTACTGATGCATTTCCTAATGGTGGAGATTTGAATAAAGTCTTTCCTCCGGAACAGGAATTGAAGGATTCTTATTTATATGAAGGAAAAGAGTATGGGGTACACCCTGTCATTGGTGCGGGTATCTATCTTCGTCATGTATGGGGGAAAATGGTACCTACTTTCTATAAAGATCCGCAAGAGAATCATACGGCTTATGCCTATACATGGGTTTACTCTCCGAAAGATCAGGAAGTAGGGCTGTGGGCTGAATTCCAGAATTATGGTCGTTCGGAAATGGACCTGGCTCCATTGCAAGGTAAATGGGACTATAAAGGCAGCCGTATCTGGATCAATAATGAAGAAATACAGCCACCTGTATGGACAGCTACTCATCGTACAAAGAGTAATGAAATAGCGTTGGGAAATGAAAATTGTGTGGCACGTCCACCTATCGCCGTCCATCTGAATAAAGGCTGGAATAAAGTTTTCCTGAAATTGCCGGTTGGCAAATTCAATATGCCCGAGGTGCGGTTGGTGAAGTGGATGTTTACTACAGTTTTTGTAACTCCTGACGGAGAAAATGCAGTGGACGGACTTATCTATTCGCCCGACAAAACGAAGTGATTGAGAAAAAATAAAAACGAATGAAGAAAATTTTATTAATGATGTTGTTGCTCGCCTCAATGGCGGGCAACGCACAGGAACGCAAATATTCTACGTTCTATTATCAACGTGCAACTCTGTTTGAGGAGTTGCCTGTGACTTCAAAAGATATCATTTTTCTGGGTAATAGCATTACCAACGGGGGAGAATGGAGTGAATTATTGAATAATAAGCATGTCAAGAACCGAGGAATCAGTGGTGATATCTGTATGGGTGTTTATGATCGGCTGGATGCGATTTTGAAAGGAAAACCCGCCAAAATATTCTTGTTGATCGGCATAAATGATGTAAGCCGGGGCACCTCTGCAGATACAATTGTGAACCGTATTGGTATGATTACTCAAAAAATTAAACAAGATTCTCCAAAAACAAAGCTATATTTGCAAAGTGTACTTCCGGTAACCGATCATTATAAGATGTTTGGCGGACATACGTCACGCTGGCAGGAAGTGAAAAAGATCAATGAAGGACTGATGTATCTTGCTGATAAAGAGAATGTGACCTATATCGATCTTTATTCTCATTTTGTTGATGAGAAGACCGGGAAAATGAATATTGAGTATACTAATGATGGTTTACATTTACTGGGAAAAGGCTACTTAAAATGGGTTGATATTGTTAAACCTTATATAAATAAGAAATGAAAAAGATACTATTCTTATCTCTGTTCTTGATGGTATGCACCATTTTATCCGCACAGAAGCGGGTGAAAGTGGCTTGTGTAGGGAATAGTATTACATACGGATATACTCTTCCGAATCCTGCAACGGACTCTTACCCATCACAGTTGCAACAACTCCTAGGGGAGACTTATGAAGTTGGAAATTTCGGGAAATCAGGAGCTACCTTATTGAATAAGGGACATCGTCCTTACATGCAGCAAGAAGAATTTAAAAAGGCAATTGCTTTTGCCGGTGATATTGTTGTTATCCATTTGGGTATTAATGATACGGATCCACGTGATTGGCCGAACTATCGTGACAGTTTCGTGAAAGATTATCTGGCGTTGATTGATTCTTTCAGAGTTGCTAATCCTAAATGTCATATTATTATTGCCCGTTTGACACCGATCGCTGACCGTCATCCTCGTTTTGAGTCAGGTACCCGTGATTGGCATGGAGAAATTCAACAAAGTATTGAGACGATAGCTAAATATGCAGGAGTTCAGTTAATGGATTTCCATGAACCGCTTTATCCTTACCCCTATCTTCTTCCGGATGCTGTACATCCTAATGTAGAGGGAGCCGGTATTCTTGCAAAAACGGTATATTCGGCGATTACAGGAGATTTTGGAGGGTTACATCTATCTGAGTTGTATACTGATAACATGGTACTTCAACACGGAGAGCCGTTGGCTATCCGGGGCAAAGCAAATGCGGGTGAAAAAGTGACTGTTTCAATAGCTAAACAGAAGTTGACTGCAAAGGCTGCTTCCAATGGAGACTGGGCTGTCACCATTCAGCCGTTAAAGGCCGGTGGTCCATATACACTGACTGTCTCTGCCGGAAAACAGAAACAAACATTCAATAATGTTTTGGCTGGAGAAGTGTGGCTTTGTTCCGGACAATCTAACATGGAATTTTATTTGAGTTGGAGTAAAACGGCTAAAAGAGATATTCCGCAGGCTGCTAATGATCAGATTCGTTTGTTCGATATGAAGGCACGCTGGCGTACGGATGCAGTGGAGTGGGATACATCCGTATTGGATTCGTTGAATCATTTGCAGTATTATAAAGATACCGAATGGACGGTTTGTTCACCTGCAACAGCAGGTTCATTTTCTGCTGTGGCCTATTATTTTGGCAAAATGCTGCAGGATAGCCTGAAAGTGCCTGTAGGATTGATTTGTAATGCGATCGGTGGTTCGCCTACTGAAGCATGGGTTGATCGCAGTACATTGGAGTATAAGTTCCCTGCTATATTACGTAACTGGACTCAAAATGACTTTATTCAGGATTGGGTGCGCGGTCGCGCTGCTCTTAATGTGAAAAAGGCTACTAATAAGCAGCAACGTCATCCTTACGAACCTTGTTATTTATATGAGGCAGGTATTCGTCCTTTGGAGCAATATCCTATTAAAGGCATCATCTGGTATCAGGGTGAATCGAATGCACATAATCGTGAGGCACACGAGAAATTGTTTAAGCTCTTGGTTGAGAGCTGGCGTAAAAACTGGGAAAATGAGAATTTACCTTTTTATTATGTACAGTTGTCAAGTATTAACCGTCCGTCATGGCCTTGGTTCCGTGATAGCCAGCGTAGAATGATGTATGAAATACCTCATACGGGTATGGCGGTATCGAGTGACCTGGGTGATTCACTTGATGTGCATCCCAAACATAAGCAGCCGGTAGGCGAGCGTTTGGCTCATTGGGCTTTGAATCAAACTTATGGAAAGAAGAATGTTACACCTTCGGGACCAATGTTCCGTAATGTAGAGTTTCGTGACGGCGCTGCTTATGTATCATTCGATTGTGCCGAGGGTATGCATGCATCGGACGGAAAGCCGTTACAGACATTCGAAGTGGCAGAAACAGAGGATATTTATTATCCGGCCACAGCCGAAATCGTAGGAAATCAAATTAAAGTATATAGTAAAGAAGTGAAAAATCCTCTTCACGTGCGTTACGGTTGGCAACCTTTTACCCGTGCCAATCTAGTCAACGGTGACGGTTTACCGGCGTCTACGTTCCGTACGGACTGGGGAAAATAAACTTGAAAAAGTGAGCAGTTTATGATGAAAAAGTTATTGTATGGACTTGTATGTTGTTGCAGTTTAGCCTATGGGCAAAACCAAGACACTTCGGATGTGTTAATGCTGAATGACGATTGGTCGTTTTCACAGGTAGGAACAGAAAAATGGCTGCCAGCTACTGTTCCGGGCACAGTTCATCAGGATTTGATTCATCATAAACTGCTACCTGATCCGTTCTATGGGACCAATGAAAAAAAGATTCAGTGGGTGGAGGACGAAGATTGGGAATATAAAACTTGTTTTGTCGTTACAGAGGAACAATTAAAGAGAGATGCCGCCCAGCTTTTCTTCGAGGGATTGGATACCTATGCTGACGTTTATCTGAACGGTTCTTTGGTTTTGAAATCAGATAATATGTTTGTGGGTTATGCGGTTCCTGTAAAACAGGTGTTACGTAAAGGTGAGAATTTGCTGCATGTCTATTTTCATTCTCCTATAAAACAAACTCTTCCACAATGGTCATCCAATGGATTTAATTATCCGGCTGATAATGATCACCACGAAAAGCGTCTTAGTGTATTTACTAGAAAAGCACCTTATAGTTATGGATGGGACTGGGGAATCCGCATGGTTACAAGCGGTATCTGGCGTCCTGTGACTCTTCGTTTTTATGATGTTGCCACTATTGCCGATTATCATGTGAAACAGTTGAGCCTGACAGATCAAGTCGCAAAACTTTCTAATGAATTGGAAATTAATAGCATTTCAGAGAAGGAAAAATCTGCTGAGGTTTTGATCTCTTATTCATTGCAAGGAGGGAAAGAAGTAACAGTAAAGGAGAACGTGACGTTAAAACCGGGTTTAAATAAGATTCATATTCCGTTGGATATTCAGAACCCTGTGCGTTGGATGCCCAATGGATGGGGAGAACCTCATTTATATGATTTCTCAGCACAAGTGATATGTGACGGTAAAACAATTGCCTCGCGCCAGCATCGCATCGGACTTCGTACGATACGGGTGGTAAACGAAAAAGATAAAGAGGGAGAATCTTTTTATTTTGAAGTGAATGGTATCCCGATGTTTGCCAAAGGAGCCAATTATATCCCTGATGATGCATTGCTTCCCTGTATAACCACTGAGCGTTATAAGACTCTGTTCCGGGACATGAAAGAGGCCAATATGAATATGGTACGTATATGGGGGGGAGGAACTTATGAGGATGATCGTTTCTATGATCTGGCAGATGAAAATGGTATTCTTGTTTGGCAGGATTTTATGTTTGCTTGTACTGCTTATCCCAGCGATCCTACTTTCTTGAAGCGGGTAGAAGAAGAGGCTGAATATAATATCAAACGTCTGCGCAACCATGCTTCATTGGCCATGTGGTGTGGAAATAATGAGATTCTGGAAGGATTGAAATATTGGGGATGGCAGAAAAACTATACTCCGGAAGTGTATGAAAATATGTTCCGGGGGTATGATAAGTTGTTCCGGGGATTACTTCCTGCCAAAGTACAGGAACTCGATGAAGGTCGTTTTTACAAGCATTCTTCTCCTTATTTTGCAAATTGGGGACGTCCGGAGTCATGGGGCATAGGTGACAGTCATAATTGGGGAGTGTGGTACGGCAAAAAAACATTCGAATCATTAGACACGGATTTACCGCGATTTATGAGTGAATTTGGTTTCCAGTCGTTCCCGGAAATGAAGACGATTGCTACATTTGCTGTTCCGGAAGACTATCAGATTGAATCGGAAGTGATGAATGGGCATCAGAAAAGCAGTATTGGTAATGACTTGATACGTACCTATATGGAACGTGATTATATCGTTCCTGAGAAATTTGAAGACTTTGTGTATATCGGACTTGTGCTTCAGGGACACGGCATGCGTCATGGGATGGAAGCACATCGTCGTAACCGCCCTTATTGTATGGGGACATTATATTGGCAGCTTAATGATAGCTGGCCGGTAGTTTCCTGGTCCAGTATAGACTATTATGGCAATTGGAAAGCGTTGCATTATCAGGCAAAGCGTGCTTTTGCGCCGTTACTGGTCAATGTAATACAGGAAGGCGATAGCTTGAATATTTATCTGATATCCGATATGTTGGAAAAGCAGAGTCAGCTTACACTTGAAATGAAAGTCATTGATTTTAATGGCAAGACATTAGACAAAGAAGTCATCAAGGCAGTTGAGGTAGCGATGAATACTTCTTCTTGTATCGTGCGTAAACCGTTGGACACTTGGGTGAATCCGGAACAGCGAAAGAGCAGTTTTCTACTACTTAGCCTGAAAGATAAATCGGGTAGGAAAGTGGCTGAAGAAGTTTATTTCTTTGATAAAACCAAGAATTTGGAGCTGCCCCAGACAGCTATTTCCATGAAAGTGAAACAACTCGATGGGAAGTGTGAACTGACCTTGTCATCTCCTAAACTGGCAAAAGATGTCTTTGTCCAGATTCCTGTTCAAGGAGCCCGTTTCACTGATAATTTCTTCGATCTGTTGCCGGGTGAAAACAAAAAAATAACGATAACGTCTCCGGAGATTAAGAAGGGAGAAAGCTTGAATATCACAGTGAAACATGTACGAGATACCTATAACTAACACCTATTAAATAATTTGTATGAGAAATCTTTTTAAAATTGCCGGTTTACTGGCGCTCACGGGATTTATTTCTTCGTGTAACGACAAAGAAACTACAGCTAATTACCAGGTAATTCCTTTACCTCAGGAAATTACGACTGCTCAAAGCCAACCATTTACATTAAATGGTAGTGTAAAAATCATCTATCCGGAAGGAAATGAAAAGATGCAACGCAATGCCCAATTCCTGGCTGATTATCTGAAGAAAGCCACAGGTAAGGATTATGCTGTTGAAGCAGGTACTGAGGGCAAAGGTGCTATTCTGCTTAAGTTGGGTATGGAATCAGAAAACCCCGAAGCTTATCAGTTGAGTGTGAACGCAGATGGTGTAACTATTGCTGCTCCTACTGAAGCTGGTGTATTCTATGGTATCCAGACTTTACGTAAGTCTATTCCGGTAGCTATCGGTACAACTCCTTCATTGCCGGCTGTCGAGATTAGCGACTATCCTCGTTTTAGTTATCGTGGTGCCCATTTTGATGTAGGTCGCCATTTCTTCACAGTAGACGAAGTAAAGACATACATCGATATGATGGCTTTGCATAACATGAACCGTTTACACTGGCACTTAACCGAAGATCAGGGATGGAGACTTGAAATCAAGAAGTATCCTAAACTGACTGAGATCGGTTCAAAAAGATCGGAAACTGTAATCGGACGTAATTCCGGTGAATATGACGGAAAACCTTACGGTGGTTTCTATACTCAGGAAGAAGCCAGAGAAATCGTAGCGTATGCTGCAGATCGTTATATCACTGTTATTCCTGAAATTGACCTTCCGGGACATATGCAGGGAGCATTGGCCGCTTATCCGCATTTGGGATGTACAGGTGGACCGTATGAGGTTTGGAAAATATGGGGAGTATCTGATCAGGTGCTTTGTGCCGGAAACGACAGTGTACTGACTTTTATTGATGATGTCCTGACAGAAGTAATGGATATCTTCCCTTCTGAATATATCCATGTCGGAGGTGACGAATGTCCGAAGACTGAATGGGCGAAATGTCCGAAGTGCCAAGCTCGTATCAAGGCCTTGGGAATCAAGAGTGACGCTAAACATTCAAAAGAAGAGTATTTGCAGAGTTTTGTTATCAATCATGCAGAAAAATTCCTGAACGAACATGGACGTCAGATTATTGGCTGGGACGAAATCCTGGAAGGTGGACTGGCTCCGAATGCTACAGTGATGTCATGGCGTGGCGAAGGTGGCGGTATCGAAGCTGCCAAGCAGAAACATGATGTTATCATGACCCCGAACACTTATCTTTACTTTGACTACTATCAGACCAAGGATACAGAGAATGAACCTTTGGCTATCGGTGGTTATGTGCCTTTGGAAAGAGTTTATGGTTACGAACCGATGCCTTCTTCATTGACACCGGAAGAACAAAAACATATTATTGGCGTACAGGCTAATCTTTGGACGGAATACATTCCTACTTTCTCTCAGGCTCAGTATATGGTGTTGCCGCGTTGGGCTGCTTTAGCAGAGGTGCAATGGTCTAATCCTGAAAAGAAGAATTATGAAAACTTCCTGAGCCGTTTGCCGCAGTTGATTAATATTTATGATGCTGAAGGATATAATTATGCCAAACATGTATTTGATGTGAAATCTGAGTTTGTAGCTAATTCGGCCACAGGAGCAGTAGACGTAGTGATGACTACTATTGACGGTGCTCCCATTCATTATACATTAGATGGAACTGAGCCTACGGCAGCTTCTCCTGTGTGTGATAGTATTCTTACAATCAAGGAAAGTTGTACTCTGAAAGCGGTTGCTGTCCGTCCTACCGGAAACAGCAAAATGCTGACTGAACAGATTGCTTTCAGTAAATCTACTTCAAAACCTATTAAAGCCAATCAGCCTGTAAACAAGCAATATGAATTTGGTGGTGTTTCTACATTAGTAGACGGACTGAAAGGAAATGGCAATTATAAAACAGGTCGTTGGATCGCTTTTTATAAAAATGATATGGATGTAACGATTGACTTGCAACAACCTACCGAGATCTCCAGTGTAGCTATCACTACTTGTGTTGAGAAGGGCGACTGGGTATTTGATGCACGTTCTTTCTCAATTGAAGTATCAGATGACGATAAGACTTTTACAAAGGTAGCTTCTGAAGCATATCCTGAAATGAAAGAGACAGATCGTAATGGCCTTTACGAGCACAAATTGACTTTTGATCCGGTAAAAACCCGTTATGTGAAAGTGATTGCAACATCGGAACACTCAATTCCGGCATGGCATGGTGGTAAAGGTAATCCGGGCTTCTTATTTGTAGATGAAATTACGTTGAATTGAAAAAATAGAAATGACAGAAACTAAAACGATTCGTTTTCTTTCTATCATTGGATGTTTACTTGCCGGGATGGCTGCTTCGTGCAGTTCCCGGCAAGTTGCGCCTAATGAAGAAGGGATTAGCGTGCAGAAAATGACCGGATTCCCCGAAGGAGAACCCGGTTTTTCTTTGGGTGTATCGGCATGTTATGCCGGCATCTATCAGGGAGAATTATTGATTGCCGGCGGATGTAATTTTCCGGAAACTCCGGCAGCTGAAGGAGGAAAGAAGAAATTCTACCAAGGTATTTATGCTACTGACGCTTCTGCAGATTCAGTTTTCGTGTGGCGAAAAGTAGGTCAGCTGCCCGTTGCTGCTGCTTATGGAGTCTCAGTATCGACTCCTCGAGGGATAGTGTGTGTGGGTGGATCGAATGAAAATGGATCCTTATCTGCCGTTTACCGCCTTTCTTTGAGTGATGATAAACAAGCTGTGATTGTAGATACGCTGCCATCTTTACCTTGTACGATGGATAACATGAGTGGTTCGGTTGTTGATTATACCCTTTTTGTAGCCGGAGGCAATGTGAATGGCAAGCCTTCGAATGGGCTTTATTGCCTCAATCTGGGCAACCCTGAGACCGGTTGGCAACAACTTCCCGATTTTCCGGGTGCTCCCCGTGTACAGCCTGTATGTGTGGGGCAGCGTAAAGAGAATGAGACACTTTTATATCTGTGGGGAGGTTTTTCCGGGGCATTCGATGGGCGGTCTGCAACTCTTTCTACTGACGGATACTGTTATTCCCCCTCTTTGCAACAATGGCAACCCGTCTCTACTCCCATAGGGAGTGATTCTGTGCCTGTAGCTTTAGGTGGAGGTGCAGGTATAGCTCTGACAGACAGTCTGATACTTTGCACCGGTGGGATTAATAAAGATATTTTCTTGTCTGCCCTGCAACGCGAGGAGATGATGAAAGCAGCAGTGACCGGCGGTAATCAGGCAGCTGTAGACAGTTTGAAATCTGAAGCAAAAACATATATGTTGCATCCGGCTGAATGGTATCGTTTCAATGACCGTATCCTGATTTACAACACACGTCGGGATAAATGGGAAGAGGCTGTTCGGAGCCAAGATGTCGCTCGTGCCGGTGCTGCATTGACAGGACAGGGACAGACCTTCTTTAACATCAATGGTGAGTTGAAGCCGGGGATCCGTACTCCGGAAATAGCTAAGATAATGATTGACTAATTGCAGATAATCTGACATTTTACTTATATTTGTGCATTGAAAACAAAAAACTAAAACCAATCATATCATGATAAAACCTACAATGAGAATTTGTACTTTCTTGCTTGCAGCCGGTTTGATGATAGCAACAGCTGGTATGAAAGCGCAGTCTGTCATTCCCATACCTCTCCGGATGGAACAAGGAAGCGGAACTTTTCAGTTTTCCGGTGAAACCCTGTTGTATACCAATCTGAAGGGTAAGGAGAAGAAAATGATGATGGATTATCTGGAGACATTACCCATTCACTTTAAAAGTTCCAAAAAACAAGCCAAAGAGAATGTAGTCTCATTGCTGATAACAAAGGATAACTCTCAGTTACCCTCTCCCGAGAGCTATACCTTAGAAGTTACTCCCCGTAAAATAACAGTGCAGGCTACTTCCGGAGCCGGATTATTCTATGGCGTACAGACCCTTTTGCAAATGGCACAGCCTGCAATGGGAGATACTTGGTCAGTTCAGGCTACGACGATTCAAGATTCACCACGATTTGAATACCGGGGGCTGATGCTCGATGTTTCAAGGCATTTTCGCTCCAAGGAGTTTGTAAAAAAGCAGATAGATGCATTAGCTTATTATAAACTCAATCGTTTACATTTACACCTAACAGATGCTGCGGGGTGGCGTATCGAGATTAAGAAATATCCTTTATTGACAGAATTTGCCGCCTGGCGTCCGGAAGCTAACTGGAAAAAATGGTGGAATGAAGGTGGACGTAAATATTGTCGTTTCGATGCTCCGGAGGCTTCTGGTGGCTATTATACACAGGATGATATTCGTGAATTGGTCAATTATGCACGCGAGCGCCATGTTACCATTATTCCTGAGATCGAAATGCCGGCTCATTCAGAAGAGGTTCTGACCGCTTATCCGGAACTGTCCTGTTCGGGAGAGCCTTACAAGAATGCCGACTTTTGTGTCGGAAACGAGAAAACCTTTACGTTTCTTGAGGATGTGTTGACGGAGGTCATGGAGCTTTTCCCTTCTCAGTATATTCATGTTGGAGGCGACGAAGCCGGTAAGGTAGCCTGGAAAACCTGTCCTAAATGCCAAAAGCGCATGCAGGATGAGCATTTGGCTAATGTGGATGAATTACAGAGTTACCTGATCCATCGCGTAGAAGTGTTTCTCAATGCTCATGGACGTAAACTGTTAGGATGGGATGAGATTTTGCAAGGAGGACTGGCGCCCAATGCTACTGTGATGTCATGGCGTGGTGAACAAGGAGGTATCGATGCCGTAAAATCCGGTCATCAGGCGATTATGACTCCCGGGTCACATTGTTATATAGATGGTTATCAAGATGCACCTTATTCCCAACCTGAGGCTATTGGCGGATATCTGCCCTTGGAAAAGGTATACTCTTATAATCCGATCCCTGCCTCACTTACACCTGATGAAGCGAAGCTGATTTATGGTGTCCAAGCCAATCTTTGGGCGGAATACATCCAGACTGACGAGCATTGTGAATACATGATTTATCCTCGTATTCTTGCGTTGGCCGAAGTGGCTTGGTCTGCTCCCGAACGAAAATCATGGACTGATTTTCGCCCGCGTGCTCTAAAAGCCGTAGCATATCTACAATCCAAGGGATATCATCCGTTTGATTTGAAAAAGGAGATCGGTAATCGGCCTGAAGCGTCAAAACCGGTTCAGCATCTTGCCTTGGGCAAAACGGTTAAATATAATGCTCCTTACAATGCGTCTTATCCGGCGCAAGGCGATAAAACCCTGACTGACGGAATCCGGGGTAGCTGGACTTACAGTGATGGGGTATGGCAGGGCTTTATTTCCCGTGATCGTTTGGATGTAACTATCGATATGGGTGAGTCGACTGCTTTGCATTCGATTGGCGCAGATTTTATGCAGGTAGTAGGTCCGGAAGTCTTTTTGCCTACCGAAGTGATAATTTCTGTTTCGGAGGATGGCAAGAACTTCACCGAATTGAGTCGTCAGACACATAAAGTAGTGAAGTCGGATGCTGTGGTCTTTAAAAACTACGCATGGAATGGGGAAGCCAAAGGACGATACATCCGCTATCAGGCCCGTGCCGGAGAAGAGTTTGGAGGGTGGGTGTTTACCGACGAAATCGTTGTAGAATAACCTTCCTCACAGAGCGGGTGAAACCAAACGTATATATTAATAAATAATAGTATTGAAAGAATGAAGAAACTACCTTATTTTGTATCATTTGCAGCTGCCTGGCTATTTATAGCAGTGGCTTCTGCGCAAGAGAATCCGGTAGATTATGTAAATCCGTTCGTCGGAACGACGAATTACGGAACAACGAACCCCGGAGCTATTTGTCCGCAGGGAATGATGTCGGTTGTTCCTTTTAATGTGATGGGGGACAAATCCGTTGGTAATAAAATAGATAAAGACAGCCAGTGGTGGTCTACACCTTATGAACATACCAATACCTATTTCACCGGATTCTCACATGTTAATCTGAGTGGAGTAGGATGTCCGGAGCTGGGCTCCTTACTTTTGATGCCCACAACCGGAAAATTGAACGTTGATTATTTACAATACGGAAGTGCCTATAAAGACGAGAAAGCCACTCCGGGTTATTACTCAAATGTTCTGACTAAATATGGGATTAAGAATGAGGTTTCGGCTACTTTGCGTACCGGAATCAGCCGTTTTACTTTTCCCAAAGGAGAAAGTAATATCCTTTTGAATCTGGGCGAAGGATTGACCAATGAAACCGGGGCTACCGTTCGTTTTGTCAGTGACACCGAAATAGAGGGGAGTAAGCTGCTCGGTACATTCTGTTATAATCCGCAGGCCGTATTTCCCATTTATTTTGTGATGCGTATTAACAAAACTCCTCGTGCACGTGGCTATTGGAAGAAGATGCGTCCGATGACGGTGGAAGCGCAGTGGGATAATACTTCCGGTAAAAATAAGCTGTATACTGCTTATACCAAAGAGATGAGTGGTGATGATATCGGTACTTGGTTTACGTTTGATACCGACGAAGGTGAAACGATCGAAGTCAGTATGGGAGTGTCGTTTGTCAGCATAGCCAATGCCCGTCTGAATTTAGAGAAAGAGCAGGCCGGAAAGGGATTTGATCAGATTCGTGCCGAAGCGCGTGCCATGTGGCAGAATGATCTTTCACGGATTCTTGTAGAAGGTGGTACCGAAGAGCAGAAAAGAGTATTCTATACCGCCATGTATCATTTGTTGATTCATCCGAATATTTTGCAGGACGTGAACGGACAATATCCGGCTATGGAAGGTAGCGAGATTCTTACGACAAAAGGCAACCGTTATACTGTATTCTCGCTTTGGGATACCTACCGTAATGTACATCAGTTGATGACACTGCTTTTCCCCGATCGGCAGTTGGATATGGTTCGTACAATGGTAGATATGTACAAGGAGCACGGATGGTTGCCCAAATGGGAGCTTTACGGGCGTGAGACACTTACCATGGAGGGTGATCCGAGTATTCCCGTTATCGTGGATACCTGGATGAAAGGGTTGCGTGACTTTGATGTACAAGCAGCCTATGAAGCTATGTATAAGTCTGCTACGACACCTGGCAAAGATAATTTAATGCGTCCCGACATAGATGATTACATTGCGAAAGGATATGTGCCCCTGACAGAGCAGTATGATAATTCTGTATCGCATGCACTGGAATATTATATAGCCGATTATGCGCTCTCACGTTTTGCCCAGGCGCTGGGAAAGAAAGAAGATGCGAAGTTATTCTACGACCGTTCGCTGGGATATAAACATTACTACTGCAAGGAGTTCGGTACATTACGTCCCATTTTACCCGACGGAACATTCTACTCTCCATTCGATCCGATGGAAGGAGCCAATTTTGCTCCGAGTCCCGGTTTCCATGAGGGGAACTCCTGGAATTATACATTTTATGTTCCCCATGATATTGCAGGCTTGACCCGATTGATGGGAGGTAAGAAGAAGTTTGTGGATAAACTGCAGAAAGTATTTGATGAAGGCTTGTATGATCCTGCCAACGAACCGGATATTGCCTATCCTTATTTATTCAGTTACTTCAAAGGAGAAGAATGGCGTACCCAGAAACAGGTGAAGCGTTTGCTTGCCGAATATTTCACTGACCGGCCTGACGGTATTCCCGGTAATGATGATACCGGTACGATGTCAGCATGGGCTATTTTCAGTATGATCGGTTTGTATCCTGATTGTCCGGGAATGCCTGATTATACGCTGACTACACCTACGTTTGACAAAGTAACCATTCAGTTGGATCCGAAATATTATAAAGAAAAAGAGCTGGTCATTACTGCTGTCCGTCCGGGAGATAATGCCGATCTGATTAAGGAGGTAAAATTGAATGGAAAGAAACATGCAGGTTATCGTATCAGTCATGAGGAGTTGGTACATGCCGGGAAGATAGAATTTATATTAAAATAAAAACAAATCAATCATGAACAAGAAAATCAAAATTGCATTTGCTTCGATGCTCGCTGTGCCGCTGTTGGCGTGTGCGCAAGTCCGTACGGAACAAACCTTTGAGAAGGGATGGAAGTTCACTCGTGAGGATAGTAAAGACTTTAGTAACTCTACGTATGATGATGCGAAGTGGCAATCTGTGACCGTTCCGCATGATTGGGCTATTTACGGACCATTCAGTATTAATAATGATAAACAGAACGTAGCCATTTCTCAGGATGGACAGAAAGAGGCGATGGAGCATGCCGGACGTACCGGGGGACTTCCTTTTGTCGGTGTGGGATGGTATAGGCTCAATTTTGATGCTCCTTCATTCAGTAAGGGCAAAAAGGCTACTCTGGTTTTCGATGGAGCCATGAGTCATGCACATGTCTATATCAACGGACAAGAGGCCGGTTATTGGCCTTACGGTTACAATAGTTTTTATGTGGATGCCACTCCTTATTTGAAACCGGGTGAAAAGAACACATTGGCGGTTCGTCTTGAAAACGAGAACGAATCTTCACGTTGGTATCCCGGTGCCGGATTGTATCGCAATGTACATCTGGTAGTGAACGAAGATGCCCATATTCCTACTTGGGGTACTCAGCTGACTACTCCTGTAGTGAAAGATGAATTTGCAAAGGTAAACCTGAAAACAAAACTCGATGTACCAGCCGGAAAAGCATTCGAAGGATATCGTATTGTTACCGAACTGAAGGATAAGGATGGTAAAGTGGTGGCAGCCAACGAAAAGAAGGGAGGTCCGTTCGATGACAATGTTTTCGAACAAGATTTCGTAGTGACTTCTCCGGCTTTGTGGACTCCGGATACTCCGCATCTTTATAGTGCCGTTTCTAAAGTATATGAGGGGAATACTCTGAAGGATGAATATACTACTTCATTCGGTATTCGTTCCATTGAGATTATTCCGAATAAAGGTTTCTTCCTGAATGGAAAGAAAACCATGTTCAAAGGTGTGTGCAATCACCATGATCTCGGACCGTTGGGAGGTATTGCCAATGATGCCGGTATTCGCCGTCAGATTCGTATCCTGAAAGACATGGGCTGCAATGCCATCCGTACTTCACATAATATGCCTGCTCCCGAATTGATTAAAGCTTGTGATGAAATGGGCATGATGATAATGGCCGAGTCATTTGACGAGTGGAAAGCAGCCAAAGTACAGAATGGTTATCACAAAGTGTTTGATGAATGGGTAGAGAAAGATCTGGTGAATCTGATTCATCAGTATCGCAATAATCCGAGCGTGGTTATGTGGTGTATCGGTAATGAGGTGCCCGACCAGTGGAACGGTGACCGTGGACCGAAACTGTCGCGCTTCTTGCAGGATATCTGCCATCGTGAAGATCCTACACGTCCTGTTACTCAGGGTATGGATGCTCCCGATGCAGTAGTCAATAATAATATGGCGGCTGTGATGGACGTAGCCGGTTTTAATTACCGTCCTCACAAATATCAGGAAAACTACAAAAAACTTCCGCAACAGATCATCCTGGGTAGCGAGACAGCTTCTACCGTTAGTTCACGTGGCGTTTATAAATTCCCTGTTGTCCGTCGTGCGATGCAGAAGTATGACGATCATCAGTCTTCATCATATGATGTAGAGCATTGCGGTTGGTCCAATCTTCCGGAAGACGATTTTATCCAGCATGAGGATTTGCCTTATTGCATTGGTGAGTTCGTATGGACCGGATTCGATTATTTAGGTGAACCGACTCCGTACTATACCGATTGGCCCAGCCACTCTTCGTTGTTTGGAATTATAGACCTTGCCGGACTTCCGAAAGACCGTTATTATCTCTATCGCAGTCATTGGAATAAAGATAAGGAAACGCTGCATATCTTGCCTCACTGGAATTGGGAAGGACGTGAGGGTGAAGTTACCCCGGTATTTGTATATACCAATTATCCTTCGGCTGAACTGTTTATTAACGGCAAAAGTCAGGGTAAGCGTACAAAGGATCTCTCCGTTACGGTAAACAATAGTGGTGACTCTACTTCTGTGGCCAACTTCAAACGTCAGCAACGTTATCGCCTGATGTGGATGGATACGAAATACGAGCCGGGTACTGTAAAAGTGGTTGCTTACGATAAAGATGGCAAAGCCGTTGCTGAGAAGGAAATTCATACAGCCGGAAAGCCCGATCACATTGAGTTGGTGGCAGACCGTAGCGTGATTGACGCCAATGGTAAAGATCTCTCATTTGTGACAGTGAAGGTAGTCGATAAAGAGGGTAATCTTTGTCCGCTGGCAGACAATGAGATCAGTTTCAAGGTGAAGGGAGCAGGTACTTATCGTGCAGGAGCCAATGGTAATCCGGCTTCTCTTGAGTCATTCCAGACCCCGAAGATGAAAGTATTCAGCGGTATGATGACAGCGATTGTGCAGTCTACTGAAAAAGCAGGAAAGATCACACTTGAAGCAACAGGAAAAGGTCTGAAAAAAGGTACATTGCTGATCGAAAGCAAATAATCTGTTCAGATAGAGTAAGAAAGGAGGGCATCCGGGCAACCAGATGCTCTCTTTTTTTGTTATATTTTATATGCGAACCCTTCAAATGTTAATAGTATGAAACAACACCGGATCATCTGTATACCGACATTGACTTTTGCCCTGCTTCTGATGTTTACTCCCTCTATCTTGCAGGCGCAGGATAAGCCCGTTTTTCCCATTGATTCACTTATAACAGTAGGATATGCTACCGGAAATAAGAAAAACATTTCCGGTTCAGTAGAAAAAATTACGGAGTTGGGCATGAATAAAGATCAGATAACCAATCCGCTGGAGGCGATTCGCGGACGTGTTCCCGGACTTACCATACAAAAAGGAACCAACGGACCGGCAGCTTTGGATGCCGTACGTTTGCGGGGAACTACTTCATTGACCAGTGGTAACGACCCTTTGATCATTGTCGATGGTGTATTTGGTGACCTCAGTATGCTCACTTCTATTTATCCTACCGATATAGAGAGTTTCACCATTCTCAAAGATGCTTCCGAGACAGCTCAATATGGTTCCCGCGGTGCTTCCGGTGTTATTGAAATCACGACAAAGAAAGGAATCCGGGGTAAAACCAGGGTTAGCTACAATGGGAGTTTTGGTATCTCTTCTGTCTACAAAAATCTGGAAATGCTCTCCGGAAATGAATTTCGCAATCTGGCCCGGCAGCAAGGTGTTGCCATACTCGACAAAGGAAATGAAACGGATTTTCTGCAAGAGATAGAACAGACTGGTTTGCAGCAGAATCATCATGTTGCATTTTATGGCGGGACGGATGCTTCCAGTTATCGTGTTTCGTTGGGCTTTATGGATCGTCAAGGTATCATTCTGAATGAAGATATGAAAAACTTCACTTCGAATATGAATATGACCCAACATGTGTTTGACGATTTTTTAGTCTGTGAACTGGGTATGTTTGGCTCTATTCAAAAGAATCATAATTTGTTTGACCTTCAAAAAACGTTCTATTCGGCTGCTACTTTTAATCCTACTTATCCCAATCACCGAAATCCGGAGACTGATTCCTGGGATCAGATTACCAATGCCAGCCAGATCACTAATCCACTGGCTTGGATGGAAGTGAAAGATCATGATGCTACATCACATATCAGTACCCATGCCCGGCTGACTTTTAATTTATTTCGTGAACTGAAACTGATTCTTTTCGGTTCTTATACCTATAATATTGTAGAAAACTCCCAATATCTGCCTACGGCTGTGTGGGCTCATGGACAGGCATACAAGGGGACCAAGAAAATGGAGTCACTGCTTGGCAATCTGATGCTGACTTACAAAAAGAAATGGAACAAGCATTATTTTGATGTACTGGCACTGGCCGAACTGCAAAAAGAAACTTATAGCGGCTTTTATACTACTGTGACCAATTTCAATACCGATCAGTTTGGTTACAATAATCTTCAGGCAGGTGCCATACGACTTTGGGAAGGAACAAATTCTTATTTTGAACAGCCTCGACTGGCATCTTTTCTCGGACGTTTCAACTATACGTTTGCCGACCGGTATATCTTCACGGTGAATGCACGTACCGATGCTTCTTCTAAATTTGGTGCCAATCATAAATGGGGATTTTTTCCATCCGTATCGGGCGCTTGGGTTGTCAGCGAGGAAAAGTTCATGAAGCGTATTCCGTTGGTCGATAATTTGAAACTTCGCATTGGCTACGGTTTAGCCGGCAATCAGAGTGGCATTGACTCCTATACGACACTTAATTTGGTGAAACCCAATGGAGTGGTACCTGTCGGTAGTTCACAAGTGGTGACTTTGGGTAATATGCGTAATACCAATCCCGATTTGAAGTGGGAAGTAAAACGCACTTTCAATGCGGGAGTAGATCTTGGTATGTTTGGCAACCGGCTTCTTTTCTCTCTTAATTATTATAATTCCAAAACCTCTGATATGCTCTATCTGTACAACGTCAGTGTACCGCCTTTCACCTATAACACTCTTTTGGCCAATATTGGTTCCATGCGTAATAGCGGTACGGAGATAGCTGTCGGCCTCACCCCCTTGAAGACTCAGGATATGGAACTGAATGTTAATGTCAATGTTACTTTTCAGCAAAACAAGTTACTCTCTTTAAGTGGGATGTACGGTGGAGAAAATATCTCGGCGCCTGAATACAAAAGTCTGGCAAGTCTCGACGGAGCCGGATTTCATGGTGGATACAACCATATTGTCTATCAAATGGTAGGTCAACCTTTAGGTGTTTTCTATCTGCCCCATTGCAAGGGACTTATTGCCGATGGAAATGGCGGATATACCTATGACATTGCCGACCTGAATGGGGGAGGGGTGAGTCTTGAAGATGGTGAGGATCGTTATGTAGCAGGACAGGCTGTCCCTAAAACTTTACTCGGTTCCAATATCAGTTTCCGCTATAAGCGTTTCGATCTGTCGGTACAGGTGAACGGCGCATTCGGTCATAAAATCTATAACGGCACTTCACTGACCTATATGAATATGAATATTTTTCCCGATTACAATGTGATGAAGAAAGCTCCCGGACGCAATATCAAAGATCAGACTGCTACAGACTACTGGCTGGAAAAGGGAGACTACATCAATTTTGATTACGTTACTGTCGGATGGAATGTTCCGGTAACGAAGTGGAAAAAGTATGTGCAATCTTTCCGTCTCGCGTTCACTGTCAACAATCTGGCTACTATCACAGGCTACTCCGGTCTGTCACCCATGATCAACAGTTCTACAGTCAATTCTACCTTGGGTGTGGATGATAAACGGGCTTATCCTTTGGCGCGTACCTATACTCTCGGTTTAAGTATTAATTTTTAATGTGAGGATGAGTTATGAAAAGTCGTTATATATGTATGTTCGCCTGTCTTTGGGGACTCGGTTTTCTGTTTTCATGTGATGGTTTTCTGAATGAGAATCCTAAAGATAAGATTCCTGAGGAAGATGCTTATAAGAATCTAACAGATTTATATTATAATGCAGTGGCCTCCTTGTACAATAACATCGGAGGTTACAGTGATAGCCAGGGTTTGCAGGGGACCGGCAGAGGAATTTACGATCTGAATACTTTTACCACTGATGAGGCTATTATGCCTACACGTGGCGGTGACTGGTACGATGGCGGGTTCTGGCAAGGACTTTTCCTGCATCGGTGGGGAGTGGATAATGATGCCATTCAAGCCACGTGGGAATATTTATATAAGGTGGTCAGTCTTTGCAATCAGTCACTCGAACGGATCGATACGTACCAGCAGACCCATAACGATGAAGAACTGCCTGTCTATCGGGCGGAGGTCCGCGCTTTCCGTGCTTTGTATTATTATCATTTAATGGATTTGTTTGCCCGTGTCCCTTTGGTTCTTTCATCATCCACTCCTTTGAAAGAAGTGAAGCAGAACAGTCGCAAAGAAGTTTTCGATTTTGTAGTGAAAGAGCTGCAGGAGTCTGAACCCTTGCTGGAAACGGCATATAGCAATCGTTCCGGCAATTATTACGGACGCATTACACGTCCCGTAGCCTGTTTTTTACTTGCTAAACTTGCCTTGAATGCTGAAATATATACGGATAATAATTGGACCGACGGTCAATTTCCCGATGGAAAAGATATTTATTTTGAAGTAGATGGCGAGCGGCTCAATGCCTGGCAGACGGTAGAGGCTTATTGTGATGCCATCACTGCAATGGGATATCGGCTGGAAGATAATTATGAAGCGAACTTTGCTGTTTACAATGAATCTTCTGTTGAGAATATCTTCACCATCCCGATGAGCAAGACTCTGTATACCAATCAGATGCAATATCTTTTTCGCTCCCGTCACTACAATCATGCCAAGGCCTATGGGTTGGGAGGAGAGAATGGTTCAAGTGCCACTGTGGAAGTCCTTCGTACGTTTGGATACGATACAGAAGCAGTCGATCCTCGTTTTGACAAATGTTATTTTGCCGGTATTGTATATGACCTCAAAGGAAAAGTCGTCACACTCGATGACGGTACCGAGCTGGAATATTTCCCCTGGAAGGTGGATGTCGATATATCTAATACTCCTTATGAAAAGACTGCCGGAGCGCGGATGAAAAAGTATGCGATTGATGAAACTGCCACCAAAGACGGTAAACTGATGGAAAATGATATTGTACTCTATCGTTATGCCGATGTATTACTCATGAAAAGCGAAGCCAAGGTGCGTAATGGAGAAAATGGAGATGAAGAATTGAACCTTGTCCGCTCTCGTGTGAATGCTCCTTTCCGGACGGCTACATTAGCTAATCTATTGGCCGAACGTCAGTTGGAGTTTGCATGGGAAGGGTGGCGCAGGCAAGATTTGATCCGGTTTCGTCAATATACCCGCACTTATACGGGCAGACCTCAACTTTCGGGTGAGAAGAATGGTTATACTACGGTATTTCCCATTCCGGAAAAGGTTCGGTTAATGAACCCCAATCTGACACAGAATCCGGGGTATTGAGCTAACAAGGACGGGAAGTTGGAAGCGGCTGTCTCTAAATCGTAAGATAATCCATCATTATAGCAGAAAAGTCTATTTATCAGGTAAATCGTTCTTTCTACTTTTGTGTATTGACACAAAATCAATGAAATAACACTGTTTTTTACCTTATAGATCATATGGAATCATGAAGATTAAAACACTTGTACTTTTCTCTTTTTTATGGACTTCCTGTTCTCAGCAGGTCACAAAGATAGACCTGTCGGGAAGTTGGCAATTTACGACTGATTCTACTCGTTGGGATAATACGATCCGGTTACCCGGTTCCATGACTTCCAATGGTTTAGGAGAAGATATTACTGTCAGTACTATGTGGACGGGTGGAATCGTCGATTCGGCCTATTTCCGTAGCGATGCTTATGCCCGTTATCGTGAATCGGGATATATCAAAGTTCCTTTCTGGTTGCAACCTGTAAAGTATTATAAAGGTGTAGCCTGGTATAAAAAGGAGATCACTGTTCCGGCAGGCTGGGAGCAACAGGACATTCACTTGTTTCTGGAGCGTTGTCATTGGGAAACTCGTTTGTGGGTAGATGATATAGAGGTCGGTATGCAGAATGCGCTGGGTGCTCCGCATCAGTATGATTTGTCGGATGTGCTGCGCCCCGGCAAACATACACTGACTTTGCGTATTGATAACCGTATAAAAGACATCGATCCCGGTGAAAACTCACATAGCATTTCAGATCACACCCAGGGAAACTGGAATGGGGTTGTCGGAGATATGTATCTGCAAGTCCGTCCTAAGGTGAATATTGCGCGCACAATTATTTATCCCGATATATCCGATAAGAGTGTTCGTGTAAAAACAATCCTCCGTAATCGTAAGAAAAGCCAAACGACAGCCTTATTGGCTTTAGAGGCCGATGGCAAACGGATGCAAAAGAAGGTAACTCTCCAGCCGGGCACCAATGAAGTGGACGCCGTTTTGTCTTTGGGTGATGAGATTCGTTTGTGGGATGAATTTCACCCGAATTTATATCAGTTAAAAGTAAGCCTCACTGATGAAGAACAGAACACGACCGACTCCCGTGAAGAATCTTTTGGTATGCGTGATTTTAAAGTGGTCGATGGTTGCATTACAGTCAACAATCGTCCCGTCTTTTTACGTGGTGCGCTGGATTGTGCCGCTTTTCCAAAGACCGGTTATCCGCCTACTGACCAAGAAGCCTGGAAAAGAATATTCACCGCTTTTCAGGCTCATGGACTGAATCATGTCCGTTTTCACTCCTGGTGTCCGCCGGAGGCCGCTTTTTGTGCAGCCGATGAGATGGGACTTTACTTGGAAATAGAATGTTCTTCCTGGGCTAATCAATCTACAACGATTGGTGATGGTAGACCACTCGATCGGTTTATCTGGGACGAAAGCGAACGGATTGTCGCTACCTTCGGTAATCACCCTTCATTTTGCATGATGATGTATGGTAATGAACCGGCAGGTGAGGGAAGCAGTGCTTATTTGTCCGGGTTTGTTTCCACCTGGAAAGAGCAGGATAATCGCCGCTTGTATTGCAGTAGTGCCGGATGGCCTGCATTGCCGGTCAGTGATTTTTTAAGTGATCCTGCTCCACGTATTCAGGGATGGGGGCAAGGGCTCAGAAGTATTATCAATGGACAGTCTCCCTGTACCGATTATGATTGGTCGGAATATATCAGCCGTTTCAGCCAACCTGTTGTCAGCCACGAGATCGGGCAATGGTGTGTCTATCCTAATTTGGAAGAGATAAGTAAATATGATGGTGTCATGCGTCCTGCTAATTTGGAGATCTTCCGGGAAACTTTACAGAAGAATGGCATGATTCATCTGGCAGACAGTTTCTTATTGGCATCCGGTAAGTTGCAGGCGCTTTGCTATAAAGCGGATATTGAGGCTGCTCTGCGTACTCGGAATTTCGGTGGATTCCAGTTGTTGGGACTGAACGATTTTCCGGGACAGGGCACTGCATTGGTCGGTGTATTAGATGCTTTCTGGGAGGAAAAAGGATATATTTCTCCCGAAGAGTACCGGCGTTTCTGTGCACCTACCGTACCTTTGGCACGTTTGCCTAAACTTATTTATAAAAACGATGAGACTCTGAAGGCCCGGGTGGAAGTTGCACATTATGGTGAAACTCCTCTGAAGGAGATAACGGCCGAATGGACTTTGGCCGATACATCGGGTAGTGTACTTCGGTCCGAACAATGGGAGGTCGATTCCCTTCCTATAGGCAATAACTTCCAATTAGGAGAGATTTCTGCCTCTTTGGCTGAAATAGAGACTCCCCGGCGTTTGGTATTGGAGGTTGCAGTGGACGACAAGAAAAATAGTTGGAACATTTGGGTCTATCCCTCCACCTCGCCCAAAGTGGAAGGAGAAGAGAATATCCGGATGGTCGATCGTTTGGATGCCGTTACCCTGAAGGCTCTCAATAGTGGCGCTTCCGTACTATTATCTTTGAAGAAAGGGGATTTGAACCGGCAGATGGGAGGTGATATTCAGGTTGGTTTTTCCAGTATTTTCTGGAACACCGCCTGGACAAGGGGACAAGCACCTCATACATTGGGAATTTTGTGCAATCCGGAACATCCGGCTTTAAGTGAGTTCCCTACCGAATATTACAGTGATTATCAATGGTGGGATGCTATGAGCCATTCAGGTGTCATTGAAATAGCCCGGGTTTCTTCCCAAATTTCTCCAATAGTGCGTGTCATTGACGATTGGTTCACAAATCGCCCTCTTGCCTTGTTGTTCGAAGTAAAAGTAGGCAATGGTAAATTACTGGTATCCGGCATTGATTTCTGGCAGGACATGGATAAACGTACCGAAGCACGTCAGTTGCTGTATAGTCTGAAAAAGTACATGGCAAGTCCGGCTTTTACTCCTGCCGTATCTGTACAGGCCGAACAAATACAGCGTTTGGTTTCTGATAAATAGAACTTTTGTTCAGATATAAAATTGCCCGGGCAACATCAGGAGATGTAAGTCCGGGCAACATTTTATAGGGTACTCTCTGTATAAATCAGAGTAATTGGCAACGGAGCCGATTAGTCAAAGAGGCTTCTGAACTTCTTGAATATCTTTTCTTTGATTGAAGTACTCGGTTTAAAGTTCTTTGATTCCTCCAGTTTCTCCAGAGTGCTTTTTTCCTCTTTACTCAACGTTTCGGGCACATATACACTAACGTTGACCAATAAATCTCCTGTACCATAGCCGTTTACGCTTGGCAGACCTTTGCCACGCAGGCGGAGCACTTTACCCGGTTGTGTACCTGCTTCTATTTTCACTTTTACTTTGCCGTCAATGGTCGGTATTTCTACCGCACCTCCGATGGCTGCTGTGGGGAAGCTTAGCAATAGGTTGTACACCAGGTCATTTTCATCACGGATCAGTTCCGGATGTGGTTCTTCTTCTACCAGAATCAGCAGATCACCCGGTATACCGTTGTGCTTTCCGGCATTTCCTTTACCCCCCATAGAGAGTTGCATACCTTCTGCTACTCCGGCAGGAATCTTTACGGTTACTACTTCTTCCCCATATTCGATGCCTTCTCCTCCACAAACCTTACACTTGTCTTTAATGATCTTACCTTCACCATTACAAGTCGGACATGTGGTACGCGTCTGCATAGTTCCCAAGATCGTCTGTTGGTTGCGGATGACCGATCCGCTTCCTTTGCAGGTCGGGCAAGTCTCAGAACCGCTGTTTCCTTCCGCCCCGGTTCCATGGCAATGCGAACAAGGCACATATTTTTTCAGCTTAAATTTCTTTTCAACTCCTGTAGAGATTTCTTTCAAATTCAGCTTTACTTTCACTCTGAGGTCCGAGCCACGGAATTTTCTCTGTTGAGAACCTCCGCCTCCAAATCCGCCAAAGCCTCCGAAACCACCACCGAATCCGCCGCCGCTATGGCCGCCAAAAATATCACCGAACATAGAGAAAATGTCGTCCATAGACATTCCGCCGCTAAATCCGCCGAACGGTCCACCGTTTCCGGCTGCTCCGCTCATTCCTGCATGACCAAACTGGTCGTAGCGGGCACGTTTATCCGGGTTGCTCAGTACATCGTAGGCTTCGGCTGCTTCTTTAAACTTTTCTTCCGCTTCCTTGTCACCCGGATTTTTGTCCGGATGATATTGGATGGCTTTTTTCCGGTATGCTTTCTTTATTTCTTCGACTGTTGACTCTTTCGTGACTTCCAGCACTTCGTAATAATCTCTTTTTTCTGCCATATTTTAGTTTCGTTGATTTTAGTTATGTTAGCAAGTTCGTTCATGTTCCGGTTATTCTCCCACAACTACTTTTGCATGGCGGATTACTTTACCGTTCAGTGTATATCCGGTCTGTACACAATCCAATATTTTACCTTTCTGTTCTTCTGTCGGGGCAGGAATCACAGCAATGGCTTCGTGATAGTCTGTATCCAACGGCTGGTCTTTGGTTTCAATCACCTTCACTCCATCCTGTGACAGGATAGACAGGAATTTATTGTATATCAGCTCAACACCCTCTTTCACGGCATTTACGTCTGTGGCTGTTTCCATAGTTGTCAGTGCACGTTCCATATCGTCGATTACCGGCAGAATGCTTTTGATACTTTTCTCACCACCATTCAGAATCAATTCGGCTTTTTCTTTGACGGTACGTTTGCGGTAGTTGTCAAATTCAGCCGAGAGCCGGAGGTATTTGTCTTTTTGATCTTCGATTTGAGCCTGAGCTTCTTCTAGCTCTTTTTCCAACTTTTCCTCTGCGGTCAGCGGTTCGGTTGCTTCAGTTGCTTCTTCGTTTTGCGACTGTCCTTCAACGGTATCCTGAATATCGTCTACTTTCAACTCTTCTTCTTGCTTGGTTTTCTTTTCTTTCGGATCCATATCTATTCTGTTTTTATTCTTGTTAAACGGATTTAGTTTCATGTCAATACGGCATTTTGATGTACTGGCTTTGCAGCAAAAACTTTGCCAGTTTGTCTGTTTTGCCAAAAAACGCAGCAAAGGTAATACTTTTATGTCAGATTGACACATTCCTGATAGTTCGTTATTCACTAAAAATGTCTACCTTTGTCACCGCGTTATTTTGATAATAAATAAATTAAGGAATAATAATAGAATGATTACAGTTTCTAACGTTTCGGTACAGTTTGGTAAAAGAGTCTTGTTTAATGATGTAAATCTGAAGTTTACAAGTGGAAATTGTTATGGTATCATCGGTGCTAACGGTGCCGGTAAATCTACTTTTCTGCGCACGATTTACGGTGACCTCGATCCTACAACCGGAAACATTACATTAGGTCCGGGCGAACGCCTTTCAGTGTTGAGTCAGGACCACTTTAAATGGGACGCTTTTACGGTTATGGATACCGTAATGATGGGGCACACAGTGTTGTGGGACATCATGAAACAGCGCGAAGCCCTTTATGCTAAAGAAGATTTTACGGACGAAGACGGTTTGAAAGTTTCCGAACTGGAAGAGAAGTTTGCCGAACTCGACGGATGGAATGCCGAAAGCGATGCGGCGATGTTGCTGAGCGGTTTAGGTGTGAAAGAAGACAAACATTATACATTGATGGGTGAATTGAGCGGTAAAGAGAAAGTGCGTGTGATGTTGGCACAGGCATTATACGGAAATCCCGATAACCTGCTGCTCGACGAGCCTACCAATGACTTGGATATGGAGACCGTTACCTGGTTGGAGGAGTATCTCTCCAACTTCGAACATACCGTGTTGGTTGTGAGCCACGACCGTCACTTCCTCGATTCTGTATGTACACATACCGTCGATATAGATTACGGAAAAATCAATCTTTTTGCCGGTAATTACAGTTTCTGGTACGAATCCAGCCAGTTGGCTCTTCGTCAACAGCAGAACCAGAAGGCCAAAGCTGAAGAGAAAAAGAAAGAGTTGGAAGAGTTCATCCGTCGTTTCAGTGCCAATGTTGCCAAGAGTAAGCAGACTACCAGCCGTAAGAAGATGCTCGAAAAGTTGAATGTCGAGGAAATCAAACCGTCATCCCGCAAATATCCGGGTATCATCTTTACTCCGGAACGTGAGCCGGGCAATCAGATTCTGGAAGTTTCCGGTTTGAGTAAGAAGACCGAAGATGGAGTTGTGCTGTTCAACGACGTGAACTTCAACGTGGAGAAAGGAGATAAGATTGTATTTATTTCACGTAATCCGCGTGCGATGACCGCTTTCTTTGAGATCATCAACGGGCATATGAAACCCGATGCCGGGCATTTCAACTGGGGAGTGACGATTACTACCGCTTATCTTCCTTTGGACAATACCGAATATTTCAATACCGATCTGAATCTGGTCGACTGGCTGAGCCAATATGGCGAAGGCAACGAGGTGTACATGAAAGGTTTTCTGGGGCGTATGCTTTTCTCCGGTGAGGAAGTACTGAAAAAAGTTAGTGTTCTTTCGGGAGGAGAGAAGATGCGTTGTATGATTGCCCGTATGCAGTTGCGCAATGCCAACTGTCTGATTCTCGATACTCCGACCAATCATCTCGACTTGGAGTCTATTCAGGCATTCAATAACAATCTGAAGACTTACAAAGGTAATATCCTCTTCTCTTCGCATGACCACGAATTTATTCAGACCGTTGCTAATCGTGTGATTGAATTGACTCCGAATGGTATCATCGACAAGATGATGGAATATGACGAGTACATTACTTCCGACCACATCAAAGAGCTGAGAGCCAAGATGTATAAGTAACGATGAACGTTTTTTGAACGATAAACGATGAACAGGCTGCACATAAATGGGTGCCTGTTCATCGTTTTTTTGTTTGCATTTACTGTAGTTTATCATCCATCGTTATTTTACCTTTCTTCATTTATTGCGTATCATATATAAACAACATATACAGTGTGAGCTATGGAACAGAATGAGATACAGGTATTGGTAGAAAAGAGCAGGAGGCAAGATGCAAGTGCATTTGCTTTGCTTGTGGCGGAGTATCAGGCTTTCGTTTTTCGCTTGGCTTTCCGTCTGTTGTGCGATGAAGAAGAAGCCCGGGATATGGTGCAGGAGACTTTTTTACGTGTCTGGCTTTCATTGGATAAGTACCGGCCGGAATTCCGTTTCTCCACCTGGCTTTACAGGGTAGCATGTAATATCTGTTATGATCGTCTGCGGGCTTTGCAGCATTCTCCGGCCGGTGCGCTCTCTGATATTACATTTGCCGAACTACCTGTTTGTTCCGATGATAATATTGAAGCCACGTTAGTCAACCGGGAGCTGAAAGCCCATATCCTGTACTTCATGCAACAACTGACCCCTAAGCAAAAGCTTGTATTTACATTGCGGGATATCGAGGAGTTGGAAATCAAGGAAATTGAGAAGATCACCGGATTTACATCTGTCCAGATCAAGGCCAATCTCTATCTTGCACGAAAAAGTATCCGTAAGAAGTTGAACGAAATAAATAAAGAAAGATGAAAAAGGAAGAAATGAATTACGAAAAATGGTTGGAGCAATTAAAGAAGACTCCACCTGTTTTAGAAAATCCGGACGCACTGACCGAGGATATTATGCGTGCTGTCAAAGCAGCGCCTTTCAGGAACAGGCCCGTCCGCAGATTGAACTTTGCTGCCTGGTGTTCTGCTATTGCTGCAACCCTGCTTCTCGGTTTATGGGTGGCAGAGGCAGTTGCTGTCGATCCGATTCTATCCTCAGAGGTGACTCGTATACCGAAACCCTATCAAGAGCAAACACTCACCGATGAGCGAAGCTATGAGAGATTGATGACAGGAGAGAAGCGGGAGATCTTCTTTTCCGCGTCCCGAAGTCGGAAAAAGGAGATGCTTAAACGGGAACGGCTTTATACCCGGTACGAACAGATAATGAAGAATGAATAACCTATAAAAACAGATGCATATGAAAACGAATAAACTTTTATCGATATTGCTGCTGGCGGTTTCAATGGTGTCTTGCACCACTTATTATCAGGTGAAAACCCGGATTCATCCTGACGGTTCGGCCCATAGGGAAGTATATGCTTTTGCCGATTCTGCATTCATGGCCGGAGATCCGATGAAAAACCCCTTTATGTTTTCTTTGGATTCCGGTTGGGTAGTGACACGTTTCGATTCTGTCCGTACTCACAATTATTTTGGAGAAGAGGGAAAGATTAACGTATGTGCCGGCAGGGAAGAGCCTTCTGTCAGCATGTTTGCGGAGCAGGTTCATCCTAAAGATCCGATGTACCGTCCCTTAGTGACTCCTCAGGAGACACTGACCAAACATTTTCGTTGGTTCTACACCTATTATACCTATACCGGCATCTATCCGGAATTGGCAGATAAAGGCCCCGTACCTCTAAAGAACTACCTGAATGAATCGGAACAGAAGCTTTGGTTCCAGGGTGACGACACAGCCTATTGCGGAATGAACGGATTGGAGATGAAAGAATTGCTCGATCGGTTGGAAAAGAAATTTTACGACTGGTACAACCGAAGTCTTTATGAATTAAGTTTCGAAGTTATCCGGCCTTTTATCGCTGAGATAGATCGGGGGAAGTATATGTCCCGTCTGGATGAAGTTAAGGATTCATTGTATCTCGGCTATCAACCTAAAGATGATGATCCGGATCCTGATCCGGAACTCATTTGCCAATTGCTCGATACGCATTATCATACCGACTGTTTTTCTCTGCTTTATAAGGAAAAGCAACAGGAAGTAGATAAACGCTTTGACGAAGAGACACGTCCGATCGAATTGTTCGGAGCCGTGATTCAATATGAACTTAAAATGCCCGGACAAATGATCTCAGCCAATACAACTTTCAGAGATCGCGAACATCTGGTTTGGAAAGTGGATGCTTACCGTCTTTTGGCGGGTGAATATTCCTTGACGGCCCAATCACGGGTACCCAATGTCTGGGCTTTTATCCTTACCGGTGTACTGATTCTTTTGGGAATAGGCTTTTGGATAAAAAAGCGATGAACAGGAGAGGAGTGAGATAATGTCAGAACTCACTACAGATTACGCAGTTCTTCACAGATTATTCATGTGGTCATCCATGATTTAAATTCACTCTGTGTTACTCTGTGTGCTCTGTGGTGAGTTCTGACAGCTCTTGTTTTTTATCGTTTATAAATCAACTTATTTTTTCCTTCTCCAAAAAGGTTATCTCCTATCGTTGTGATTTTGTCTCCATGAGCAACTACGTACCGCAACCTGTCGCATCCCATGAAAGCTCCATATTCGATAGCAGTAATGCTTTCCGGTAGTTCTACCGTTCCACAGAGACGGCCGCAATTGCTGAAAGCCCGTTGTCCGATGCTTTTTAGTCCATGTGGCAGACGGATGCGGAGCAGATATTTTTTTTGTGAGAAAGTAAAGTCGGGGATGGCCGTTGCATTGGTTTTTTCAATGTCTACAGCTACCAGATTCGGCATATAATCCCGTATCAACTTGAAGTCGGCTGCATCCAGCTTGCCTTCGATGGTCAGGAAGTTGATTTCTTTCGGCTGTAGTCCTGCTTTCTGAATTTCATTTTCCAGCGTGCTCAGTGCTCCTACCTCTATTTTAGCTTCCAGTGGTTCGCCTTCGATGAATGCAAAGTTATCCCAACGGTTTTTCAGCCGGTATTCATCACTTGCTCCCAGTGGTACAAAGATAGCAGTGATGCTGTCTGCCAATGCTTCCGGCAGTAGGTTAGGAGGAGTTTTCTTTTTAATCTGGCATATATTCAGATTTTCGCAGCCCATAAAAGCCGCATCTTCAATGTTTTTGATCTTTTCCGAAAGAATGATCTTTTTCAGAGTGGATTTTCCTTTGGCAGTGCCGTTTTCCATCTTACAGAAAGCGTATGCCGGAACAAAATTCGGCATATAAATATAGAACTTATCCGGATAGGTACCTTCTTTACCCGAGTACATGCTGATGCTCGCATTAGCTATGTCGAGCACTTGTAAGTTTTTAAATTCATCGCGCAGATGTCTGAAGTCCACTGCATTGATCTTTCCGGTCAGGGTCAGGTGGGTGACCTGGTTCGCTTCCTCTTCCGTCATCATCGAAATCAATGTTCCCGGTTTGCTGACGAAATACGTTTTCTTAACTTCTTGTGCCGTAGCTGCAAATAGATTGGCAGTAAGGGCTATTCCTATAAACAGATGTTTTATTTTCATATTTATGATAAATGTTTAGACAAATATAGCGAATCATACTTTATCTCGTCCAGAGTTTTAGAAAAATATAGTTATTTTTGTCCTTCAACCAATAAATTAACAAAATGGAACAACAGGATCACGAATCATTCTTTTCTCCGAAAGGGATTCCGGCATTTGCAAGTATTATTATCTTTTTGGTAAGCTTCTTTATCGTCATGTCCCTATTCCGTTCCGTTCTGAATCTTTTTTCGGAAGTAAGAGGGTACGGAATGGGTTATTTCTTTATTGGAGAGGGGATTATGTTGTTGAGCGTATTTATTGTAACCTTTCTGATGATGCGATTTCTGGATCGCCGTCCCTTCTCCGATTTAGGATTCAGCCTGAAAGGGCGTGGCAAAGATATTCTCTACGGTTTCCTGATGGCAGTGCTCATTTATGCCATTGGTTTTGGTGTTTGCCTGCTGACCGGGCAGATTGAGGTTGTCGGTGTCCATTTGCATTGGAGCGATTTGCTCTTAAGCGGGTTGTTTTTCGCCATGGTTGCCATTGTCGAAGAAACTATGATGCGCGGATATGTTCTGGGACGTTTGTTGCGTACGCGTCTCAATAAATTTATTTCTCTTCTCATCTCTTCCCTTTTGTTTGCGTTGCTTCATCTGATGAATCCCAATGTGGCTTTTTTACCCATGCTCAATCTGGTGTTGGGAGGTTTGTTACTGGGAGCTTCCTATCTTTACACCCGTAATCTTTGGTTTCCTGTTTCGCTTCATTTCTTTTGGAACTGGATTCAAGGGCCCGTACTTGGCTATGAAGTCAGTGGCAATCGTTTCTGTGAAACCTTGTTTTCACTTCGCCTGCCTGCAAATAATCTGATTAATGGAGGGGCATTTGGTTTTGAAGGTTCGTTGGTTTGTACCGTATTGGCAACACTCTTTACACTATTCATTATCTGGTGGTTCGAACAATAAAAAAATGTCCCATGTTCCGCTGAACTTTGGGACATTGATAAAACAAACACCACATTTACTTCACAGTAAGTTAGAGTGGAAAAGCAAGAGCGCATTTACTTCACAGTAAGTTCGTTGCGCACTATTAAACACAAACAAAACAAAATAAAAGCTGTACAACAGCCATTATAACACTTGCATCAATGTATGTTTATATTGATTTTTCCATAACAGAGGGCATAAAGTATGTGGGGGTGAATCTTATTCTAAAATTTATACGTCGTTCCCACCATTAACCCTACTGTTCCCCGTATGGGTTCCTGAAGGTCTGCCCGATAACTTCTGTCTTTGAATATATTGATCCGGGGTTCCAGCCAGAGTCCGCTATGTGCCGATAGCCTGATTTCTCCCTGTAGTCCGATGCGTCCGTTCAAGATAATTGAAGACGATGATTCCGCTCCGGGAAAATAGCTCCCGATGCCGCCTGCCACGATCAGGTTGAACACGTGGCTGTCCCGATCGGAAAAAAGCCTTGTGAGGCTGCACAGATAGTCAATGTTGAGGCTGATATTAAAATCGCGGTTGCTACCGCTATCTTCATTATCCAAAAAAGCGGTACTACTACCGGCACTGATCCGCATCCCGTTAAATTTGTCGAACCATTTACCTAAAGCGAATTCCGTGTCGAACAATACATTTCCGGTGTTTCCGGTACCGGCTGCCAGCGAGGCAAAACCTCCTTTAAGGAAAGTCAGGGTAGCGTATCCTGCCGGTTTGTAAGTAATACCTGCCATTAGTGATCCTGCCAGGTTATATCTTTTCCACGATGACTGGTTGTCCACCCGGTCCGGATAAAGTGCCAGTTGTGGCTCGATAAACAGGTTAAAAGCAGACGATACATTCAGTTTCCCTTGTAGTCCTGCCCTCAATCCGTATGAATGGATTGTTTTTTGGTCTTTTACGATAGTGGCCTGATAACTGAGTCCGAGAGCGCCGATCACTTCGAATACTCGCTTCGGGTTGTATCTGGCGGCAAATGCACTGATATTGATCAAGTAGTCTACATTGGCTCCTGCCAGATGCATATCCGTATCTCCCTGTTTCCATTGTGTATATTCCCCTCCGGCCCGTAGTCCTATGACGGGGGTCAGCCAATTACCTGCCATGAATGATGCCCGTGGCCCGTGGGCGGTTTGTCCGCCTCCTACGTTAAACAGATAACCGATACCCGATCCGACAGAGAAAAACAGATGTTCCGATCCTCTCTTCGAATGGAACTTTTCTGCTCCCTTTCGTTTGGGCATCAAATATTCTGAGGCCTTTATATTGTTTTTTCCTTCTGTTGAATCTTGCTTTTGCTCTTGTGCTGCCAGAGTTCCGCATAAGATGAAACCGATTCCTAGCAGCAGGATTCTTTTATAGCTCTTTCCCATATTCTTCATTGCTTTATCGTTTTTTCTTCATTCAAGCCGCTCTCTTCCGTTTCGGTGTCTTCCGTTTCGTTTTTTTCTTTTGTTTTCTCCGCTTTTTCCTTCAGTTCTTTCTTTTCATCTTCCAACTGTTGCAGCAGGTCGGTTACGTCTCCGTCTATCTGCGCAATCTCTTTCAGTGACGGATCTTCGTTCAGGGCCCGTTTAATGAAAGCGTATGCTTCGCTCACTTTGTCCAACCTGTTGGCACATGCTGCCCTTAGATAATAGCTGAGTGGTTCATCCGGTAGTTCTTGTGCCTTTTCCCATGCTTCTTCATTTTGCTTCATGGCCATTAATAATACCACTTCATTTATGCCGCCTTGCGTTCCGAACCGTTCATAAGCATCCTCAAAATGCCCGTTGTAAGCTCCAACGATGGCTCTTACGTCTTGTGTCATGTCGTTGTCCGGCAGAAAGTCTATAATCGAGTCCGCCCGGTTATAAGCTCTTTCGTCCATTAAGGCGATTACCTGATTACAGAGTAGTTCTGTGGGAGCCGATCTGCTGACAAACGGTTCCAGCAATTTGCTGTCTGCTTTCTTTTGTTCTATCAGCAACGCAGCCAATTCGTTAGCCATAATCATAAATTTAGGATATTGTTCCAGTGCCTGTCGGCAGATCACTTCGCGTGTAGAGTCATTATCGGCATCCAGGTATATCCGCCAAAATTCATAGGGTACCAATTTTTTATAGTCCTGTTTATACATTATGCGTATTTCTTCATCGTTCAGCAATCTCATCACCGAATAGTTGAAACTATATTCCACCCGGCGCAGCCGTGGTAAGTAAGTCGTTAGAATGACATTCCGATATTCCGGTAGTCGTAGGATCCGGCTGTACTGTGAGGCCATGTTGTCCGGATAGCAATTGATGATTTCCCGTAACTTGTCTGTAGGCAGTGAGTCGCGTTCCATCAATTCTGCTACCTCTTCCCATGAGGCCACCACTCCTTCTGTATATGTACTGTCTTTTATTGCGTTTATAGTACCTCCGTTCAGAAAACCAAAGATACGTTTCAGCGTACTGTCCGTGCGTTTTTGTGCCAATTTCAGATTCGATTGATACGGACCTTCAGGCGAAGATACCCCTTTGACCGAAAACGACAGGAATTCCGAGTTCGGATCGGTTTCTATTTCCTGCAGGCGCAAGCGCATTTTCTCCAATTCTCTTTGGTTGTTCGGATCTTTTTCGTCTATCGTTGCCGAGTTGATCAGGAAGTTCAGCTTCACTTCTCCTCTGTCGCCTCTTTGTTGTTTTTGAGGTTTAGGGATGTATTTTTCATCTCTGATTTTCATGCCATCTGCTTGGTACGTAAAGAAACGCATCGGATTTACCGTACCTTTGGCTATCACTACCGTATCTTTGTATGCCAGTTTTTTATATTCTACCAGATACATGTAGATGTCACACCGGCATTCATCGTCCGGGTTATCCATATAGAGGGAGTCTACGTAGGCAATCACTTCATTCTTATCAATCTTTTGCGTTTTCTCCTGAAAAGCTGCTAACGGATCTCTGCTCAGGTCGAATTCCATCATTCGTTCCAATGTGATGGCATACTCCTTTCCGGTCACCACTGCCGGGCGGAACAGGCTCTGTGTTTTACGGGTAATATTCACCAACATCGGTTGCACTACGATACGTGTATTCGGCTTATACATTTCTTTGGGAATTTTTACTTTAGGGTGGATGATGTATTGATTTCCGACGATTTCGATGTCGGTTGGTTCCGGTAGCAGTTTGTCCACCACTTTTTTGGCGGTGATCACCACTTCGTCAATCATCGATGCTTCGTATGAGATCACTACGTTTATCGTTGTCTTTCCTTTTAGTTTTACCGTTTTTGATGCGTAGGCAAATCCCGAGAAATGCAGGGTCGTATTGGGATCTGCCATGATCTTGAACTTTCCGTCGAGGTCTGTGATGCCGTATACATCTCCCTTTTCATTCTGATCTCTGATTACGATAGAGATGGCAGGCTCTCCCTCGTCATCGATTACGCTTCCGCGTATTTCTACTTTCTGGGCTTGTCCCCATGCCGGAATAATGGCGTATAGGGCCATTATCCCCAATAGCAAAAATCTTTTGATATTCATTAGGGTTATTTTATTTGGCTATATAAATAAAAGATACACTTAGTTTAACCGGTATGGGGGCCCATCCCGATTCATTCGGTTCACCATGAGTGCTTCCCGGTTGGTAGCGCACCAACCTGTAGCGTGCCACACCCACACCGCCTGATACCTCAAGGTTCCAGCGACGTGACAGAATCCAGTTGTATCCATACGTGACACCCGCGGCCGCGGCATCTCCATAATATGCCCTGCGGTTTATTCCCACATCGAACATGGAATAGAATCCTGTGATACCGATGTAATGGCGTGCCAGCAGGTTCCGAAGCCAATATTTAGCTTCAGCTTGTACGCGTCCATGGCGGTAGAAAAGTTTATCTGTAATCTTCCAGGGATTAGCCGATGCCGAAATTTCAGCTGTCATCCAATCGTTTAATGGGAATTCCACTCCCAGATTGGGGGATGCCGCCAACCATTCCAGCGTATTAGTCTTGATGGCCATACGTTGGGCGGATACTTGAAAAGATATTGCTATGAAAATAAAGAATATAGCCCATTTCCCGAATAGAGACGGGAAATTATATCCGACTATCTCCCACAACAAGTTGGGGAAATCTAGTTTTAAATTAAATGTATTCATAAACGCGCTCACTTCTGTCTAAAGCATGCTGTCGTTTATTCTTGTCACCGACAAATATAGAGGTTTTAATCGGGACTTTCCAAATAATCAAAATCTTTTTTTATCAGTTCTGATAAAAAGGTTTGCAGGTCGGTTTCCTGGTTCAGTTGTAATTTCTGCCGGAGCCGGCTCCGGTTGCTTCTCACGGTTGAAGTGGCTATGTATTGGAGTGCTGCTATTTCTTCGGTTGTTTTGTTTTCCAGTATCAAGCAGCAAAGTTGTATTTCTTTGCTACTCGGTTGCAGGTGCAAAGCATTGAAAGCAGCCCATAGTTTTAGCTCGGATGTCATTCTTGCCTTTTGTCGTTGCATGGTTCGTAGTATTTCCTGTAATCTTGCCAACATGATGGGAGGAAAGATATATGCCACTGCCAGGCTGGGCAGACTCATCAAATAAAGTTCGGATGATGTATAGACCCCGATGAACATATACAAAAGAATCGGGACGAAAGATAATATCATTACGGTGTGTCGACTCACAGAGATGGAAGCCAGACCACAAGTAACCATACCGATCATCAGATCTTGCGACAAAAAGAAGCCGGTCTCTTCCGGTGGGAGGTAGATACGGCAGTACATTGATATTAGGATATTGCTTTGTATGGTATAAAAGGTGCATTTCAACAAGAAAGTTATCTGTTTCTTTTTCCGAATCAGCAGGTAAGTGAACAGTAAGAATAACCCCAGGGATAATATGTTACATAAAGCCAGTAACAGGTCTTTTCTGATCAGGTAGACACAAAGGTCGGCGATGATTCCGATACTAAAGCAGCCCACTGTACCGTAATAGACGAAATAAATTGTTTGTCGCTTCGGATTTCTTATTTCTTTGAACTGTAGATATTTCTTTTGGATGTACTTTTTTGTTTTTGGCAAAGACAGGTATTTTGAATTCATGTTTTTTTAGGTTTCAGTAATCAATGTTTATAACCAGCCCATGCAGGCGAGTATACTCTGATGGACAGACTTTCGAAACGGCTTTTTTATCCTATAATAAATACAAAAAAGAATGAAAATAGAAGGGGGGAGGGTGAATATTTTGAAAAAATGTACTGAGTTCGTCATACGTGTCATCAAGGCTCACCATATACCTGCTTTATCGGATGATCAATCACTTAACTTATGTGTTAAATCAAACATCAAGACATGAAATACTCCATTTACAACTTCTCCAAAACATCGATATTTCTGAGTAATCCTGAACTTAAATATCTTTTTAGACCGAAAGATGGCGAATGAATCTTTCTGTTTATTAGTATATTCCTTATAGTCTAATCCTTCAGAATTATAAATATCAGCCCACGACAATTCAGCAAAAATTCTAAAAGCATCTGCAAACAATGATTCGTCCTGTTCACTTATTTTCTATCAATCAAATCGAAATTTATTTTAGAATTTCGATATAAATGCTTCGTATATTCCTCAAAAGAAATAATTTTTTGTTTCCACAAATCAAAATGTATCCTTTGCTATCAAAGAAATTATGAAGTATAATAACTGTGGATGTATTCTTTTTGATGACTTTGCCTAAGCAATAGTAGACTCTGAATTACACTTGATTTTCCGGCACTATTAATGCCGGTCAATACAGTAAGATTTGAAAATCTCAAATCCGTCTTCTTATGCGATTTAAAATTATGCAGTAATAGATTTGTTATCATATATTTTCCCTTCCAAAGTGTCTTGTACTACCGAATTAAAAATAGAATGGCGATTGAAAACACTATCTGTCGTACCCGTTCCTTGAGACAGATAACGTCCGAGAGTCCCCATCGCCTGTATCAAATTATGCTTCAATATTGGGGCCTTAACCGTCAGGTTATCATGCGCTTGATCATCCAGTTCAGCAAAGGTAACTGTTATTACCTCAAAATATGCCTTATTTATTGGATTCCTAGGATCTGTTTCACTATATCTGCCTGCAAAGATAGGAAATAAAATTGAGACTAAGAGCGGAACGCAGTAATAAGACTGATGAATAGCGATTTAGGTAATAAAAAGGAAAAAGCAGCAAGCCATCCGAAACCAACAAAAAGCCAAGTGAGGACAAAGTTACATTACTATCCCGTTACTTTGTTTTGGCTGGCAGATGATTTCAAGATGGTTTTCAAAGAGTTGATTTACATGGATTCGACGCTATTCGCCTACAATGTAACCGAATTTTCGGAAAATGGCAGCGATAGCATGAAAAAAGAAGTAAATCCGATTCTTTTGCACTGATTGGCAGTATTTTGCGTATCAAGAAACAACTCTACAGGTAATAATTTTGCAATCAAAAAATGTAGAGTATGAGATCAACATTCAAAGTCTTATTTTATCTCAAGCGCAATGCCCCAAAGAAGAACGGGCTTGTGCCAGTTATGTGCCGTGTGACCGTGAACGGCAAAGTATCCCAATTCAGTTGCAAACTGGATGTAGAGGAAAAATCGTGGAACGTCGAACTAGGCAGACTGTCCGGTCGGAGTACCGTTGCACAGGAAGGTAACCGGATACTTGACAAAATCCGTGTCGGTATCAACAAAACCTATCAAGAAATATGCGACCGTGACAACTATGTAACCGCCGAGAAAGTACGTAATGCTTTTTTAGGCATGGGAATGAAACACGAAACCCTGCTTGCTGTATTTGCACAACACAACGAGGATTACGCCAAACAGGTAGGTAAAATCAAGAGCGAGCGTAGCTATTGGAAATACTGTACCGTGTATAACCACTTGTCCGAGTTCATCAAGCAACGCTACAAGGTCAGTGATATAGCCCTCAAAGAACTTACTCCCGCTTTTATTACCGACTTTGAACTGTTTCTCAGAACGGAGAAAGACCATTGCACGAATACGGTTTGGTCGTACATGATGCCATTACGAAGAATTATCTACATGGCTATCAATAACGGCTGGCTACAGCGTGATCCGTTTTATGGGTACAGCATCACGAAAGAAGAAACGAAGCGGGGCTTTCTGACCAAAGAGGAAATCACACTGCTCATCAATGGTACGTTCAAAAAGAAAAGCTATGAACTCATCCGTGACCTGTTCATTTTCTGCACATTCACCGGATTGAGTTGGACGGATATGGCGAACCTCACGAAAGAGAATTTAGAAATATCCTTTGACGGTCATTTATGGATTAAAACCAAACGCCAGAAAACGGGCACGGAAAGCAACATCCGTCTGTTGGAAGTTGCCAGACATATTATTGAGAAATACGAGGGTATGGCGAAAGACGGTAAGTTGTTACCTGTTCCCTGCTATCCCAACTGCAAAAACGGCATTAAAGTAATCGCAAAGCACTGTGGTATAGACAAAAACGTTACGTGGCATCAAAGCCGACATTCGTATGCCACGACCGTGTGCCTGTCGAACGATGTCCCCATCGAAACACTCTCTAAAATGCTCGGACACCGCAGCATCCGCACAACGCAAATCTACGCGAAGATTACGGCGGAGAAAGTCAGCCGGGATATGGAGAAGCTGTCGAAACAGATTGAGCAGATGGAATCATTTATCTGTCAGGCAATTTAATCAACTATTAAAATCATTACCGATGAAAAGAGAAAAGATAACTATCAGTGAGGACGGTTCAGTCACTCTACCGAGTAATCCGACTGAAACGGTTTGGATGCAGGATTTTGAGATAACTGAGTTATTCGGGGTAATATTGCCCATCATCAAATCCAATATACGGGCAATTCTAAAATCAAGTGTAGTTAAAGATGATTTGCAGCATGGCGTAGTCGTTTACGGCAACCTCATTCTGCCTGCCTATTTTGGGCTGGATATGATAATGGCTCTCGCTTTTCGAATAAACTCACCGAATGCTAAGTTATTCAGAGAATATATACTCGGTAAACTCTACGCAGTAAACACACAGAGTACACCGAGTGTATTTATTCGGATTGGACATGGTGGATTGATTAACTGATTTACTAAATGAATGATAAATAAGTCAGTCAATAGATATACCAACAAACTTGTTTATTGATAAATCAGTCTGTTGCGAGGAAAGACAATTTACAAACAGGTTAATCAAAATAGTGATATATCAACAAACCAATTTATTAATTGGTTGATTTATTATCGGGGTACTCATTCTCGTTGAAGGGGCAAAGGTTGTTCTGTGCGAGTGAACATTCAAGTTCAAGCCCTGACGGGTTACGACTGAAATCTCCACGCCTTTGCTGCGCTTCGGGTTGTATTTCAGCCGTAAAACTTGCCTGTTCCCTCTCCCTGCACAGAGAAAAGCCCCTGCAACGCAAACGACCAACCCGACAATGACGCATAATTCTAAAAGCAAGCACATCCGCCACATCGGAGTGCTTGCTTTTTTTATGGGGTTAATGCAACTTCAACTTCCTTGCCTCTAAATCTGCATAATACAATCAGCATACACAGTTCACTGACTGAGCAAACTAAGTACACCGAAAATAAAGCTGATTTTTAAACCCGACATTCGGAGGATTTTGAGTTCATTGGAACTCAGCAAGGTGTCTTCTGAGTAACTCAGAAGGCAGCGAGTAACTCGCCGCGCCTTGCCCTTGCAGGGAGCTGGGTATTCCTCCGAAGTCGGAATACCACTATGCTGTCGCAGGCTTAACGAGGTAAATTCAGCTTACTCAGAACTAAAATAGTGATATATGTAAAGCGATAGAATATAACTGTGGCATAATTATTTAAGAAATAGATACAAGCTATTGGTATTTTCAATACCTTTGCTTCATATACCAATTAATAGATTGGATTATGAGGAAATTAAATAGATTAAAAGTAATTCTCGTCGAGAAAGAAAAAACAGGGAAGTGGCTTGCCGAACAGCTTGATAAAGATCCTTCGACAGTATCGAAATGGTGTTCTAATAAGATTCAACCTTCTATAGAGACGTTAGATGAAATAGCTATTCTGCTAAATGTAGATGTGCGAGAATTATTAAATAAAAGTAAATTGAAAGTATGACAATACAGTCAGAACAAGCATTAGAGCAAGGTTTGATAAAAACACTAGTCTCTATGAATTATCAGAAGATTGAAATAGCAGATGAAAATGCTCTGATTGTCAATTTTCGTAATCAACTTAATATACATAACAATATCGAGCTTACCGATGATGAGTTTAATCGAATAATGATTCATTTGGACAGTGGCTCAATATTCGTAAAAGCAGAAAAACTTCGTAATCGCTTCCCACTCACTCGTGATGATGAGTCGGTAAAGTGGATTGAGTTCCTAAACACACAAGAGTGGTGTAAGAATGAATTTCAGGTTTCCAATCAGATTACCGATGAGGGTAGACGTAAATGTAGGTATGATGTTACGATTTTGGTTAATGGACTACCGCTGGTACAAGTGGAGCTGAAAAAACGTGGTGTAGAACTTAAACAGGCATACAGCCAAGTTCAACGCTACCACAAAACAGCATTCAAGGGACTATTTAACTATATTCAGATATTTGTCATCTCAAACGGTGTAAACACTCGCTACTTCGCCAATAATCCAAATCAAGGATATAAGTTTACATTCCCTTGGGCAGATTTCAAAAACAACCATATTGACAGATTAGATCTCTTTGCTGCGATGTTTTTTGAACAATGTACACTGGGGAAAATGCTTGCCAAATATGTTGTGTTGCACCAATCAGACAAGTGCCTGATGATTCTCAGACCGTATCAATTTTATGCAGTTGAGGCTTTGCTTGACAAGGTTGCTAACTCTGTCAAGAACGGATATATTTGGCACACTACAGGCAGTGGTAAGACGCTTACATCCTTTAAAGCGGCTCAACTAATAGCCGAAATGAGTGATATTGATAAAGTGCTATTTGTTGTTGACAGGCACGATTTGGATACCCAAACCAAGAAAGAGTATGATGCTTTTGCTCCGGGAGCAGTGGATAGTACCGACAATACAAAAGAGTTGGTGAAGGCATTGCAGGGCAAGAAAAAACTGATGATTACTACAATTCAAAAACTGAATAACGCAGTTCAGAAAGATAGATACAGTAAAGGCTTACAAGGGGTAAAAGATAAAAATATTGTAATGATATTTGATGAGTGTCACCGCAGCCAGTTCGGAGAAATGCATTCTAATATAACAGGCTTTTTTAGCAAAATCCGCTACTTTGGATTTACAGGAACCCCCATTTTTGCGGACAATGCCAACAATGGTCGCACAACAAAAGATATTTTTGGTGAAAGACTTCACGAATATCTAATCAAAGATGCTATTGCAGATGAAAACGTACTCGGATTCTTGGTGGAGTATCATGGCAAATGGAAACGAAAAAGTGAAAACGACAAACAGGTTAAATCTATTGATACAGCAGAAGTACTATTGAAGGATGAAAGGATAGCCTCAATAACCGATTTTATACTTTCCAACTATAACTCTTCGACATACGAAAGAGATTTCAATGCGATGTTGGCAGTTGGTGGAGTTAAAATGCTCATTAAATATTACGATATGTTTAAGAGTCGCAACCACGACTTAAAGATTGCTACGATCTTCACATATACTCAAAATGAAGAATCAGAGGACGAATTTACAGGTTTAGGGCAAGGATTTGTTTCTGTTCAAAACACCCGAGATATTTTAGAGAGCTATATCAAAGATTACAACGAGACATTTGGGACGGAATTTGACACAGACCATTTCGGGCTATACTACGATGATATCAATAAGCGAATGAAAAACCGTCAAATCGACCTCTTGATAGTCTCCGATATGTTTCTTACGGGGTTCGATGCTAAGAAACTCAATACACTTTACGTCGACAAAAACCTCAACTATCACGGTCTATTACAAGCATTTTCACGAACAAATCGCGTGCTGAATGAGAAGAAAAAATTTGGTAAAATCACTTGTTTCAGAGACCTTAAACAACAGACGGACGATGCAATAAAACTTTACTCCAATAACAAATCGTCAGAGGTAGTCTTAATGAAACCTTACGAAAAACTTGTTGAGCGATTCAATGAGATGGCAGCCGAATTTTTATCCTATTTCCCTACGGTAAAAAGCGTTGGCAACTTAGAATCAGAGTTAGACAAACGCCGCTTTGTCATTCTCTTCAGAGCAATGCTAAGACTAAGAAATGAGGTGAAGGGATATAATGAATTTGATGCAGAAGATCTTACAATTGAAGAACAACGATTTGCGGACTATCAAAGCAAATACCTTGATATGTCCAATGAGTTTGCTATTACCTCGGAAAAGGAAGATGCCGAAAGTATTCTGCAAGATATAGATTTTGAGTTAGAATTAGTGCACCGAGATATTATCAATGTGATGTATATTCTTGCTCTGCTTCAAGACCTCAAGCCGGAGTCTTCATCATATCCAAAAGACAGGAAAGCGGTTCTTGACACAATGGACTCCAACCCTGAACTGCGTTCTAAGATTGCCCTAATCGACAACTTTATCAAGTTGCATATTGACGGACGGCAAAGCAATGATTTACCTGCTGATATGGAGAGCGATTTGGATAAATACATTGCCACTCAAAAGGCTATTGCCATAGAGCAAGTTGCCACAGAGGAGGGGATTGATAGTACCCTATTGCACGAATATATTTCTGAATATGAGTATTTAGGGAAACCTAAAAACGAAATTATCAAACGAGCCATTGATCCGCTTAAATTATCATTTATGGATGCTCAATCCAAAAAAAAGAGTCTAATCGACAAAATGAAAGATATTATTAAACTGTTTAGCTGGAATTAAAAATATGAAATTACCGGAGCCGCAATCATCTACTTTTTCAGGCTTAATTAGCGATATTGAAAAAGGCCAAATTAAAATCCCTCAGTTTCAACGAGAATTTGTGTGGGATATGCAAAAATCTGCGAATTTGATGGATAGTATTATTAAAGGCTATCCTATTGGAACTTTCATTTTTTGGAAGACAAAGGAACGATTGCGCAGTGTTAGGGATGTAGGTAATATATCTTTACCAGAACCTAATAATGGAGATTTTGTAAACTTTGTTTTAGATGGGCAACAAAGACTAACCAGTCTTTTCGCAAGCCTAAAGGGTATAGTAATTACAAGAGAAAGAGGGCGGATTGATGACTATTCCAATATGTTTATTGACCTTAATGCAAAGGAAGATGAGCAAATTGCAATTACAGATATTGAAAATAAGACGAAAGGATCTTATATCAAAATAACCGAACTATTATACGGAGGACTTACATTTTTAGCAAGTTTCCCACCTGAATATCTGACTAAACTCGAAGAGTATAAGAAACGAATAGAAAGTTATTTATTTTCGATTATTTATTTGAAAGAAGCTCCTCTTGATATAGCAACAGAGGTTTTTACCAGAATTAATGTAGGGGGTAAAGATTTAACTTTGTTTGAAATAATGGTGGCTAAAACATTTGACTACGAAAGCAATTTTGATTTATCTGAAAAATACAACGAACTTATAGATAGACTTCGTCCGTTGAATTATGAAACAATATCCGATACAACAGTTCTTCAATGTATATCTACATTTTTAACCAAAGAATGCACGCGTAAGGAAATATTGAAATTAAATAAAGCAGATTTCATAAATTGTTGGAATAATGGTGTAAGTGCTATTGAATCTGCTGTTGAATATTTTATAAATTACTATAGAATCCCTGTTAGTCAATTACTACCATACAATGCTCTCATAGTACCATTTGCTTATTTCTTTTACAAGAATGTGGATAAACCAATAGGATTAAAACAAAAATATCTTCAAGATTATTTTTGGAGGTGTTCTCTGTCTGGAAGGTTTTCTTCCTCCGTAGAAACAAAATTATCTCAGGATATAAAAAGGATAGATTTAATATTGCAGGACGAATTGCCCAAATATGACTGGACTGTAGATATCTCCAAAGAATCAATAGAAAATAATGGGTATTTCAGCACGGGAAGAAGTTATATCAAAGCCATTTTGTGTATATACGCATATCATCAGCCAAAATCATTTAATGATGGTTCATTGATTAATATAAGTAACTATTGGCTTAAACAAGCAAACAGTAAGAATTACCACCACTTCTTTCCTAAGGCATATTTGGAAAAACAAAAAGTAGATTTTTTCCTTATCAACCATATTGCAAATATTACGATAGTCGATGATTTCTTAAATAAACGAGAGATAGGAGCTAAAGCACCTTCTGTATATATGAAAAAATTCATCAAGCAAAATGATGATATTGATGAGACTATGAAAACTCATTTGATTCTTGACATAGAAACTTTTGGTGTATTAGAGAATGATTACGATCGTTTTTTTAGATCTCGAATAAACGCAATCTGCAAGGAATTAAAAAAACGAATTATTGTGCAAGATGGGGATAAGATGAATCAAGTTTCAAATCCATCAGAAGAAGAAACTGAAAATTAGAACAAAAGACTTATGAGCGAAGAACAACAAAGAATATTGAAAGCACAGCTATGGAAGATGGCGTGCGAAATGCGTGGCAATATGAATGCCAGCGATTTTATGAATTTTGGACTGGGCTTGATATTTTATAAATATCTTTCCGAACGGATTGAGATGTTTATCAACGACCAACTTCAAAACGACAACACCGATTTTAGAACAGTTTGGGCTGATGGTAACGAGGATATAAAACAAGAGTTGCGTAATGTCGCCATTGAAGATATTGGCTACTTTTTGGAGCCTGAATATCTGTTTTCTACACTTGCGACAGATGCAAAGGATGGAAAATTTATCCTTGAAGCTTTGGGACAATCGTTCAAACATATTGAAGATAGTACTTTGAGTGCAGACTCGGAAGATGATTTCCAAAATTTGTTTGATGATGTAGATTTAACTTCTGTAAAGTTGGGGAAAACTGCAGACGACAAGAATAAGTTAATAAGCAATTTACTATTGGCTCTTGATGAGATAGATTTTTGTCTTAAGGATACAGAAATAGATATTCTCGGAGACGCGTACGAGTATATGATTGGTGAATTTGCAGCCGGAGCAGGACAGAAGGCTGGTGAATTTTATACTCCACAACAAGTGTCAAAAGTTTTAGCGCAGATTGTAACAGCCGACAAAGAACGAGTTCGCAATGTTTATGATCCTACATGCGGCTCAGGGTCACTCCTTTTAAGTGTTGCAAAGGAGGGTTTTGCCGAGTTCATCTATGGACAAGAGAAGAATCCGACTACCTATAACCTTGCCCGAATGAATATGCTACTTCATAACAAGCGTTATGACAAATTCGACATACGAAGCGGAGATACATTAGAAGATGATCAATTTGAAAACGAAGTTTTTGATGCAATTGTTGCAAATCCACCATTCTCAGCACAATGGAGTGCGGATAGTAAATTCAATACTGATGATCGTTTTAGTCGTGCAGGAGCGTTAGCACCTAAAAGTAAAGCCGACTATGCCTTTATTCTGCATATGATTCATCACTTGCACGATGGAGGTACGATGGCTTGCGTTGCTCCTCACGGGGTTTTGTTTCGTGGAGCTTCAGAGGGTAAAATCCGCAGGTATCTGATTGAAGCAAAGAATTATATTGATGCAATTATCGGACTTCCAGCCAACCTATTTTATGGCACGTCTATACCCACCTGTATTTTGGTGTTGAAAAAGTGTCGCAAAGAGGGAGATGATGTGCTTTTTATTGATGCTTCAAAGGGGTTTGAGAAGATTAAAACTCAAAACAAACTTTCGCCCGAACATATTGAGAAAATAGTTAACACCTATAAGAACCGTGCTGAGATAGAGAAGTATTCTCACAAGGCGACTATCGAAGAGATTGCTGAAAATGATTTCAATCTGAATATTCCTCGCTATGTAGACACTTTTGAGGAGGAAGAAGAGATTGATATTAAGGCTGTAATGAAAGAGATAAAAATGCTCGAAGCCAAAAGAAGCGAATTGGATAGACAAATAGATGTTTATTTGAAGGAGTTAGGGTTAGTGTTTTAGTGTAAATCCTCAATGCTGTTACAGAACGAAATATGACAATCGAGATGAAGAACAACAAAAATAATAATTGCAATTTCCCAACTTTGCGATTTCCAGAGTTCTCGGGTGAGTGGAAAAAAGATATTATTGGTAATGTTATATCTGTTAAATCGGAGAAATATAACCCTCATTCCAATAGGACAGAATTTATATGCGTGGAATTAGAGAGTATTAGTCAAGGGACGGGCGAATTGTTGGAGACCTTTAACTCCGCAGAACAAAAAAGCATTAAAAATAAGTTCTCTCCAGGAACTGTATTATTTGGTAAGCTAAGACCATATCTTAGAAAATTCTATTTGCCTTATTTTGAAGGAGTTTGTTCGTCTGAAATATGGGTAATGAGAAGCAATAAAATTGAACCTGCCTTTTTGTATAGTTTTATTCAAACCCCATATTTTATTAGTCTTGCGAACCAATCAAGTGGCTCTAAAATGCCAAGAGCCGACTGGGGGTTAATTGAAACCTCAAAAATAGCATACCCACCCAATAGTGCAGAAAGAGTTAAGATAGGAAAGTTCTTGAAGCTAATAGATGAGCGTATCGCAACCCAAAACAAAATAATAGCTCATTTAGAATCTCTAATTAAAGGGCTTTCTGATACTCTTTTAGAGAATCCTCTGTGGCAAAAGACTTATCTGCGCTCATTTATGCAATTCTACTCGACTAATTCATTGTCATGGGGGCAGCTAAGCTATGAAGAAGGTGAAATTAGAAATCTCCACTATGGCTTAATACATAGTTTCCAAACAAGTGAAATTGATACTGATTCTTTACCAAGGATTCTGCCAGCCAACGTTCCCAAACAATACACATTATGTCAGGCTGGTGATGTGGCTTTTGCTGATGCCTCAGAAGATACGGATGAGATTGGTAAAGCCGTAGAATTTATTAGAACACACAAAGCAAGTGTAATATGTGGCTTACATACTATTCATGGAAGAGATATAAAGTGCAAAACCCTTCTTGGTTTCAAGAGGGTTGCATTCAATTCTCATTATTTCCATGACCAAATCAAGCGATTGGCTCAAGGAACAAAAGTGTTCTCTATAACTTCAAGTAATCTGTCATCGTGCTATATCTATATTCCTGATATAGTCATGCAAAAGTCCATTGTAGTTTTATTTGAAGCTTACGAAGAACAACTTATAACGAACAAAAGGTTACTAGAACAATACGAAAAACAGAAAAGGTATTTACTTCAGCAGATGTTCATATAAACATTTGTTGGAGTATAAACGCCTTTTGAGTTTGGTGATTATTTAATACAGATTCCTCTAAAGCCAATTTATCATATATTGAATCTAATAAGCGGCATATGCTGTTTTGTATTGCTAATGATGGTAATGAAATATGAATTTTTTCTATCGATACCTTGGATAAACTTGGGACACCTGAAGCTTCATTATACTTGAGCCAATCAATGGTCTTAAATAAATAATAACCGAATCTTGGTAATAATGAATTGAAATTGGAGGTATAAAAAAGCGTATCTATAGTCCAAAATTTTCCGGTTAAAAAGATTGGCTTATTAATTGTACCCTTGCGCCCAATACACACACTTTCACCGTCATATAAATAGTCATTTACAGAAAGCATATAGCCACCTGTACCATAAACTGGAATATTTCCTTCTTTAAGGTGCTTATAGTCCTTACCTGGATTGATCGTTAGTACTTGTCCGATAGTAGTTGGTTGCCAATTGCTATTTGGAATCAGAAGTTGGTTTGTAAGCCCTTTAATTAGAGATTAAATTTCTGCTTTGAATGCACTTGCGGAAAGTCTGTATTATCCAAAAAAGAGTCAAGAATTGTTAAAACTCAAGGGGCTTAATAGTAAATGGGAACAATGCTTTTTGAAAGATGTAGTTGAGAACTTCTGTCGTAGAAATAAATCGCATATACAATACCCTATGTATTCCGTGACAAATGACTTGGGCTTTGTGCCACAGTCGGAAAAGTTTGAAGAAAGAACTATGATGGGTGAAGATATATCTTCTTATAAAGTTATTAACAAGGGTGATTTTGCCTATAATCCCGCAAGGATAAATGTTGGTTCAATAGCTAAATATGAGGGAGATAATCCTTGTATGATTAGTTCTCTATACGTTTGCTTTAGACCTAAATACAATATATCTTCCGAATGGCTCCAACACTTACTCAAGTCGCAAAGGATGATATACAACTATAATTTATTTGGTGAAGGTGGGGTAAGGATATATCTATTCTTTCCAAACTTTGGACGAATTAAGATAAGTATACCACCTCTCGAAGAACAAAAAAAAATTGCGGCAGTAATTTCAACTATCGAACAAAAAATATCAGTTGAGAACTTTATTCTTGATAAATTGAATACTCAAAAATCATTCTTACTAACCAAGATGTTTATATAAACATCTTGGTTAGCAAATACTGTTTCTGCTTTGTATATACGTTTAAGTTTAATGCTTCTATACTGATTTCACTGTCAAACAAAGCTAAAAGATGACTTGCAACAATCAGCCTTTTTGTAATAACCGGAATGTTAATATTTAGAATATCATTACGACTTATTGCCGAAAATGTGCTTCCTTGCTCAATAGAGCCCCATTTAGCTTTAAAGTACAGTAAATATTGATATACATATTCGCTACATCCAGATTCTTTGACTTTAATAGCACAAACCCCTCTACCCACACAGGCAATCATATTAGACTTGGCAACATCCCCGACAGGAGCTCGCACTGTAAGTATAATATCACCTATATCACATTGCTTAGTTATGTCACTTGTCCACATTCTTGGAGAAGTAACACCTTCGAAAATATCTAAGTTTCCTTGAATCAATGGAAGCCCATTCTTTGTGTAATTATATGCCACTGAGGATGGGGACTGCCCCATAACAACATCACACATTTCACCAATTGAAGTATATTCGATAGATTTTGCAAAAAATAATTCCGCAAGTGCATTCTTTAATTTTTTATACTCCTCAATTATTTTGTTTTGGGTTGCGATACGCTCGTCTATTAGGGATAGAAGTGACACTATCTTTTGTTGCTCTTTTAGTGCAGGTAGAGACACAGATAGAGATTTTATACTTTCTCCATATAGGTGAATAACCGAACTTCCTTGCGCAACCCTTGCAATATCTAATTTACGAACACCATTCAATTGATAACTCAGAAAACGCCCATCATTTTGATATAACCTTATGATGTTTAAGTCTCCGCCTAACAAAACATCGTCATAAGGTACACATCTGGCTGTTGAGATATCAATAGCGGTTTCACCTGAAGATGGTATTATTACATCATTCTCTTTGCTTCTAACCAAATTTTTCGCGTCAATATCTGTTTTGCTTTGGACATCATTTATTACCTCTGATTTATAGGTTGTATATAACTCTCCATATAAAATGCAAGGAGTTCCAAAAAGCGAACGTTGTTCTTTAGATATACCCGCCCCCTTCGTGACCTCTGCAATGTCTCTTATGAAATACTTTTTCCACTCACCCGAGAACTCTGAAAATCGCAAAGTTGGGAAATTAACAACTTAAAATCCTCAATCTTAATTCATTTTCATATATTATAAATCAAATATTCTAAAATCAAAAAATATGAAACAATTTCAGGAAATCATACGCCTATGGCGTGAAGACAAAAAACAGTACGTAAAAACATCTACAATTTCAGCGTACACACTACTAATCGAAAACCACATTCTGCCAGCCTTTGGAAAGGCAGATAGAATCAATGAGGCAGATGTGCAAGAGTTTGTTTTTGAGAAACTAAATTCCGGCTTGAGCCAAAAGTCGATCAAAGACATTCTTATAGTTCTGAAGATGATATTAAAATTCGGAGTTAAGAATGGATACTTTGAATATACCCAGATTGATATAAAGTTCCCGACCCAACGAGAGAGGCAAGAAATAGAGGTTTTAAGTAGAAGTAATCATAGAAAAGTCATATCACACATTCAATAAAATTTTACATTCCGCAATCTTGGTATTTACATCTGTCTTTGTGCTGGAATGAGAATAGGCGAGATATGTGCTCTCAAATGGGAAGATATTGATACCGAAAATGGTATTATAAGCGTTAAGAAGACTATTCAACGAGTATATATGATTGAGGGGGAAGAGCGTTATACCGAACTTATTTTAGATTCCCCTAAGACCAAAAACTCTATTAGAGACATTCCAATGACAAGAGACCTATTAAAGTTGTTGAAACCACTGAAGCGCATTGTGAATAATAATTATTTTGTACTCACCAATGAAGCTAAGCCTACTGAGCCACGCACCTACAGAAACTATTACAAACAATTTATGCAAGAGATCGGAGTACCAATACTGAAGTTTCATGGACTTAGGCATAGTTTCGCAACTCGTTGTATTGAAAGTAAATGCGACTACAAAACTGTTAGCGTTATATTGGGACACTCGAACATTAGTACAACGCTAAATTTGTATGTTCACCCGAATATGGAACAAAAAAAGAGATGTATAGACCAAATGGTAAAAGCTTTGAAATAGAAAGAGTCAGGCTGTTCAATAAAAGAACAGCCTTTGGCTTTTGCATAGTCCCTAAATTGTTTTAACTTTGTAGCGAAGTTGTTTTAAGGTACGCAAAGCACAGATTATCAATGCAGCTTTACTTTTGCCAAATCGTTACCAACAACTTATTACTTCTCAATTACAATCTATCATTCAGATAGATACAAGTAATTTTCTTATCCTCTGCAAAGATAAAAATAAACTATGAATGCGGTTTCTACTATTCATGAAAATCTGCAAATCTCTATGTTTTCATATATCAAAGTAGTACTGCAACTATAGATATTAAGATTAAATAGCAATATACCTTATTATTGATGATAAGTGTGTCTGATCAGGATGTATAGTCTTTACTTAATATTGCTTTCTATTTGCTCAAAAATCTTTCTTTTTTGTGACGCATACCCTATTTTTTTCTTTTGTGATAGAAGTTGTTTATTGTATATATATGCAAAAGGAAAATGTTTTTGAGAGTCTGAATAATATGTTATTCACTTTTCTGCCCATAGGAAGTGAATAACGTAGTTGCAAAGAGTTCGTTCTTTGCCGGCAGAAAGTTAATTCTTTGTTTATACGAAGTTAACTTCTTGTCGGCGGCAAGTCGGCAGATGATCGACAGTAGTCTTTTTTCTCCTTGAAAAGCGGCTGAAAGTACCGGATTTTCTCTGGTTACTTCTCAATTTTGATTGGCGCAAATCTGTGAAAATGTTTCTCTTTTGTGTCGATCTCTTTAATGTTGTCTCTGTGTTATGTGCTTTTTGCTGTCTTTATTGTAATATGTACTTTGTTTTTGTTTCTTTCTGTATTCTTCTAATGCTGATTTACGGGCTTTTTTCCGGCTTCCCAGTCAGCCGGGCAGGAAAAACAAATTCTATCGCAGGTAAGATATACAATTTGACAATTGTCAGATTCTTGCCTTATATTCCTAAGCAAGCACAAGTCCGCATTCGTTTCATGTCTTTCTATAATGTATATACTTTTCTTATCTGTCACATGGGGTGTGAGATGTCGTTTTTCATGTTTCCCGGGCTGTTCAGAGACCCGGTTATGCGATATTCCGTGGTTTCCATGCCCTCTTGGGGAAGCCGGATAAGGTGTTTTTTACCTTTGGCGGGAGAAAAAGAAAGAGAGGTGATACTTCAGGAATCGTCCATTCCATCGGTGAAAAACCGGTATTGCACATTTGCAGCACCCCGAAAAGGGGAGGTGCTGCAAAAATGCAACGCTGATTTTTAGGTTATCTTCAGGGCGGAGGCTACATTTGTCCTACCCTTTATGGAGGGAGATGCAAACAAAATGTATAAGATTATTTAAGATAGTGAAATTGGGAAGCTGCCAACATATTGATAGCAGGTGTTGTTTTACTTTTGTAAACCAGTTAAAAGTAAAGAAGAAGATGACATCAATTACACCACGGCTCAATCGCTCGCGCGAGGGGCGTGATGGCAGTTATCCGCTTGTGATACAAATTATTCGCCATCGAAAGAAGAGAGAGATTTATACGCCTTACCGTTTCTGGGAGGCAGAGTTTAACACCCGTTTAGAAATGGTGGAGAACGTCGGAGGCAATCGCCGTCGTCTGCTCATTGTCCGCGAAGCCAATGAATACCTTATATATATAAAGAAGGAGTTGGAGGCTATTTGCGGATCGCTCGAAGCGGATAAGGGGAGTGCTTATACGGTGGACGACATTGTGAACGTTTATAACTACCACAATGATCTGAGCCAGGTGTTGGTATATGCCGACTCGGTGATTGCCGGGCTGGAGAATAAGGGACGTCAGGGTACGGCTGCCAATTATCGTAGCGCCCGCCGTGCGTTTGAGATGTTTTTGGATGGCAGTCCTTTTTCGTTTGAGGAGTTGACTCCCGAAGTGCTGGACCGCTTTGTCACCTTTCTCCGTGAGCGGGGCAACCGGCCCAATACGGTTTCGTTCTATCTCCGTCAGTGGCGTGCCATCTACAATCGTGCCTGCGCCGATCATGTGGTTTTTTCCGATCAAAAGCCTTTCCGACGGCTGAACCTCAAAGAGGAGGTGACATCCAAACGCGCCATCTCCCGGGAGAAGATTGCGCAGATCGAATGTGTCGACCTTACTGCTTGTCATGCTGATATGCAGCTTGCCCGTGACCTGTTCCTGTTTAGCTTCTATACGCGCGGAATGTCCTTTGTAGATATGTGCTATTTAAATAAGGAGAACCTGCAGGGAAATTATCTTCGGTACAAACGGCAGAAGACAGGGCAGGAGTTACAGATACGCATTGAAAAAGATTTGCGTGTGTTAATCGACAGATACGCCAGCCCTTTGTCGGACTATCTGCTTCCAATGCTTCGAAACGGTGACCGTTATCAGGATTATCGGCGCAGGCAGCGGAGGCTTAATAAACTGATTCGTGAATTGGGCGACCGGTTACAGTTGGATATGCCACTCACATTTTATGTGGCGCGCCACTCATGGGCGACACTCGCTCACGAAAATGATGTGCCCGTCTCGGTGATCAGCGATTGTATGGGGCACACATCGGAGAAGACTACCCGCATTTATCTGGATCGCATAGACACTAAGCGGCTTGACCGGGCCAACCGGTTGGTGATTAATAGTCTGCGGTAAAGAGGTGGAAAAGAGGGATAAAAAAAACTCTTTCTTATAATGAAAGAGCTACTCAAGAGATTCTTCTTATCTCAGATACATGTCGCAAAGATACGCATTAAATTATTAATTAAACAAGTATTATTTTAATTTTTTTTATTTCTAATGTAAAATATTTATTTTTCTTCTTTCACTTAGATAAAAAACTCCCCGGTACACCTTCTTTCTGTCTCCCGACCTCTTCAAGAAAGCATACGATGTATGTCTACTGTTTCTTTTTCAACGGTTTTTCATCTGTCTGCCTCCACTGCTGCAAACACATGCCGTCACCTATTCACAATAATGATAATCTGTTAATAATCAATTGATAACAGATCGTATATTTCGTTTTGTGATGCTCTTTAACAACCTTTTTCTTTTATGTTTCTGAAAGCGTTTCTGAGTCAATATTAAGTAATGTATTATTGATCAATGTGTTACATTCATACACTTTTTCTTTGTTTCTGAAAATAAAAAAACTCAGAAACATTTTCAGATGGGATATGAAGTAACTTGCTGTATTATAAATGCTTATAATATTTATGAAGTCATTCTCCCTTTCATTATAAGAAAGAGCCGCATAATTATCAAACAAACGGCAAATATGAAAAAAATACTATGCATATGGGTCTTAACCGTTACTTTCCTTGGGGCATTTCCTGCTTTGGCCGACGCCCAGCAATGGGGATTGACTGCCAATGGTCTTTATTGGGCGACAGCTACTCCGAATATAGGTGTGGAATATGCCTTCCATTCAAAGATGAGCATAGCAGGACTTGTTCAATATAATCCGTTTACTTACGCTAAAAACCGGAAAATGAAACATCTTGCCGGGCAGTTGGAGTATCGTTATTGGCTGAGTGATGTGTTCAAGGGGCATTATCTGGGTGTACATGCCACGGGCGGTATCTTTAATTTTGGTAATCTCCCTTTGGGTATCCTCAAAGACTATCGTCTCGAGGGGCAATTGTATGGTGGCGGACTCACCTACGGTTACCAGTGGATCATCAGCAACCGGGTCAACATTGGCGTCGATATCGGATTAGGATATCTCTATGTTGATTATGATAAATTCTATTGTCCCACTTGTGGGGAACGTGTCGATCACTACCGGACCAATTATCTGGGGCCTACCAAGGTAGGTGTATCCATTATTTATCTGTTAAAGTAGGGGAGGACAGGCTATGAATATCAAACAGGTAATTTTCATAAATATCTCATTTTTCATCTCTCTAACAGTGTTAGCAGCAGATAGGCCTACACAGCCTGTCCGTACTGAGGTGTATCGCTTGGAGCGTCTTGACTCCGTTCTGCTGGTCGATCTGGCTGTCGACCTGACAGGGGTGCACTTGGCGCCGGACTGTACGGTCTATCTGTTTCCGCTACTCGCTTCGGAGAATACCGGTGATTCGTTGTCTCTTCCTCCCATTGTGCTCAACGGCCCCCAAAGCGATCTGATGTATCGCCGGCGTCGGGCTTTGGGTACAACTTCGGGATTGGAGAAGATTACTCCCTACACCGTGCTGCGTGAGGGAGACCATGCTTTGCCTCGCATCCATTATCGGACCGAGGTGCCTTATGCGGCATGGATGGACGATGTTAAAGTATGGATGCGCGACACGAATTGCAATTGCGATGCTCGTCTGGTACCTTTTGCCATGCATACGGAGCATATACCGCCGTTGGTTGTGGAACGGGTGGATACGATTGTGATACATGACACCATCCGCTTGGCTTCTGTTGCATCCGGACAGTCGACCGTAGCTTCGGATATTCCCCTTCGTAAGAAGGTGACCCGTATTCAGGCCGGTTATGAAGCTGATATTTATTTTCCTACGAATGAAATGCGTATTCTTCCCGATCATGAGTTGAACCGTGCTTCATGGATGCATTTCGTTAACCAAGTGGATTCTATTGAACAGGATAACCGGAATTCCATATCGGGAGTTACCGTTACCGGTTACTCTTCTCCCGAAGGATATACTTCTAATAATGAACGTTTGGCTGAAAAACGTGCCAAGGCCCTTCAAGCGTTCCTGGAAAATAAATATGGCGAACGTATGGAGGTGGCAGTCGAGTGGGTCGGTGAGGATTGGAAACAGTTTGAGAAAGATATAGAGGTTTCTGACCTTCCGGAACGTAATGAAATTCTTTCAATCCTGCGTACTGTGAGTGATAGCAATCAACGGAAGAGTAGGCTGAAGGCACTGAATAAGGGGAAAACATTCGAAATTCTGCTTCGGGAGTATTTTCCGAAACTCCGTCGGGTGTCATGCCGTATTAGATACGTAAAATAAGAATATGAAAAGAATGTATTACATAGGATATATGCTCTGCTTGTTGCTTGCCGGTTGTGTAGTCGGTGAGGAAGCGGACGGCCTGTTGGAGCAACGTCTGTCTGATCGTACCCTTTTGGTCTATATGGGAGGGGATAATGATTTAGCCGACGAGACCGACGAAAAATTGTCAGCGTTAACAGAGGCGTGGGACAGATTTCCGGGGCATCTATTGATTTATCAGGATAAAAAAGGAGCGGATAGTACCCGCTTGTTAGAGGTTTGTTTGGATGAACAGGGAGAAAAGGTAACAAAAATATTGGCTAAGTATAAACAGGAGAATTCAGCCGGTGCCTCCGTGTTTGCACGGGTTGTCAATGAGGCTATGGCCCGGTATCCTTCCGTTGATCCGGGATTGATCGTATTCTCCCATACCAGCGGATGGTTACCGTCGGGGACGGCAGTGGTTCCGGCCGGTATTACCCGCTCGGTTATCAAGGACAATCATTACGAGATGAGTTTACAGGATTTTGCTTCAGCCATTCCGGACGGGCAATTTAATTTTATCCTTTTTGAAGGGTGTTTTATGGCCGGACTCGAGGTGGCATACGAACTGAAAGATAAAACGCAATATATTGTGGCCCGTCTTCCGTATGTGGATTTCCAATATAACCCATCGCAAAATTCCGGTCTGCAAAAACAAGATAATCATCTGCTATGGTTGTTTTCTCCAAATCAAATCCGAGATATTTGAGAACCATTGTCAGTGCCACAGATTCACACCCGGTCGGAAGTTCCGGATTCTGGAGAATATTTTCCATCTCAATTTCTTCTGAAGTCTTGTCTGGTTTTTCCAGGACAGGAAGTTCTCCTTCCGGAGTGG
>OGWW01000056.1_pt1 | contig 68123 bp, 51 predicted proteins | sample 1576131 | NCBI WGS metagenome assembly OGWW01 (sample SAMEA3541576, study PRJEB24748) | human gut metagenome | biome: human gut; feature: human-associated habitat; material: faeces | place: China | collected 2012 | reverse complement strand
CGTAGGTTTTGCAATGCAAAAGAGCCGCTTTTACCGTGCAAAACCTACGCTTTTAGAACGCAAAACAATAGGTTTTGTAATGCATTGACAATAAACCAGTTACGCAAGAGATATGCTTGTGAAAAATATTTACAGTTATTCTAATGAAGTTCAGCTATATTTCGTATGCAACAAAACCAAAATTGGGTATAAACAAAAAGGAGGATTTCGTTACCGAAATCCTCCTTGTGATTCGCATGGGGCTCGAACCCATGACCCCAACATTAAAAGTGTTGTGCTCTACCAACTGAGCTAGCGAATCTTACCAAACTTTCTTTTCAAAAGCGAGTGCAAAGGTACTGTTTTTTTTCGACACAGCCAAATTATTCGCAAAATTTTTATTCATTTTTGTAAGTTTGCCACTTTGCAGAACGGCTGCTACTTGCAAACAAACAAGTATCAAGACTATGTGAAACACTGCAATACAGCTTTATCCTTGCGAACTCTCGGCACTCGTTTCTGTTTTCACCTCTTCCTCTTTTGTTACATAGCGTTTCCAGTAAGCAATGATGAGGGTTGTTAATGGCAAGGCAATTATCAAGCCTATGAAACCTAACAGTGCTCCCCACACAGAAAGCGAAAGCAGCAAGATTGCTGGGTTGAGGTTCATAGCCTTTCCCATTATCTTTGGCGTTACTACCAAGTCGCAAAGCACTTGGATAATAGCAAAAACAAGCGTTGCAGTTCCAAACACCACCCAGAAGTTCTGCCCCGTATCGGCAGCCTTGAGCAGCGACAGGAATGCCATCGGAATAAATGCCAATGCGTGCATATAGGGGATTAAAGTCAGCACACCAATCAATATGCCCATACCAATAGCAATTGGAAAGTCGATAATGGTAAACCCAATGCAGAACAAAATGCCCATAGTGAGTGCCACCAAGCCTTGTCCACGAATGTAATTATTCAGTTCTGCTGCTACATCTTGCATCAAGTCTGTCCAGAAAGGGCGATGCTTCTGTGGGAAAATCCTAATGAAGTTCTTAACCAGAAACTCGTAGTCGAGCAATATAAAGAATAAATATAATAAGGTGATGAACGATGCTATGATGCTTATAACCACGCTTGCCGTCTGCCCCAAGAACGAGAATAACTTGGGTATGGAGTTCTTTACAGTTTCTGTAAACTCGGTACTGTTGAGGTAACGGTGTATCTGTGGCTGATACTCTTGTATCCATTCACGAACCATATTCGTAATGCTGTTGCCACTTGTAGTGCGCTGCACATATTTGTTTGCCACAACACTGAGTTTCTCAGCTTGGTCTATCATTGGCGGAACAATGGTGTAGACAACGCCAGTAATAACCGCTACCACCAGCAACATTGTGATAATGACGGCTATTGCTCGTATCTTGACTTTCAGCTTGTACTGCACGAACTTCACGACAGGGTCGAGCAGGTAGGCAAGAAACCATGCTACGAAGAATGGCAACAATACGTGGCTAAGATAATTTACAACATAAAGCACGGCAAATACCAAAACTGCTACCAAGAACCAGCGTATGAATTTGTCGAAAGTAATCTTCTCATCAAACATATTTTCTTCTTTATTAAGTTATCTGAATAAACTTTCTTAGGGGTTGGACTGCTTCCGCTGCGTCTCCTCTGCCAATGCTTTTTGGTAGCATTCCCTGCACAAGGGCTCGTATTCCATCTGTTCGCCGAGCATCACACGGTGGTCGTTGTCTACCAAACGATGGCTTGCATAGGCGAGTGCACCGCACTTCACGCAGATGGCATGCACCTTTGTAACTTGGTCGGCAATGGCACAAAGGGAAGGAATAGGGCCAAACGGCACACCTTTAAAGTCCATATCAAGTCCTGCTACGATTACTCTGACGCCATTGTTTGCCAATTGGTTGCAAATATCAACAAGTCCTTCGTCCAAGAATTGCGCCTCATCGATGCCGACAACTTCTATATCGGAAGCCAGCAGCAATATGTTTCCCGATGAATTAATAGGCGTAGAACGAATGGCGTTTTGGTCGTGGCTCACTACATCTTCTTCCGAATAGCGCACGTCGATGGCAGGTTTGAATATCTCAACCTTCTGTTTTGCAAATTTAGCACGCTTCATTCTGCGGATTAGCTCTTCGGTTTTGCCAGAGAACATACTACCGCAAATAACTTCAATGCGTCCCTGGCGGCGTCTTTCGCCATTTAAATTGTCTATTGCTACCATAATTGTTGCAAATATAGATAAATTATCCGATAAATCGATATTCGTGTTTCTGAAAGGTTGTTAAACGAAAGTTTCCAAGAATTTTACTGTTCCCGATACGTTCAATGTCTGTGTTGTAGCTGGCAAAAGCACGGTTTCGCCTGCTCGCAATTGCGTTTCGGTATCGCCAGTGCTAAGCGTGCACTCACCAGACAACGCTATCAGCACGACAAACGAGTCGAGTTCGCTGTAATCGAGCAGCATTGGCTCGTCGAGGTCGTAAACAGATGTCGTGAAATGTGCGCACTGTGCCAACTCCACACCTTCGTTCTTGCGGGCTTCGTACTTTGTCCGATAATCGTTCTCAACGCTATAATCAATGCATTCCGCTGCTGCTTCGGTATGCAATTGCCGATAATTTCCGTCTTTATCTTTACGCTTAAAATCGTAAATACGATAGGTTACGTCGCTCGTCTCTTGTATTTCAGCCAAGAAAGTGCCCGCTCCTATAGAGTGAATGCGCCCTGCTGGCAGATAAAAGACATCGCCCTCGCCCACTCTATATTCGCACAGTACGTCGGTAATGGTGTCGTTTTCCACCATCGCCTTGTATTCTTCGGGGGTAATGGCACGCTTTAGTCCACTCAATAAGGTTGCATCAGGCGCACTTTCCATAACATACCACATCTCCGTCTTACCACGCTTCAGCCCTTTTGCCTTTGCTTGTTCGTCGTTGGGGTGTACTTGTATGGACAGTTGCTTGCTGGCATCTATGAACTTTATGAGCAGCGGAAACTCGTTGCCAAAACGTTCATAGTTCTCTTTTCCCACAAGGTCGCCCTTCAGCAAAGCCACCAAGTCGTTGAGTTTCATACCTTCGTATTGTCCGTTGGCAACAATACTCTCGTTGTCTTTCACGCCAGACACCTCCCAACTCTCGCCTACTTGTTCCATATCGGCGTCGAGTTGCTTGAAAGGTATTATCTTATTGCCACCCCACAAGACTTGTTTCAATATAGGGCGAAACTTTATTATTTCCATTCTTTAATAGGTTATTCTTCGTTTATCAGTAAGGTGCAAAGATACAACTTTTACACAAAAAAATCATAATAAACGAGTAGAAACATTGTATATCAAATATTTTCAGTACCTTTGCACCGTTCAAACAGAGTGTTGTCTATTATGGCTGGCTGACAACCGATTGGGTGAACGAGTAATAATAGACAAAAGTTTGAGTGGGTTATAGCATTTAAAGTTTCTGACATTTAGGTTGAAACACATCGCTATGGTGTGTTTAAATGGCAGTGTCTTTAATTGTATGGTCTGTTCAAGCTTTCATAAAAAAGAAACAGTTTGAAAACATTTGAAGAATTAGGCGTTAGCGAAGAGATTCGCCGCGCTATTGAAGAGCTCGGTTTTGAACAACCGATGCCAGTTCAGGAAGCAGTTATCCCTTATTTGTTGGGCAATGGTAACGACGTAATAGCACTCGCACAGACAGGTACAGGCAAGACCGCAGCATACGGAATACCTGTTTTGCAGAAAGTAGACCCAACGCAGAAAGAAACCCAGGCACTTATTCTCAGTCCGACACGCGAACTCTGTTTGCAGATTGCCGACGACCTTTCCGATTTCTCTAAATACATCGACGAACTTCACGTTGCAGCAGTTTACGGTGGTGCATCTATCGAAATGCAAAGTCGCCAGCTTCGCAAGGGAGCGCAAATCATCGTGGCTACCCCCGGTCGTCTTATCGACTTGATGAAACGCGGCGTAGCTAAGCTCGACACTGTGAACAACGTTGTGCTCGACGAAGCTGACGAAATGCTGAATATGGGCTTCTCTGAAAGCATCAATGCCATATTCGAGGGCGTTCCGTCAGACCGCAACACGCTGTTGTTCTCTGCTACAATGAGCCGTGAAATAGAGAAGATTGCCAAAAGCTATCTACACGATTACAAGGAAATAGTAGTGGGCAGCCGCAACGAAGGAGCCGAAAAGGTGAACCATATATATTATATGGTACACGCAAAGGACAAGTATCTGGCACTGAAACGCATCGTAGACTATTATCCAAGCATATTTGCGATTATCTTCTGTCGCACAAAGGTGGAGACACAAGAGATTGCTGACAAGCTGATTCGCGACGGATACAATGCAGAAGCCTTGCACGGCGACCTCAGTCAGCAGCAGCGCGACCTGACAATGCAGAAGTTCCGCCAGCACAATGTGCAATTCCTCGTGGCTACCGACGTTGCCGCTCGTGGATTGGACGTAGACGATTTGACCCACGTCATCAACTACGGATTGCCCGACGATATTGAAAGCTACACCCACCGAAGCGGTCGTACAGGTCGTGCAGGCAAGAAGGGCACGTCTATTTCGATTATCCACACACGCGAACGCTACAAGGTAAAGGCTATCGAGAAAATCATTCAGAAGGAGTTTGTAGACGGTACGCTGCCTGCAGCAAAGGATATTTGCAGCAAACAACTCTACAAAGTGATGGACCAAATTCTGAAAGTAGACGTGAACGAAGAGGAGATTGAGCCGTTCCTAAAGGACATTTACCGCCATTTCGAGTATATCGACAAGGAAGATATTATAAAGAAAATCATCAGTATGACTTTCAATCGCTTCTTGGAATACTACGCCAATGCTCCCGAAATAGAAAAGCCATCGGGCAAGCGCAGCGACCGAGAAGGCGAACGCGGCAGCCGAAGCAGTCGTGGCGAGCGCACCCGAAAAACCCCACGCACTCCTGAAGCAGGCTACAAGCGTTTGTTCATCAATCTTGGAAAAGACGATGGGTTCTACCCCGGTGAGGTAATGCAGTTCATAAACAAGAACGTACACGGTCGTCAAGAAGTGGGACACATCGATTTGCTCGGCAAATTCTCTTACATAGAAGTTCCCGAAAAAGATGCCAACAAGGTGATGAAAGCCCTTAATGGCACCACCTACAAAAAGCGTGAAGTGCGTTGCAACGATGCCGAAGAAGGTGGACACGGCCGTGGTAGTCGCAGCAATGGCGAACGTCGAGGCAAGCGAAACGATGACGAAACCAACAACCGCCGTTCTAACAGCAACCGTCAGGAACGCAGCAGCAAGCCGAAGCGCAACGCTCGTCCACAGCAAGAAACGCCTACAACAGGCGATTGGCGACAATTCTTCCAGCACGATACCAAGTTAAAAGGCGAGATTCCAGATTTCTCGGAAGAAGGTTGGGCAAGAAGAAAACCAAAGAAGAAGTAACTTTACTCCACAATAACACAAAAGACACCCCATTCGCTTGAGGTGTCTTTTTTTATCTAAATCGTAAGGGCTCTTCGGTCTAACTTTGTAAAGATAATTCTGTTAAAAAGTGATAACTGCGCTTTGACGTTGCGAAAGCGGCTCTTTTGCGATGCAAAACCTACGCTTTTACCGTGCAAAACAGCCGCTTTTGGAATGCAAAACAATAGGTTTTGTAATACGCTGATGTATAGCAAGTTACACAACAGCTACTCTTGCGAAAAATATTTACATCATTTTCGTTCATAAAGGTGGTATATTTACCAACAAAGAGTGCTACTTCCACAATGTGAAAGCAGCACTCTTTTTTGTACTTGAAACTTGTTTTACAGCTCTGTGCTTGTTAATTCAAATTACAAGTTAGCTTGTAAAACACGTTTATTTTACCACGCATTTCTTGCCATTAATGATATACACGCCACGCTTCAGACCATTCTTGTCCTTAGCACCCGTACGTACTCTGACTCCGTTGATGTTCGTTATATCGTATGACGAAGGAGTTTCCTCAACCGAATTAACGGAAGTTGCACTGGTAGAGGCATCGTTAGAGAAGCCCGACTCATTAATCTCGCCGTCCTTAGAAGTGTACATGACGGTAACATTGTACACGTGGTCGCCCGATACACGACTGTTGGTATAAGTCTGTTGGTTGCCTTTTACGCTGGCAATCTTCTTTCCGTCTCGATAGATAACGTATTCTGTTATATCATCGTCAGCACCTGTTGACACCTGCTCGTAGCTTACATCATCGACGCCGAAGATATAAGATTTGCCCTTAGGCGTGTTATGATGAATGGCAAAATACCTTGCACCTTCTGGAATCTCAACGGTAATGTATTTCCAGTTGGCACTTTCGTTGTAGGCAATGGTTCCATCTGCCTTCTCACTCTTTATCTTAACGAAGTTGGCAGTGTCGGTACCTTCTGTCGAATAAAGAATATCGAAGTGTTCGGCATAGTTCGTATCGCCTGTACGAGTGGCGATGTTCATCACATAGAACGTTACTTCCTGCTTTCTGCCAGACAATCGTGGAGAGATGAGCCAGTTGTTTTGTGCTACGAATTTACGATTTGAATCGTATCCATAGACAGCTGCAGCATATTGGTTGCCACCGTGAGGAGCCAGTCCCGGATTCACGTTTGTCATATCTTCAATCCACCAATTAGGGTTGAAAGCTGTAAAGGCGAAAGGCTCTCCCTGTCCGGGGAATGTTGAAGAGGGCTGTAATGCACCTGCCATACCCTTATCGCCATCAACCAGCGTCCAAGGTGTCATGTTCTTTGCAAACGGAGCATAGCCTTCAAAACCATCGTCGATTCGTTCGGGTTCTGGCAATACTGGGCGTCCCCAAGTAAGTACGACCTTGTTATCAGCAACTACCTCTGCCTTAAGGTCATTTATTCTGCCGTATGGCGAAGGTACAACCTTGACAGTTTTGGTTTCTGTTTCGTTGTCGGTAAGCTGCATATCACCATCGTATATAATCATGGCTTTCACCTGTAACGATGTAGCCTGCTCGTTGATAGCAACAGGTAGCTTCAAAGATATAGTATCGGTTGCCATCGGAGAAAGCTCTTTGAGTCTGCTAACAGCATCGCACTGGTTGCTATTTATATAAAGAAGGGCAAAGTATCTGCTTACCGTTGCAGCTCCAAGATTCTTCACAACCATTTTAACTTTTCCTTTCTTGCCTGCAACAACGCTTTCTGGTGCCTCGATGCTTACTGCTGCGAGGTTACGTTCGAGCTGGTTGATAATGTTTATATTGTCTACTCCAATAAACACTTTAGAACCTTCGGCTACTCCATCGAACTTCACAATGATGTATCGTTCTTTTGCGTAAGCACTCAAATCAACCGTCTGACGTTCCCAGCCGTTCTTTATTGTCTTGCTAAGGTCATACTGTGCTGCTGTATGGTCTTTGCCATCGGGTGTCTGCACCAATACTTTCAGTGTGGCTTCGTTGCCTATCAAAGAGTAAAGGTCGAAGAATAATTTAGGATTTGTAGCCCCTGAAAGAGCGACCTTCGGCATATTGACCGAAGTTTCATCACCCTTTTGTATGGTAAATTCTACATCTTTTCCAGCATATTCTTCAACATAGTTTGCCCAAACGAGGCTACCGCCGTCGTTATCTGAAGCGGCATCGGGAACTACACGCCACGCAGCTGCCGTTTTACGACTGTTGTATTGTTCGTTGCCTAACAAGGAAGCAAAACCATTGTCTAACTGTCCGCCCTTCATACTCTCTTTGAAAGGTAGTGGAATGCACGGACCTACAACCACTCCGCGAGCAGTAACATAGTCGCTCTGCCCACCGTCGCCGTTGGCTCTGACGGCAAACCACGCCAAGGTTTGGGTCTTTCCGTCTTCCATTGTGGTTTTGTTAGGGTCAAAAGGTATAGTTGTGCTTGTTTCGCCAGGGTTGCTTGTCGTCAATGAATCGCTCAACTCGTATCCGAACTCGCCCTTTTCGAGTGCAAAGAAGGTTACGCTGACACCTTTTGGGTCGAAATATCCACCGTTGGCTCCGGTTGATTTGAAGGTGTCCCACACTGCTTTCAGCTTCGTTCCTTCGTCAGTAAACACAATGCCCGTAGGATTATGAGGACGGTCTACTCCTATAAACGCCTTTCCTGTAGACTTGCGTCCAACATGCCCATCAAGGAATGGCGTAATGGTATAGGTGTGGAAGCCACCTGTCGGAACTTTCTTGTCTGTCCATTCCACTCGTGTGCCTGGCGTTGATGCGTCAAGACGGACTATCTGGATTCCATCTCTGCTTACAACAAAGCTGTCTACGCGGTTCAACATCGCCCCGTTGAGGCTGACACTCGGAGTGATAAAGCTGACGGTTGCTTGTAGTACACCTTTTTGTGCAGGGGTAATTGTCAGCGATTTCACCGAGTCGGGAGCCGCAGCGTATGCGGTTTTGGTTATAGTAATGCTGTCTACAGCTATCTGATACTTGTCTTTGGCACTGGTATTATCGTGGAAACCAATGTAGAAGTTGCCGTTTGCATCGGGAATAATATCAGCAGTGCATACTTGCCACTGTCCGTTGGTTTCTGAAAAGTCAGGAGTGAAAGTCTTTATTAAGGTGTTTGTTAGTTGTTCAGGATTGTTTCCCTTTCCCCACTTCACTTCAAGCGTGTTTCTATGCGTGTCCATTATATTACGCACCTTAAACGCTACTGTGTAAACACGGTCTGATGTTAAATGTATTGGAGGCGTTACAAGCCAATCGTCACTGGCTATGGTTGCGTGCGTTTGATGGCTCATGGCACCGTAACCCAACACCCCGTTACACCACCATGTGAACTTGTCGTTGTTTGCATCAATTACTTTGAACATTGACAAAGCAGACGCTCCTTCAAATCTATAGCTCCAGTCAGGTTCTATAGCTGAGCCCGCTACCAAGGGAGCTGTGTTAGCCCAGCGGCTGCCCTTTACATCACCACTGATTACTCTGACCGCATATATATAGCTTGCCTGTTGCGCTGCCGAGACATCATCGGTGCATGAAGTGCTGCTAATGCCTGTCGCCACATTTGTGGTGTCGCGCCCTTGTATGCGTATTACATCATAGGTCAGAGTTCCAAGTGTACCGTGATGAATGCCTGCCGTAGGTGCAGTCCATGTTATTGTTACCACACCATTTGCCAATGTTGCCGTAGGATTGCCTACTGTTTCTGGCTCATCAAAACCAATCCATTGCTTGACGGTAGTTGCTGGCGATGTTCCTGCAGAGTTTGATGCAGTAATCACAAAACTGTATTCCCCACTATGTAATAACTGAACAGGTTTGCTGATAGCTGCACCAGGTTGAGCTGTGCCTGTAGCTAATTGCGATCCATTGGCTGTAATAACATAATCAACGTTCCCGTGCAGATTATCTCCCCCGACGGTCTTAGTGGGCAAAATAAAACTCACAGTACCATTGAGGCTTGTTCCACCGAATGTTGCTGCCAACTGAGATACAGCAGCAGGTGCATCGCTATCGGCTGGAGCAGGAGCTATCGCCATACCATACAGCGTGACATTGGTGTCGGCTATTTTTGTAACAGCACCAGTAGTCAAATCAACCGTGTAGAGAGCAGTGTTATAGTCCTTGTCTTGCGCATACCAATAAAAAGTATTATCCTTTGGATCTATTTCTCCCGTTTGGAAGTAAGGACCTCCCCAATCGTCTGTTAGTTCAATACCAGTTGAACCAATTTTAGTTTCTACGCCATCGGTTGTAGAGATTTTATAAAGAATACCATCTGAAGCTATACCATAAAGGCGATTATCAGATGTTACGCCCATAGCTACATACTTACGTGTAGTCGTTCCAAACGCAGTACGTTTGCGTGTACGGTAGTCTACCGTACCCAACTCGTATTGTTGATTGCTGGCAGTACTATTGTAGAATTCTCCATACACCGTACCGTCTTTTGCCTGTGCTGTTTCCAATGCCGCAAGCGAGAAATCATTATAACTCTTTCCGCTACCTTCCCACGTAGAGAGGTCGTATGTATAAAGCGTTAGTTCTCCACTTCCCACGCCATAACGTTGGAAATCCACCGTATACAGTTTGCCGTCGGCTATCTGTACACCGTTTTTGGCAATGCGCTGGGCTTGCTTCCCCAGTTGGGTAAAGCTTATCTTGCCCCCTGTACTTTGAGGATGGAAGGAATAATAGCCCCATTCCCCATTAATAGTAGCGTTACCCCAAAGCGTAACAGAGGGGTCGATGGCTCTCGGTGTCCCATTAGAAGCCTTGCGCACAATTGATTTCCCCAATGGAGTAAGGCGCATCGGCTGCCTTTCAGACAGTGTTGGATTTGGCTTCGTCAATCCATGGGCTTCCTGTGCCACACTGACTGTTGAAGCAAACAGACCCACTGCTGATAAAATGATAGTAGTAAGTGCTTTTTTCATATAATGTTAAAATGATAGATTTGTATTAATGTAAAAGATAAGGTTCTTTCATTAAATCCTCTAAAAGAAATTTTAAGGCATACTCTAAAACGTCTCTGTTATGGAAAACCATGCAAGATTATTTTAGAATATGCCTTATATAATTACCACTCGTGGCTTATCTTTGCATACCACTCGTGGAATAGAGCAATGCCTATTCGTTGATTGCGAAAGGTTTTACTTCTTCAACACTTTCTTTCCGTTTACGATGTAAACACCAGCTGGCAAGTTTTCGAACTTGGTATTGAGGCGAACGCCTTGCAAGGTGTAGATAACCTTAGCTGCTGTGTCTACAGTCTGGACGTTGATACCAGATGGTTTCCATGTACCGTGCAAGTGAATGCTGGCAGTAGCACCTGCTGCGAGCAATTTGTCTCTCGCTTCTTTAGCCTCTTCCTGCAACATATTCTCCTTTATGATACATGGAGCACTCTCAACAAGTTGTTTAGCCTTTAGCAATGTCAGACCCGTGAGTTCTTTTACAATCTTGGTTACTGCAATTAAGTTGTCGCCATAAGATTCCAATACCAAGTCGTAGGTTTCTGGTGCATCGTTAGGTTGGATAGTTACCCAATCGGTTACGACCTTGCCGTTTGAACCAAAGAGAGATTGGAAAGTATAGCTACCTTTCTTGAGTTCCTTCCACTCTGTACCTTCAGGAGATACGATTTTACAGTCAGTAAATTCAGGAACATATCCTAATCTACCCATACTACCTTTGTACTCGTCCTTTTCTGTTCCGTTACCCTTAACGCGCACGTTACACTTGTTGAACTTCCAACGACCACTGGTGATACCATTCACACCACCGCTGATTTCCAAAGAACAACCGTCCACAGTAATAGTACCAGGGTTGAGAATACCATAGCAGTAGTCTTCATTACCTGACATCGCGCCATTTATTGTGAGTTTGCCTTCACCGGTGAAAGTAAGTTTTTCATAATTAACCATACCACCGCTCTTCTCTGAAGTGATAGTGTTTTCACCGATAAGCTTAATAGTCAAACCTTTAACAGCTGTCCAAAGAGCAACACCAGCAGATTTTTCTCCTGTACTGGTAATCGTTGCATTCTCAAGAGTAAGCGTGTTCGTTGCAGGGTCGTAAGCAGCCTTACCCTTCACACCTTCTATGGCAGTCAAATCGCCACAGTTTTCAGAAGTTACCTTCTTACCACCAATCAAAATGTTGTAGTTTTCTGGTGCAGCATTAGGTTTGATAGTTACCCAGTCGGTTACAACCTTATCGTCTGAACCGAAGAGAGATTGGAAAGTATAGCCACTCTTCTTAAGTTCCTTCCACTTTGTACCCTCGGGAGATACGATTTTACAGTCGGTAAATTCAGGAACATATCCTAATCTACCCATACTGCCCTTGTATTCGTCCTTGGTTGTTCCGTTACCCTTAACGCGCACGTTACACTTGTTGAACTTCCAACGACCACTGGTGATACCATTCACACCACCACTGATTTCCAAAGTACAACCGTCTACAGTAACAGTGCTTGGGTTGAGGATACCATAGCAATAGTCTTCATTACCCGACATTGCGCCAGTTATTGTAAGCTTGCCTGCGCCTGTGAAAGTAAGTTTTTCGTAATTAACCATACCACCACTCTTCTCTGAGGTAATGGTATTTTCGCCGATGAGGACTACTTTCAAATCCTTGATAGAGTTCCAAAGACCAACACCAGCAGCCTTCTCTGCTGTAGTGGTAATAGTAGCATTGTCGAGGGTAAGTGTATTCGAAGCTGGGTCGTACTTCGCCTTACCCTTTACACCTTCTATGGCTGTCAAGTCGCCACAGTTCTCAGAAGTTACTCGCTTTCCGCCAATCAGAAGATTGTAGTTTTCTGCCTGCACGTGCTGTGGCAGAACGAAAGCCGTAACGAACAGTGCGACCACAGCCGCATACATGTTCTTAAGTAAATTGTTTTTCATTGTTCTAAACGCGCCTCTCCATAATCCCTTTGCGTAAAGGGAAACGCCTTACCGAGGCAGGGGCATTTTGATTAATTAATTAATTGTTTAGCTATCTGGTTGCAAATATAACCTTTTTTTTTAATTTGTGCAAAAGTATAGGACTATTATTGAAAGAAACAACAAAAACCAATACTTTTCTTATTCTTTATTGCAGTCTGAAAAAAAGCCTAATAACACAAGAACATCTGTGGGATTATCTTTAAATGGAAAAGCCTAAATCGTCTTTAAAAAATGCAATTCCTTTAATGGAATAAAGGGGAGTTTTCTCTTTTATTTTGTAAAGATAATTCTGTTAAAAAGTGATAACTGCGTTTTGACATTGCAAAAGCGTATGTTTTACCGACCAAAACAGCCGCTTTTACCGTGCAAAACCTACGCTTTTAGAACGCAAAACAATAGGTTTTATAATACATTGATAAACAGATAGTTAGACAATAGTTATTCTTATGAAAAATATTTACACATCTTCCGCCTTTTTTCATTAATATAAACAGCAATACATACCGCCATAACTCTTATTTCATACTACAACAATTTACCCATTTTTGAGTATTGCCCAGACCGTTGTATTTTCTTATTTTTGTAGTTTCAAATGTCAAATGCTAAATGAGGCGAACAAGATACATACTTTTTTCTATATTTGTTTTTCACGCCATTATAGGTTTTGCACAAGATATAACAGGTGGACTCGTCTTGGAAAACCTTACGCACCAACCAGTTATAGGAGCTTCCATTACGCTTGCCGAAACCAAGAATGTTGTGGCAATAACCGATATGAACGGACGTTTTACGGCGAAAAACATAAATGGAAAAACTATCCGTATAAGCTATATCGGCTTTAAGCCATTGGTTGCAAAAGCTACCAAAGATGCTACCTACTATTTAGTAGAAGACACAAACGCATTGGCAGAAGTGGTGGTTACGGCTCAAGAGTCGCGCGGATTGGCTTCTGCCTCTACCATTGGCAAGAAGGCTATGGAGCATTTGCAGCCTTCCACCTTCTCCGACTTGTTGGAATTGCTGCCTGGCGGACGTTCTGCCGACCCATCGCTGAATAACCCGAACAGCATTCGGCTGCGCGAAGCGGCATCGAACAGCGGTGCAAACTATGCCACTTCGTCGCTTGGAACCAGTTTCGTCATCGACGGAGCACCCGTTTCAAATAGTGCCAATATGCAGTATATGAAAGGGGCTTGGGACTCGCCTGTTACCAATCGCGACTTCACCAATAAGGGCATTGACATGAGAACCATATCGACCGACGATATTGAAAAGGTGGAAATAGTGCGTGGTATTCCTTCCGTGGAGTACGGCGACCTTACCACAGGACTTGTAAAGATAGAACGCCGTCGTGGTGGCAGCAATCTGAGTGCTCGTTTAAAAGCCGATATGAGCAGCAAACTCTTCTATTTGGCAAAGGGTTTCGAGTTCGGAAAGCGTTGGACACTCAACATTAGTGCCGACTATCTTGATGCCAATCGCGACCCACGCAATTCGTTGGAGCGTTACTCGCGCGTTACTTTCTCGGCACGTAGCGGCGCAACTTGGACAAAAAACAACTATACCTTGAAGTGGACGAACAACTTCGACTATGGCGGTTCGTTCGACGGTGAGAAGTTAGACCCCGACTTGAACAAAGGAAAAATAGATACTTACAAATCGAAGTACAACCGTTTCGCCTTCAATACAGCACTCAACGTAGCATTCAAACACAGACTCTGGCTGAAGTCGGTAAACGCTACGCTCTCTTCAAGCTATCAGCACGATGTCATTTCACGCACGCGTTTGGTGCAATTATCGCAAATGACACCTGCCGTAACCACCACTGAGGAAGGCGAATACAACGTTCCCATTCTGCCCTACACCTATTATGGCACCCAAGATGTAGACGGAAAGCCGCTCAATATATTTGCCCAGCTGAATGCAAAACTGCAGGTTCCATCTACCATCATAGCCAACACGTTGCTTGTTGGTGCGTCTTGGACATTGGATAAGAACTATGGCGACGGACAGATATTCGACCCTCTGCGCCCACCTTATACAGGTATTTCCGTCCGACAGCGCAAACTTTCAACCATTCCAGCCATGAGTACGCTTGCCGTTTATGCCGAGGAACAGTTGCGCATACCCTTTGCACGCCACACGTTTGAACTAAATGGAGGTATCAGAGCGAGCCAAATGCTTAATCTACCCACTTCTTACACCATGCACGGACATTGGTATTTCGACCCACGAATGAATCTTGGGTGGTCGTTTCCACAATTCAAGATAGGCAAATGGGCAACAAACGTCCGCATACAAGGCGGTGTAGGTCAGCACACGAAGAACCCTACAATGGAGTATCTCTACCCCGACCCACGCTATTTAGACATTGTGCAGCTCAGCTATTATCACCCCAACAACGATTACAGAGTTATCAACGTGCGCACATTCGTTATCGATGCCACCAACAAGGCATTGAAACCAGCCCGCAATCTGAAGTGGGAGTTTGGCACAGACATAAATATAGCAGGCAACAACCTCTCTGTTACCTACTTCAAAGAGAATATGACGTCGGGATTCCGCAGCAACACCGTTTACCGACCCTATACTTTCAAGCAATACGACACATCGGGTATCGACCCCAACAGCATAACGGCTGCACCCGATGTTGCTACCCTACCCTTCACCATGGTGCAGGAATTGTTTGGACGAAACGAATATACCAACGGCAGTCAGACGTTAAAGCGAGGCATAGAATATACCTTCGCCACACGCCGCATACCGTCGTTGCACACCCGACTCACGGTAAACGGAGCATGGTTCAGAACCATTTACCGCAATTCGCAGGTCGTTGCCTACCGTCCTTCAGCGGTTATCGACAACAAACAGATACAGTATGTTGGCTTATACCGCGACAACGATGGAGTGAAAAACGAAATGGCAAATACCAATTTCACGTTCGACACCGACATTCCAAAGCTCCGTTTGGGCTTTTCGCTATCGGCTCAGTGCCTTTGGTTCAGCTCTACACAGCGACTTCCGTTAAGCAACGAGCCCGACCAATATATCTCGCCCGACGGCACGATACACGATTGGCAAAAGGAATATGCAAACGACACGTATCTGCGCTTTCTCGTTCGCAACCACTCGGCAGTCGAATACAAAAAATATATCGTACCGTTTTCAATGAATTTGAACTTAAAGGTAACGAAGAAGTTGCTCAACGACCGCCTCAACATTGCGATGTTCTGCAATAGAATCTTAGATTATACCCCAGATTACGAACAAAACGGCATCAAGATAAGACGCAGCGTGCGCCCTTATTTTGGCTTGGAAATCAATGCAAAATTATGAAACAGGTACTTCAGATAATATTTCTTGCACTCATCGGCACGGCTTTAACTGCCTGCCACAATAGCACCGACGACTATATGGCTTCGGTTACCATCGTCATCAACGGTGGCGACACTTTGCGAATAGGCCGTGTTCAGGCAACCGCCACCATAAGAAACCTCAACACAAAGCAGGTTATCACTTCCACAAACTTCAATGGCAACACCCTTCAACAGCAGCTGCTGCGTGGTGCTTATCAGGTTAGTGTAGACGGCAGCATACAATACACCAACCAAAAGCAACAAACCCACATACGTTCGTTTCGCAGTCAGACCGACTTTATTGCCTTTGGCGACAGCGACGACTACACTCTTGAAATGAAACCCATATTTACAGATTAAATGAGAATACTCCGACTGCTATATATTATAATAGGTGTAGCATCTGCCAACCTTGCCTTCGCGCAAGATTCGGCACGCTATGAGAGGGCAACCATTGCGAATTTGCCTTATCGAACAGCGTGGCAGAACCCTGCTGTCTACGGTACTGCCTTTCGGTTTACACAAAACGAACTTATGCTGACAGCCCATTACTCGTACGCATCAGCCCCTTTGCTGCTTGAGAAAGGCGACGGACATTCGGCAGCAGAAGCCAAAACCACAGCCTATATTCGTCTTTCCAACCATACAACAGTATGGGGGAAAGCAGCATATACAACCCAAAAAACGTTTAATATACGGTGGAACTCCACTTCCGACTACGATTTGCTTGCCCCATACGTACTTGCCGATACCGTGGGAGGCGACACACAGGGCGAGCGATACACCTTTTCGGGAGGCTACGCCACAGCTATTGGCAAATGGAACATAGGTGCCGAGATGCTGTTCCGTGCCGAACAAGAATGGAGAAACCGCGACCCGCGTATGCGTGGCATTGTTTCCGACCTTACAGTAAAAGTTGGTGCAGCCTATCAGACCACAGGCAACTACCAGCTTGGAGCAGCTCTTTCGGGCAATATATACAAACAGTCGAACGATGTAGACCTATACAACGAACAGGGAGGAGCAGCCCAATACGTGATGACGGGATTGGGAACGCACTACAAACGCTTCTCTGGCTTTGCTTCCGATGTAAACTATACGGGTAGCGGAAGTACACTTCTGCTTTCGGCGCAACCGCTTACGCAACGTGGTTTCTATGGAGACGTAACATTAGAGAGCAGCCGATACAAACGTATCAGCAACGAATACAACTCGTTACCGCTCACAACATTATACAACAACAATGCAGCTATAACCGCAGGCTACAGAAACAAGGGCGTAAAAAGCCTATGGACAGCATTTGCGCACTACGCTTTCGACTGCAAGCACGGCGACGAACACGTTGCAGGCGATGCCGTTGCAGGTGTTTATCCTGTATTGGCAGACCTCACAATGTACAAGCACTACCGCACTACGGCATACGCAGGTGCCATGTTTACTGCTCTTTCAAGAAGTCAATGGACTATTGGAACAAAGCTGGGCTACATTTCCAACCGCTCAAAATATGTTTATCCGAGCAGAAAAATAAACTTTTCGCACATTTTCACCGAAGCTACCACACAGTTGTTGTCGCACATTGGCAAACGTTGGCTTACCGATTGCCAACTAACAGCTGCTTATTTTGCAAAGGCAAATGCAGCCATTGATATGCCATACACCGATATGGAGCCCTTCTTTGTGCAGATGGTAAACTACAATTATATACAACAGCGTGCCAGTTATGGGCATATCAACGCCCGTTTTCGCACCGACTACAAGCTCAACAACCCACGTTATGGTATGTTTACCGAACTACAAGGCGCAACAACCTTCACGTCAGAACATAAAAAACAAACGACGATGAGCCTTACAATGGGGCTTACGTTCTAAATAAATTATTCAGTAATCAATTAAATAGAAAGAAAATGACAAAGAAAATTTTAATGAGCACAATGCTGCTCTTAGTTATGTGTCTTGGTTTTGTGTCTTGTTCAGACGACAAGGACCAGCCAACAGCAACCTCTTCGGTGGTTATCAATCTTGAAATGCCGCTTACAATCCAAGGCGGAGAGCTCACTGATGCACAGATTGTGCTTATCAACAAGAAGTCTGCACAACCCTATACAACACAGCAGATTAAGAAAACAGACAACGGTTACACTGCAACAATAGAGAATGTACCCGTAGGTTCGTACTCGGTAGTGGCTGTTGGAACTGCCAAATTCACAGTAGACGGAAAGCAAACCACCACCCAGGTGAAAGCTACGAACGAGAATGTAGAGATTGCTGACAATCAATCAGGCAACACCGTTAAGCTCTTGTTCAACGTTTTCACAGGTAAAGAAGGCTTTGTAATCTCTGAAATATTCTTCCGTGGCTCACCAAGAGACGGCGGTGCTCCATACAACAGAGACCAATACTTTAAGATTACCAACAACAGCGACCAGATTTTGTATGCCGACAGCATTATTATCATGGAGTCAGCTTTCAGAAACGACAATCCACAGAAGTATCTGAAGGACTTGCGTAACGAAGGTTTTGCCGCACAAGCCATTTATATGATACCTGGAAGTGGAAAAGATGTTCCCGTAAAGCCAGGCGAAAGCCTTTTAATAGCACTGAATGCAAAAAACCATAAAACAGTAAACGGTGCCTCTTTCGACCTCAGCAAGGCTGACTTTGAGTTCTACGATGAGTCTAAGGTAAGCGTAAAGGACGAGGACAACCCATCTGTCAAGAACCTCGACAAGTGGTATTGCTATACCCAGTCTTTCTTCGTTCTCAACATGCACGGCAACAATGCCTATGCGATAGCTAAGATTCGTGGCACAAAAGACGACTTCCTGAAGAACAACACGTACGATGCAGAATACTACGCTACCAACGGTAAGCTGATGACAACCAAAGCCTACTTCGTTCCAAATGCGTGGATTATTGATGCCGTAAACCTCTCTTACAAGGACAACGACCACCAATGGCGCGTAATGTCTATATTGCTCGACAAGGGCTATACTTATTGTTCTGACAACAAAGACGACAAAAGCGGTATTGGAACAGCCGTAGTACGCAAAGTGGCAAACGGCAAATATGCCGATACCAACAACTCGACCGAAGACTTCACACCGAAGGCTACACCAACCGTCAAGTAAATTTCTCTAAGCTGTTGGAGGCGCGAAAAGCGTTCTCCAACAGCTTTTTTTCATTATAAAAACATTATGAACAAACTTTTTTCACAGCTGCTTGTCGCACTCCTCCTGCCGCTTTCGCTATCGGCACAGACAATGGAGACGGACAAGTCGTACAGAATGGGTAAACTGGAAAACGGACTTACCTATTATATTCGCCACAATTCTAAAGAACCAAACCTTGCTGATTTCTACATCGCACAGCGTGTTGGGTCTATCCTGGAAGAGCCTCGCCAGCGTGGTTTGGCACATTTCTTGGAACATATGGCGTTCAACGGTACAAAGAACTTTCAAGGAAAAGGCAGCTCATTGGGCGTTGTGCCTTGGTGCGAAAGCATCGGTGTGAAGTTCGGAACAAACCTAAACGCCTACACCAGCGTAGAACAAACCGTCTACAATGTATCTGCCGTGCCTGTAAAACGCGAGGGAATTATAGATTCTACTTTGCTTATTCTGCACGACTGGAGCCACTTCCTGTTGCTCAACGACGATGAAATAGACAAAGAACGTGGCGTTATCCACGAGGAATGGCGCACGCGTCGGGCTGGAATGGCAGTGCAACGTATGATGGAACGTGTGCTTCCCGTGGTCTACAAAGGCACGAAATACGAGGATTGCCTGCCTATTGGCTCGATGGATATTGTAGACAACTTCCCTTATAAAGACCTGCGCGACTACTATCAGAAATGGTATCGCCCCGATTTGCAAGCCATTATCGTGGTGGGCGACATTGACGTGGACAAGATGGAACAGAAAATCCGTCGTACATTTGCCGATGTTCCCAAGCCCACAAACCCAGCCGAAAGAGTTTACTATCCCGTTGCTGACAACGACAAGATGATAGTTGCCATCGACAAAGACACCGAGCAACCCATTATGCTCGTAAATCTCTACATGAAACAGGAAGCCACTCCCGACAGCGAAAAGAACCTTGTGGCAACTGCTCGTAAGAGTTATGTAACAGAACTCGTTACCTCTATGATAAACAGTCGCCTCGCCGACATCAAGAAACAAGCCACACCACCTTTCCACAGTGCATCAGTCGGCGCAGGACAATTCCTTATTTCAAAAACGAAAGATGCCTTTTCGCTTTCGTTCGGCTGCCTACAAGAGAACGTGAAAGGCTCGTTCCAAGCTGCCATTGCCGAAACACAGCGTGCCCGCCAGCACGGTTTCACGGAAAGCGAATTGCAGCGTGCAAAAGCAGGATTCCTGAAAGCTGCCGAACGCAGATACACCGAACGCAACGACCGTCGCAACCGTTACTTTGTAAAGGCAGCCCTGCAAAACTTCTTGGCAAGCGAACCGATAACGACAGCTGAATACGATTACAAGCTGATGCAACAGTTCGACAAGGAAGTTACGCTGGCCGATGTGAACAAGGAGGTTGCCGAACTTGTTTCAAACAAGAACCAAGTGCTTACGATATATGCGCCCGACAAACCCAACTTCCCCATTGCCGACGCGCAAACCTTTGAGAAATATGTGCTCGATGCGCAAGCAAAGAAGTACGAACCTTACAAGGAGGAGTCTGCAGGAAAAGAACTCATAGACAAACTGCCGAAGAAAGGCAAGATAAAGAGCGAGCAGAACTGGGGCAAGTTCGGTGCAAAGAAGTTTGTATTGAGCAACGGCGTAGAGGTTTATGTGAAGCCTACAGACTATGCAAAAGACCAAATCAGCATGCGTTTCTTCGGCGAAGGCGGCACATCGCTCTACCCCGACACCGATGCACTGAACTTCCACATGCTTACAAGTGCCATTACCGATGCAGGAGTGGGCAAGTTCGACAACGTCCAGCTCAGCCGAATGCTCAGCGGAAAATCGGTTCGCATAAGTCCAAGTATCGGATACGAAACGCAAGCCATCAACGGCAACTCCTCGGTAAAGGACTTGAAGACACTCTTGGAACTCACTTACCTTTACTTTACTGCCCCACGCAAAGATACAGAAAAGTTCAAAGGCAGCATTGCCACTATGCGCTCGTTCCTCAAAAACCGCGAAGCCAACCCGCAAGTGGCTTACAACGACTCGGTTTCGGCTATTCTTTACGGCAACCACCCTCGCTTGCAATCCATTAAGACAAGCAACATCGACCGTGTGTCGTACGACCGCATCTGGCAAATCTACAACGAACGCTTCAGCGATGCGTCAGGCTTTAAAATGGTATTGGTGGGCAACATTGATATGGAAAAGCTACGCCCACTGCTCTGCCAGTATGTTGCAACACTGCCGTCAAAGGGGAAACGCGATACAGTGAAGGACACTTACCCTGCAGTGCGCAACGCAAACGAAACGCATACCTTCAAGAAGAAGATGAACACACCTTCTACCTTGGTGAGCGTTTTCTATACTTTCGACGAACCTTACACCGCAAAGGCAGACCTCGCACTCGATGTTTTCAAACGTGTACTGACCATTGCTTACACCGATTCGATACGCGAGGAGAAAAGCGGAACGTATGGCGTAAGCGTGCAAAGCGAACTCGACAGAAACTCAAAGCCTACCACCTTGATAAAAATAGGCTTCCGCACCGACCCTGCAAAATACGAAATGCTGATGCCCATCGTTTACAGACAGATAGAGAACATTGCCAACAACGGACCGTTGGCAGAAAGTATGGCGAAAGTAAAGACATACCTGCTGAAAGCATACCAACAGAATGCTATCACGAACAACTATTGGGACTATGTTATTTACAACTATCTGCGACACGGCGTAGACTTCCACACAGGTTATGAAGACCTTCTGAACGGAATTACTGCGCAAGACATACAGCAGATTGCAAAAGATATGCTAAAGTCCAACCGCCGCATCGAAATAACAATGATGCCAGAATAAGACTGAACAGGGCTGCTTTTCAAGAAACCGAAAAGCAGCCCTATTATTTTCATTCACAGCGATTTACGCTGCAAAAACGTTTCTCTGCCAATTTCTTTACACGTAAATAAATATTTCTTTACGTGTAGATAAATATTTACTTACACGTAGAAAAAGAATTATTTACGTGTAAATAATTTGCCGATGTGCAGTAAAAACAACACAGAACCTTGGTATTGGCAAGGCGAAAACAGCAGTAAAACGTGTATTGAACCAACATATTGAAAACAAAAAGAGAGTGTGCCTAAAGTCTGTTTCGGCACACTCTCTTTTTCGTACAGTAACTATGCAGGAACAGAAACATTCGCCGAATAGTTCTGTTTTTCGACATATTATTCGTTTTTATTTATTAACTTTGCGGTCTAAAGGCTTCTGTAGGAAGAACAAGAAATTTCAGAAGCCTTTCAAAGATTTAAGCAACAAGAGAAAGAAATGGACTTTTCGGAAGTTATAGGACAAGAAGAGGCAAAGCAACGACTGCTGAAAATGGCAGCGGACAAGCACGTTCCGCATGCCCTACTCTTTTGTGGCCCTTATGGTTCGGGCAAGATGGCTTTGGCAATGGCATTTGCAAGCTACCTGCTCGAAACGTCTTCAGCATCGCCCGAAAGCACAAAGGCTATGCTGAAGAAGTGGGAACACCCCGACCTACACTTCACCTACCCTACCATAAAGCTGCCGAATACGAGTTCGGAATACCAACCCATAAGCAGCGACTTTGCCAAGGAATGGCACAAAATGATAATGGAAGGAACCTATTTCAATATTCGCAAATGGATGAACGAAATGGGAGCAACAACACAGCAAGCCATTATAACGGGGGCGGAAAGCGACAACATTTCAAGACAACTTGCGCTAAAGTCGAGCCAAGGAGGCTATAAAGTTTCGATAATATGGCTGCCCGAACGAATGAACCAGACGTCGGCAAACAAGATTTTGAAACTCTTGGAAGAGCCAACCGAAGGAACGGTGTTCCTAATGGTGAGCGAAGAGCCCGAAAAACTGTTGGAAACGATTGTCAGCCGAACACAGCGCATTGATGTAAAGCGCATAGACGACGCTGATATAGAAAAAGCATTGATTGCACAACGCGGTCTGGACGCCGACGTAGCCCACCGCATAGCAAGAAGAGCAAGGGGCAGTTGGCTGAATGCGATAGAGGAACTGAGCAGCGACAACGAGGCAAAAGAGTTTCTGACACTGTTTCAGCAACTTATGCGTTCGTGCTATATGCGAGACATAAAGGCATTGAAACGCTGGAGCGAAGCAGCGGCGGCATTTGGCAGAGAGAAAGAAAGGCGTATGCTGGTGTACTTCCAACAGCAGGTAAGAGAAAATTTTATGTTCAACTTCCGCAATCCTGAACTTGTTTATATGTCGCTGGAAGAGGAGGAGTTTGCCAAGAACTTCGCCCGCTTCATAAACGAAAAAAACATTATAGAAATAAACGAACTGTTTGGAAAATGCCACAGAGACATCGGACAAAATGCCAATGGCAAAATTGTATTCTACGATATGGCATTGAAAATGATAGTTCTGCTTTTAAGAAAGTAATATTTGCACATTTCAAACAATATATATACCCTTGCGGAAACAACAGAAAAAGGCGTTCCGAAAAGCAAGGTCTCAAAGTTAAACAATGGATTATAAAGATATGAAATTTAAGATGTGGACAGGCTGCGACCGCGGTTTGTGCCATCAAGCGTGTGGACGCTCGGACAAACAGCTGAATACTTTCGACTGGTTGGAAGATGTTCCGGGCAACACAGATACAACCGACCTTGTGGAAGTGCAATTCAAAAACACGCGCAAGGGATATTACCACAACGTGAACAACCTTGATTTGCACAAGGGAGACATTGTTGCGGTGGAGGCAAACCCTGGCCACGACATTGGCGTAGTTACACTTACGGGCAGATTGGTGAAGTTACAACTCAAGAAAGCCAACTGTACGAAATCGCCTGACGATATTAAACGTGTGTATAGAATTGCAAGAGAGGTGGATATGGAGAAATACAAGGAAGCCAAGGCAAGAGAACACAGCACGATGATAGAAAGCAGGCAAATAGCAAAAGCATTGAACCTGCAAATGAAAATAGGCGATGTGGAATACCAGGGCGATGGCAACAAAGCCATTTTCTACTACATTGCCGACGAGCGTGTAGACTTCCGACAACTCATTAAAGACCTTGCTGCAGCCTTCCACGTGCGCATCGAGATGAAGCAGATAGGTGCCCGACAAGAGGCGGGACGCATTGGCGGAACTGGTCCGTGCGGCAGAGAGCTTTGCTGTGCTACGTGGATGAAAAGCTTTTCGAGCGTTTCCACCAATGCAGCGCGCTGTCAGGACATTTCGTTAAACCCAACAAAGCTGGCAGGTATGTGCGCCAAACTGAAGTGCTGCCTCAACTACGAGGTGGACGACTATATGGAATCAAGTAGGAAACTACCTGCAAAAGACATTCATCTGTACACAATGGACACCGAGTATTTCTTGTTTAAGACAGACATTTTGAACGGTCTTTGCACGTATTCTACCGATAAGAACTTGGCAGTAAACCTTGAAACGATTTCTACGGCACGCGCAAAGGAAATCATAGAAATGAATCGTCAGGGCGAAAAACCACTTTCGCTGCTGAACAACGGACAAGCCAAGCCTGTGAAGAAGCCTATCGACCTGTTGGCAGAAGCCGACCTCAGCCGCTTCGACAAGGACAAGACAGGCAGAAAGAACAATCGCCGAAACAACAGAAAGAACGGTCAGCCACGGAATCAAGAGCGCAGTCAGCAGAGGGCAAACCCGCACGAACAGAATGGACAACCACGCCAACGCCGAAATGGAAAGCCCAACAAACGACCGACACAGCAAGGCAACCAGCAACCGAGAACAACAAACAACAACTATAATGAATAGGAAAGGGCGTTCCTTTTCGCACATCATAGCACTTGCAATCGTTGCCATTACAGCGATTGCGTGCAAAGATGCCCGCACCTACGACAGCTATAAAGCTTTGCCAATCAATGGGTGGGAGCGCAACGATACGGCTGTCTTTTACATTCCACGCCAATGGGAAGGAATGTACAGTATGGACTTGGGCGTAAGGGCATCGCAAAGCTATCCCTACAAGAACATTACGTTCATTGTCGAACGCACCGTAATACACAAGAGAAGAAAGAAACTAACAAGTCGCAGCTACCAAGATACCGTAACTTGCAACATCATAAACGACGATGGAAGATTGGCAGGAAAGCGCGGAATTACAACAAGCGAGATACAACAACGCATTGCCATTTTTCCGCTACAACGCAACGATTCGCTCCGCATTTCTGTGCGCCACATCATGAGCAAGGAACTGCTTCAGGGCATAAGCGATGTAGGAATACGAATCATAAAACGCAGATAAACAAATAATAAAAGGTAGATAAACTAAAAGAAACAGGGCATCTAAACAGCTGATACTTTCTTTTCAACAAGACGGTATATTCCTTTTAAAGAAGCCAACTCTCCCTTTTCAAATAGCATAACGGCTGACAAAACTCTTCTAAAAAGGCGTAAAAAAATATATATTATTCTGTTTTTCCTTGCTCAACTCACTGTTTTTGTGTACATTTGTCCAATCTTAATATCAATCCACGATACAGATGAGACAACTGAAAATCACCCAGTCGATTACAAATCGAGAAAGCACAGCACTCGAAAAATACCTTCAAGACATAAGCCGCGAAGACCTCGTGAGCTTAGATGAAGAAGTTGAGTTAGCACAAAAGATAAGGCAAGGCGATGTAAAAGCCCTCGAAAGGCTTACAAAAGCCAATCTACGATTTGTCGTCTCGGTAGCAAAGCAATATCAAAATCAAGGTTTATCGCTTCCAGACCTTATCAACGAAGGCAATTTGGGGCTAATAAAAGCAGCTAAGAAATACGACGAAACACGGGGATTTAAGTTCATTTCGTATGCTGTATGGTGGATTCGGCAAAGCATAATGCAAGCCATTTCGGAGCAAAGCAGGCTCGTACGTGTGCCAATGAACCAAATGGGCTCGATAAACAAGGTGCGCAAGGTTATCCATCAGTTCGAACAAGAACACCAACGCTTGCCCAGCATCGACGAAATAATGGACGAAGTAGACTTACCGAAAGACAAAATAGCGGAAGTAATGTCTATGATTACAAAGAAAGTATCGATGGACGCCCCTATTTCAAGCGGCGATGACGGCAGCTTACTCGATGTATTGCCCAACAAGAACTCCCCTTCTGCCGACGAACAGCTGCTGGAAGAAGGATTGAAGAAAGAGATTGAGCGGGCATTGGTAACACTTTCAGAGCGCGAACAAACCATTTTGAGAGGATATTTCGGCATCAATCAGCGAGAAATGTCGCTCGAAGAAATAGGCGAACAGACTGGTCTGACACGCGAACGCGTTAGGCAACTCAAGGAAAAAGCTATAAAACGCCTGCGCTACAACGTAAAAAGCGATTCGTTAAAAGGATATTTAGGAGAATAGGAATAAAGACAAGGGCGACTCTTAAAAAGAATATTTAGGAAAATAAAAATAAGGATATGAGATACTACAAATTTGTTTTAATAGCAGTAATGCTATTCGGTCTGACGACTACCATAACAGCAAAAGACGCTTACAAAGCCGTAAAGGTTTATATGTTCGGCTTTTCGGCATCGTTCAACGACTCTACCGTGAACTTCACCGATATACAAGCCGTAGACGCTTACGTTGAAAACAACCACACACACTTCTTGGTAAACCGCGACGAATATTCGTATCAGCTGCGTTATTATATGGAAAGCATACAGCCAGACAGCAACCCAACCTGTCTTGTTGTCTATGCCTTGACCCAAAAGAACGCTATAAAAAAGTACTTGAAACTACAAGAGCAGTACACTAAGAAAGCAAAAATAAAGTATATTGTCAATGCCATTCCGACATCGAAGTTCAGCTTTAAAACGGTGTTACCAGACGAATTGCAACAGCAACTGATACAAGAAAGAGCTGCAAACCGCAAGGAAGAGTAAAGAAAACCATAAACAATGCAAGCACACAACTTTAAAATAGCAGAGCTAAATGTTCGCATTGTCTTTGCCGACAGCGAGAAAAACAGCATAAAACTTCTACCGTCGTTTGCTCCGTTCAGTACGGAAGCATTCAAGGAAGACTTGTTTTTCCAGCTCACAGTGGACGACCAACTACGCCCAGTGCCCAAGGAAGAACGGAAACACATACGCAATTTCGACACAGGAAACGGCGATACGATAGTCGATAAATTGGAAGACGGCGGCTATCAATACATTATAAAAGATATAAAAGGGGCTGACTGCTGCCTGCTGATAACCAACAAGGACTTCTCCGACTGCCGTTGCGCACTCAACGGAAACTACAATATGCGCAGCTTCGGACTGAATAATGCCCTCATGTTGATATTTGCTTTCGCTGGTGCGCACAAGCAAACGCTGCTGATACACGCATCGCTGGTGCGCAACAACAACTTCGGCTATGCGTTCATTGCAAAGAGTGGCACAGGCAAATCCACTCAAGTAAGTATGTGGCTAAGGCATATAGCAGGGTCAGACCTTATGAACGACGACAATCCCATTATCCGATGCATCGACAACGAGTTTTGGATTTTCGGCAGTCCGTGGAGCGGAAAGACGCCGTGTTATAGGAATATAAAAGCCCGACTCGGTGCCATCACGCGCATAGACCGCGCCACCACCAACTCCGTAGACAAACTTCCGCCTATTCAGGCATTTGCTTCGTTGCTTCCATCGTGCTCAAGTATGAAGTGGGATTCTGATATTTACAATGCCATTTGCGATACTATAACAAAGATAGTGGAAACAACAGGCATCTACACGCTACACTGCCTGCCTAACAAAGAGGCAGCTGAAGTGTGTTACAAGGCAATAAGCAAAGTACAATAATGCCGATAAACAGCACAGAAACAACGAAGGTTCAGTTTGAAAATGCAATCTTCCTACCCGAAATAGTGAAGATGTTGAACGAGGGGCACACCGTTACGCTCACGTTACGAGGCAACTCTATGCGACCGTTTTTAGAAGATTGCCGCGACAAAGCCCTATTCGTAAAGCCCACAACCATCGCCGTTGGCGACCCTGTTTTGGCAGAAATAGCCCCTAAACACTTTGTGTTGCACCGCATTGTAGCCATCAATGGCGAAGCCGTTACACTGTTAGGCGACGGCAATCTATTGACGGAACACTGCCAAAAGAAAGATATTGTGGGGGCTGTAATCGGCTTTTACAGAAAAGGACGGACCACCTTAGACCGCACCAATGGCTGGAAATGGCGTTGCTACAGCTATGTATGGACAGGCTTGCGCCCCATACGACGCTATCTGTTAGGTATTTACCGCAGGATATGGATTCCACTTTTCGGGGTCATTTAAATAGAATAATTCAATAAAAACGACAATAAATGAAAACAAAAATAGGTTTCAACCTGCGCCAAGTATGTGGCGAAAACATTATAGTAGCCGAAGGCGAAGAGAACATAGACTTCAGTAACATCATCTCAATGAACGAGAGTTCGGCTTTTCTTTGGAAAGAAGCACAGCAATTGGAAAGCTTTACCATAGCCGACTTGGTGCGCATTCTCACTGCCGAATACGAGGTAGACGAAGCCACTGCCACCGAAGACGTTACGAAACTGACGGCTCAATGGGGAGCAGCAGGCATTCTTGAAGGCGACGACATACCCGTTCTTCCAACACAAGATACTACCGAAAAGCTTTCTGCTACACCCTCTACACCTGCCGAAAAAGCAGAGAAGAAAGAAAAGAAAGGATTCTTTAAAAAACTATTTGGATAAAGAAAACAAAAACTCCTAACTGCAACAGTTAGGAGTTTTTTATTTTATCGAGGATTCAGAACTTACATATTAAGATACTGCTGATATTGCTTATCGTTTAAAATCTTCTTCAACTCAGCAAGATAAGCTGTGCGTCTTGCTTTCATATCCTTTACGTGCTGTGAACACTCAGCCATCTTTTGCTTGTCGCACTGAGCACCTTTACCTTTGCATTCAGCGTTACCTTGCTTGTTGCAATTAGCATTTTCGCCCTTGCAGTCAGCTTTAGCCTGCTTGCTGCAGTTAGCATTTCCACCCTTGCATTCAGCATTACCTTGCTTATCGCAACGTTTTCCTTCGCCTTTGCATTCAGTATTGCCTTGCTTATCGCATTTCTTAGCTTCGCCTTTTTGGCAATTACCTGCACCCATCTTGCAATCACCGTCGGTCTTCTTGCACTCTCTGTTACCTTTATTGCAATCACCTGCACCTTGCTTGCAATCGCTTCCAGCCTTCTTGCAATCGCCTCCAGCTTGCTTACAGTTACCTTCAGCCTTCTTACAACTTTTCTTAGCATGTGGGCAATCAGCAACATCTGCATAGTCTGTATTAAGCTTCAAGAGAGCCTTAGCTTGTTTCTTGTCGAGCTTCAATTCCTTTACAAGTTTATCGGTAAATGCCTGTGGGTCTACCTTCTTTACTCCTTCAGGACAGTCTGCTACTACTATGTTGTTGTTAGATGCTACCGAAGTTGCAGGTGCAATGGCCAACATTCCCATTGCAAATAAGCCTAAAATTAATCTTTTCATTTTTTGTTGAATCTTTATTATTTTAATTTATTGATACAATCTAAATTCTTTTCTGTTTTCTATCAGCACTTTTTGCACCAATATTTTAATCGATTACAAAGATACACTTTCTATTTCAATATTGTTTGTAATAAGTTCAACATTTATTTTTTATTCACAATTTAAGGCAAAACAAAGATTAAAATAAGGTATAACAAGCCGTTAAGGTGTACTTAAAAAGAGAGCGAAAGCCATCAGAATTTCCCTTGAATGCAGCTTCGATGTAAGTCTGCCTATACTTAACACACAAATTCTGCCTATCGCCCTGCATCTTTCCGTCTTAAAAACTGTATAAAAGTGTTTATTGTAAAAACTCGATTTGAACAAGCAAAATGGAGCTGTGAAACACCCAAATAAGCTGTTAATCGTCCAAGAAAAAAGTTTTCAGATTCTAAAAGAGCCGCTCTCGCTATGCGAAAGCGGCTCTTTTACACGGTAAAAGCTACTCTTTTGCAACGCAAGACATACGCTTTTACAAGCCAATTCTGCTCTTTACGTCATATTTATTGACTGTTTTGCGAGCATATTCTTTCTATTTCATTGCACAAACATCACACACACAAACATAAATAGCTAATAATTAAGCCATTAAACTTGCACACAAATGCAGCGATTATTTGCAAATAATTTTCCTTTCACGCAAAAAAGCCGCCTTCTCGCCGTTGTTTCACGCTTAAATTTTAACAAACAACATCTTTCTCTTTACCAAAATTAACAATCAAATATAGAGCATAATAAACCACCTCACTACCATTTGCAAACAAAAAAGCTGCGCACCCATAAAATGTTGGTGCGCAGCTAATATCTTATTGTATAGGTTTCTGTGTGCAATCTGCACACTTTACCCATTCTTTAATACATATCGTCTACTTCAGGATCTTCTTCCTCCTCATCAGTTTGTCCGCCTACAGGAACTTTAGATTGTCCGCCAATTGCCCCTTCAAGATATTCACTGTTTAACTGTAATGTAACCACTTCGCAAGTGGGCATTTCATATTCTGTTTTTTTCATTTTTATTTCCCTCCTTACTTAATAATTACTTTCTTACCATTCACGATATAAATACCTCTGACAGGGTGGTCTACACGGCGACCTTGCAAGTCGTAGTAAACAGCATTGGCGTCTGTTTCTACAATTGTTTCAGTAACTTCGTCGATGCCGTTAACAGTTCCTTCGTCTTCCATATCGTATCCGTCTAACTTCGCACCAGATGTATTAGCATCTATCAATAAGAATGCTCTGTTACCCTTAATGATAGTACCCTTGTAGCGATAGAAACCTAATGGGTTACGAGCAGTAGCCTTAGGATTGATGTTGAATACACGAACGCTCTTTCCACCTACTTCAAGACTTGCCTTTGGCTCATCGAAGAACACGCCTTTAAGTATATTGTTAGCAAGAGCAGGAGAAGCGTCAGCTACTGGCAACAAACGGTTCGCATTGCTTTGAGTGCCTTCGCATTCAAGCACTATCGGTGTGCCTGCAGGAATAACGTCGCCTTTCGATGCTATCTTCTTGCATTGTGCATAGCCTTTTTGTGCACCAGTTGTGCCAATAGATTCTACTATGTAGGCATTTATATTGTCTACTATCTTCATTGGGAAGTCGGTGTAAAGCGAAGTAAAGTACTTACCGTTCTTACCCTTCATCTTCTCTGCAGGAGCAACACCAAAGTAGTGTGCTACATTATCAGTAACAGGCTCGATGAACCACTTTGCAGCATCGCCCACAGCTTCGCGTTCTGAACCATAATGTGAACCAGCGTTGTTATTACAGAAGTCGAACTTTGGCTCACTTTCAACATATTCATTTACACCATGATCACCTTTGTCTATACGGTTAATTCTTCCTTCCATCAGGTAGTAAGTCTGACCTTGGTTAATACGATCATTATCAATGTATCTTTTCACTACCCTTACTAAGTCGTTGTCAGCACCAAAACGATCACTGAGAAGTTGAAACGCATACTTTTCTACACCCTTCCAAACCTTATCGGGATCACCATCTTTCAAAGCAGCAAGGATTTCAGGGTAGGCAGCAAGAGCATTGTCTATCTGAGGACCAAGAAACAAGCTATAAGTCTTATAGAAATTAACAATAGGTTGCATAGAAGGTACTGTTGCATACGCATAATATGCTTCAGCCCCATTCTTAGTAGTGGTTTTTTCTAAGTGCATATCCAAGTCCCATTTTGCAAATATATCATTCTGCAAAATTCCCTTTGCTATATTAGCCCAAAAGCCTGTACCGAGCTTCTCTTGTAACTTTTGGTTTAGCTTCTTTTTTACCATTTCTATGCCTGGCAACAAATAATGATTAATTGCATCTACACCTTGTGAACGTAAAGTGGTTACAATGTATCTGTTGTTGGTATTATCCCACTTAGCTTCCAGGTGGATAACACTTCCGGGCTGTGTTTTTACAGCATCAATCGTTTGGTTTGGCTGTGCCTTATACTTACCTATTACTTGCACATACTGCCTCCCATCAGCTCGTGTGTGTGCATTCTTAATACGGAAATAGCCTGAAATAGGCTCCGTAGCATACATTCCTATTGCTATGAAGAACAATAGAAATAAATGAATCAAACGTAATTTTCTCATTTTTACTTTTTAATTTACAATGTTATAAATATTAATTTTATGTCAATTTAATCAGATTGTGCATAACATCAAGAAACAACACAATCGTAATCAAGACATTAAAGTTGTAGTTCTTGCATTAAATGTTTATATGTCCGTATAGCTGATGTTAATGAACTGCAATATTTTGCGATGCAAAGGTAAAGAGATAAATGTATATAGCTGTGTATTATTTTGAAAAGATTGTTAAACTTTAATATATCTTCTATTTTATAACCTCAACAAAAAAGCTGTGCATCAATAAAAGTATTGATGCACAGCTTATATTTCTCATTAATATGTAAGAACCTTGCTAAAAGTTTATTTTACGAGCACTTTCTTTACGTTTATCATCTTGTTACCGTCAGTTGCTTTCACGATATAAACGCCCGAAATGGTTGGGCAAACACTGCCAATATATCGTCCACCGATGGTGTAATAGCTGTATTGGAGTGTTCCATTATTGGGTACAACAGGAGCAATGGCGGTTGCAGGGTCGAACTCACAAGCACCTATATCAATGCCCTTGCCCATCACACGGTCGTTGCCATATATGTCTTCTGTGTAGTCTTCTACTTCTATGGCTACGCCTTTATCAATAAACTCGCTGCCCATTGTCAGCTCCCAGTTAGCTAAAAGAATCTCTTGCAGCTCTTTATCGTCAATTGTACTGCCTTCAAAAGTTGTTGGTTTTACGAAGTTTGCTTTGTCTACACCAATACCACTGATAGTGTTTATCACATCTTTTATTTCATCAGTATAGGAAGAATGATCGATATTGGCACTGGGAGCAGCTTTTCTTGACTTGTTGTTTTGCACCGTACAGTTTATAATCTTTCCGCCATCAGCAAAGATACCACCACCGTGAAACGATGTGCAGTTGTAGACAATGCCGCCTACAAATGTGCCTTTGTTATACACACCACCTCCAGCACCGCCTTTTTCATCGCCCAACAAAGTGTAATCAGCAAAGCAATTGGCAACAATATTATTGATGGCAGTGCCTAAATTGTATATGCCACCGCCAAGAAGTGCACGGCTACTTATCACTTCGTTGTCCCTCAACGTACCTGTTGAGTAGACGGCACCGCCTTCACGAGCATAGCAACCTTTGAATTTGCAATCGGAAACTGTACCTTTCACATTGTAAACAGCACCACCAGCATCTAAGGCAACGCAATCTACGAAAATACAATCGTCTATTTTAGTGTTCTCGGCATATACCGCACCACCTTGTGCTTGGGTATTTGGAGAGTGCCCGTAGGTGCGTTCAAAATAACAATCATCAATCTTTGCATTGCCCTTACCTATTAAATAGACAGCTGCACCATTAGCATCTCTGTTGCCTTCAGCCGTGAAATAGCAAGAGTTTTCTATGAACTGGCAGGTCGTAATGGTAACATCGCCCACTGCATAGATAGCTCCACCCGAACATTGCACGTTATACACCATAGCGTTTGCACCTTTCAAGGTAAGTCCGTCAATTGTTATAGGAGCCGTCAACTCCTCCTTTTTAAATAATATATGGTTGGCATTGTTTTCCGTTCCTGGTATAATGTTGTTTTCAACCTTCCACCCATACACAAACGGATTAGCGGGGTCAGAATCTCTTACCCATTCGTCGGGCACATCGTCGTCGGCACTCAGTATTGTCTCATTAACGTATTTGTAAGGACTATCATCGTCTACCTTGGCACGTTTGTCTTTGTCTTTCTCTGTACCAGCAAAGCCACCATAGAGCGATACACCATCTTTTAATGGAAAGTGGCGTGAGTTTTTCTTCGATGACTTAATGAGTTGTGTAGGCTTATAGGTGCCTGCTGCAATCCAAATCTCGTCGCCCGAAGTTGCTTTTGCCAAGGCATCGTCTAAACTTCCCATAGCTTTTTCCCACGAAGAGCCGTCGCCTGTACCCTTTGTAGTAACGTGATAAACCTTCGCTTGTAGCGGTGCAGCTGCAAAAAGCAAGCTGATTCCAACCGCAAAAAAATAAGAATGCTTCATATCTCAATATGTTTTGGTTAATGTAAATCGGAACAAATATTATCTCATTTCAGTGCAAATGCTCTTATTTCCCTTTAGAAACCTTGATGAGCAACAGACCTATGGCTGTCCAAATAAGTTCTCGAAGACGAACGATAAGGGCTACAAAGATGCCTGCATTGGCTGTAAGTCCTAAGCCAGAAACCGACATCAAGAAGCCTCCTTCGCGCCCACCAAGTTGTAACGGCATGAAAAACAGCATGTTGGCAAACAGCGTTGTAAAGGAGATAATAAGAATACAGTTCAGATAATTCACGCTTGGAAACAACACAAGCAATATGAAAAACACTTCAAGGGCACTGCAAATACGACATAAAAGTTCGATAAACACCACCGAAAAGAACGTTTTTTTTTCTTGATTGTGCAATGCTGCTATCTGATGGTCGATGTTTTCCAATCGTTCCCGATTCTCTTCCACATACCTGCACGCCCATTTTTTGACGAAAGGAATATACCGCAAGAATTTCATAACGCGGACAGCAAGTCCTTTCTTATAGCCCGAGATGAAGAACCAGATAGCTGTAAGACAGAAAACACAGCCCACAGAAAGCATAATAGCCATAAAAACAATGACTTGCTGCGTAAGTATGAAGAGCGGAATGGAAAGCAACCAAAACCAAAAATGGCTGAAGATATGCGTCATTACAAACAAGAGCACCGACGAGGTTGCACGTTCTACGCCAATATGGGGCGACAATTCCATAATGCGATAAGGCTCGCCACCCATCAGTCCACCTGGTGTGGCATAGTTCAACGCAAACCCTGACACACTGAGTTTATAGAGATACCAAAACGGAACCATACGTTTGTCGTCGCCTTTGGTCTGACTTTTGATGATGATATACCAAGAAGAAGTATTGAAAACATAAAGAAAAGCCCACAACAACACCACTGCAAAGAACCAATAACCTGCGTGTTGCAGTCCGCGCCATACTTCAGCAAAGTCCAATTGTGTTACCATTATCACCAAGACCACAATACCGAAGAGGAAAAAACCGTTTTGATATTTCTTTTTCATAGGCTTTTTTCTTTTATAGAAAATAGAAAACGAGGTAACTCCGTCCGTACAAAGCAGCACCAAAACTCCGAGTTACCCACGCAACTATCTATCATTTCAATTATTCTTCCTTTCGTTTTGGTACGGCAAAGCGCACCTTCTCGCTGTCGTCGCGACGTTCTTTGTAGAGTTTTGCCAACGGATTGCCCAACGGTTCATCGTATTCCTTGCGATGACGGAAGATGTCTATGGCAAGGAAAATGGCGTGGCGCATAGGCATAGCATCGGCAACGCCCTTGCCTGCAATACTGAAATTGGCAGGCGTTTCGGGTGCAGTGCGCACCAATGGCAGTCCTGCAAGATAGTTTACGCCCCCTTCTACCGTGAGTGAACGGAAAGGAGTGAGTCCCTGTTCATAATACATAGCAAGCACACCGTCGAACTGTTCCCAATCGCTACCACCGAAAAACTTATCCGCAGCGTATGGTCCGAAAGCCTGAATACCCTCTTTTTCGAGTGCAGCAATGGCAGGTTCAATCACCTCTTGTTCCTCTGAACCAAGCAAACCATTGTCGCCTGCCTTCGGATTGAGTGCCAAAAGGGCGATGCGCGGATTAGAAATGCGGAAGTCGCGGCGTATGCTATGATGCAGCAAACGTCCGTTTTCAGTAAGTCCTTCAGTAGAAATAGACTCTGCAACTTGCTTCAACGGCAGGTTGCGAGTAGCCAAGGCAATGCGCAGTTTCTCGCTTACAAGCATCGAGAGCGTCGGTTCTTCAGCTGGCAAATGGTCTTCAATGTATCGGCTTTGCCCACTGAAATGGAACTGCTCGCTGTTTTCTATCGGCGCAGTAACCAAGACATCGAAGCCCCCTGCACGGTAATCAGCCAATGCACGGTCGATTGCGAGCAAGCCTGCATTGCCCGATTCCTCGGTAGGAACACCGAGTTCCACCTTTATTTCCTCGTCGAAAACAGGTATAAAGTTTATTCTATTGTCTTGAACCTCGCTTATATCGTTGATGATAGTGAAGGTTGCTTCTATCTCCAAGGCATTGCGATGATACGTAGCAACCTTTGGAGAGCCATATATAATAGGTGTGCAAAGCTCCAACATCGTTGGTTCTTCAAAGGCTTTGAATATCAGCTCATATCCTATTCCGTTCGTATCGCCGTGCGTAATGGCTACTCGGACTTTTCTATTGTTGTTCATAACTTATTCTGTATATATGTGTTTCTTGTTTTTATTCTTGCTTGTTTCTTGTGTAGAGGGCAGCCTCCAATCGGCGCACAAGGTTCCGTTTCTTGGTTTCGGGCGCATATACAAAGGCTTCTGCCACTACTATGCGACTGCCTTCGGGTTGCCAATAGGCTACGAAAGCACCACCCATGGCGTCGTTCTTCATTTCCCAAAGTCCCCGTACCGTTACGGAGTTGCCCCGACCGCGTGTTACCGAAGCGATGGAAGCGGTTCGCATATACATTCCTTTCTGCTCTCCGAGAATGTTTTTGCGCATCACACTGTCGCGCTGTTGGAGGAAATCGCCCTTGCCAATGCTGTACAGACAGATATTAACCATACTTGAGGGTGCATTGTTCGACAGCCAAAGGAAGTCCTTCCCTACTCTGCTGGCAGTTAAATCGGCAGGTATCTGCATAGCAATGCCAAACATCTTGCGTATCGTTTCGTCCGCCTTTGCATTCGGTTGCTTCGCTATATCTGCCTGTGTGCGGTGCAATTCTACTTTCGTAAGATAGTTTCGCAACGTTTGTCCCTCTTTTTCCAAGAACGCTTTCAGCTTCAGCAACGACGGAGCCGCAACAATTACAATAACCTGTGGCTGCGCATACACATTCTGCCTACTGCTTATGCTCACGCCTTTCTGGCGTTGATTGATGGACAACACAACTATGTTGCGCACCATTTTGCTATCGCCCTGCAATTTCTCAGACGCAATTTCCACCACGTCGAACGACGGTTCTGCCTGCGGCAGTCCCACTATCGGTGCCGAAAGCACGTTGTACAGAAGGCTGTCGCAATCGTCTACCACCACAACTTCATAGGCTTTACCGTAGCTTGCAGGGGTAAACATGCTGTCCTTGCAACTCGTCAGCAACAGCATTGCCACGAGTGCAACAAGCGAAAGTTGCCTACGCACGTTCATCAGCTATCTTCTTTGCCGTGGAAAGCAAGCCGCAAGCCGCAAAAATATCTTGCCCACGACTGGCACGTATGGTTGTAAACACGCCATGTTGGGTGAGGTAATTGCGAAATTCCTCCATCTTCTTGTCGTCTACGCCGTGCAGCGGAACATTGGGAATGGCGTGGAAGCGAATCAGATTAATCCTGCAATCCAACCCCTTCAGCAACTTTATGATTTCCTTTGCATGGCGTTCCGAATCGTTCACACCCTTGAAAACGATATACTCGAACGACAGACGGCGTTGGTGCGAGAAGTCGTAATTGCACAGCAACTCTACGATGTCGGCAATCGACATACCACGCTCGCCTGGCATAATCTCTGCCCGCTCGGCAGGAATGGGCGAGTGCATGCTTATTGCAACGTGGCAGTCGCTCTCTTCAAGAAACCGTTTCAGCTTGGTCTTCACACCGATTGAACTCACTGTAATGCGCTTTGGCGACCACGCATAGCCATAGTCGGCAGTCATTATCTGCGTTGTTCGCAACACGTTTTCGTAGTTGTCCATTGGTTCGCCCTGCCCCATAAACACGATGTTGGTTAGCTTTTCGCGCTCGGGCAGCGAGTATATTTGGTTCAATATGTCGGTAGCAGAGAGGTTACCCTCGAAGCCTTGCTTGCCTGTCTGACAGAAAAGACAGTTCATTTTGCAGCCCACTTGCGACGAAACGCAGAGCGTGGCACGGTCTTCGTCGGGAATATACACCGACTCTACAAACTTTCCGTCGTCCGTTGGAAACAGATACTTGATGGTTCCGTCCTTGGAATACTGTGCGTCGATGTGCTTTTTGCAACCTATGGTGTAAGCCGCTTTCAGCTTTTCGCGATTGGCTTTCGACAGGTTTGTCATCTCGTCAATCGATGTTATATGCTGCGTATAGAGCCACTTTGCCATTTGTCCGCCCGTAAAGGCAGGCATACCGAGTTCCTTTGCAACCGTTTTCAGTTCCAAAAGGTTCATTCCCATAAGTGGTTTCTTTGCGACTTCCATATCTTGTTCTCTATATATAATGGTGCAAAGATAACGAAAAATAAGGAATAACCACGTTTTTCTGTCGAATAATAGACGAATTACCGACAAGAAAACGTGGTTATTCCTTAGCGAAAGCAATGTTTTTCTAAATCGAAGGCTTCGAAGTGCCGCGCTTGAAAAGCATAGATTCGTTGCCTGTACCGAAATATTTCAATACCAATTCATTCTGATTTACATATTCTAAACAGTGAAGTTGCACTACACTGTGTCCTTTACCGTCTTCCTCTGATGTAGAAAGATACATCTCGCCATACTCTTCTTTCCAGCCTAAGCCCCATTTTCCTTTTATTATGGTGTCGGTTTTTACTTCCCAATCGCTATATGTTGCCGTTGCTCCACCGTTTATTCGCTTTCGCACAGCCACCTTCTCATGGGTTTCCAACTGTCCCTTTGGCTTGAAATTATAGGCTACATAGTAGTAAGTTGTCTCACCTTGCTCTTCGTAAAACCATTGTCCCAACACTCGTTCATAATAGAGTTTGCGCACAGCAATGGTCTTTTCTTGCTCTGGAGTCAGCTCTGCCTCCTTGTGGCACGACATCAACGACATTGCTATAGCGCAGCAAACCATAAATAAAAATACTACTTTCTTCATCGTTTAATTTCTTTTTATCATTTTTATATAGCTTATAACGAAAGCATAAATGCTTTATTGTGAAGCTCCAACAAGAAAAATACACACTTTTAGGTATTGCCAAAACGCTGTGTTCTTTTTACTTTTGCCTTATCGTAACAAACTAAAAAACAAACAGAACTATGGAAACAAAACAACTTTCGAGCATACCTGAAACGATGCTGATAACGCTTTGGGCAAAGGCAACCGAAACAGAAGAGCGCAACGGACTGCTCCACGACGAAATAGCAAGACAGATTATCAGCAACATCGACTACGATTTCACGAAGTTCAAACACGGCAAACTCTCGCAAATAGGTTGCTGCATTCGTGCCAATCTGATAGACGAAGAGGCGAGAAACTTCCTCAACAAGCACCCCGACGCCATAGTTATACAACTTGGTGCAGGTCTTGACGCACGCTACCAGCGTATGGGCTGCCCGCAAGTTACGCAGTGGTTCGACCTCGACCTTGAGGAAGTAATCAACATAAGAGCGCATTTTATGCCCGAAACCGAAAAGAACAGCTACTTGAAAATGTCGATGTTCGACAGCCAATGGATAGAAAAGGTGAAGGCTTACCACAAGCCTGTGCTGATAATAATAGAAGGTGTGCTGATGTATTTTAAGCCCGAACAGGTTAAAAACTTCTTCCAAACAGTTTGCGAACAGTTGGGTGAGGCTACCGTCTTGTTCGATATGCTTGCCTTCTTCGCACTTAAACACAGCAAGCAGCACGAAACCGTGAAGAAGATAAACGGCAACGTACAGTTCCTGTGGTCGGAACTGAACACGAAAACAATGGAAACGTGGCACAACAAACTGCACGTTGCCCACGAATACTATATGAGCGACTACGAACAAGGACGCTTTCCGCTCATCTTGCGTCTGCTTTGCAAGCTGCCTTACTTCTACAAACGTTTCAATCAGCGCATTGTGCGGATAGAAATAAAGTAGCACCTGTCTATCCAGCACGACTGCGAAAAACGTGTCTACCGAATCGGTTTGGGCATTCATTTTCGTAATCAAGCGAATTATTTACACGTAAATAAATATTTATTTACGTGTAGAGAAATATTTACTTACACGTAGAGAAATTATTATTTACACGTAAATAATTTGAGCGACAAGAATTTTTGTACGCCAAAAGCACAGGTATTACAATAAAAGAGCGTATGTTTTGTTGTCCAAAACATACGCTCTTGTATTATTGTGCTGCATCGGCAGCAAGTCTTCAGTAAAGGTTTATGGCGGCAATTACATTACGCCGTCTTCGCGAAGCTTCTGTTGCCACTTCCACGCTGAGGCAAGCACGTCCTCCAATGGCGTATCGGCTTTCCAGCCCAACACCGTGTTGGCTTTGGTGCAATCGCCCCAAATCTTTTCAATATCGCCTTCGCGACGAGGTCCGAACTTCCAATTCACCTTCACACCCGTAGCCTTTTCAAAGGTGGTTACAATCTCGAGGGTGGAGTTTCCGCTACCTGTGCCAATGTTGAAGTATTCTATCTTGTCGGTTTCCTTGTCCAATACACGTGCCATAGCCGCTACGTGGGCTTTTGCAAGGTCTACCACATAGATGTAGTCGCGTATGCAAGTGCCGTCTTCGGTGCTGTAATCGTTGCCGAAAATGGTGAGTTGCTCACGTATTCCCATTGCTGTTTGCGTAACGAAAGGAATAAGGTTGTTGGGCACACCATTGGGCAATTCGCCGATATGTGCCGTTGGGTGTGCGCCAATCGGGTTGAAATAGCGCAGCACGATGCTCTTAATGGCAGCCCCGCTGTGTATGTAATCGTAAATGATTTGTTCGTTTATCTCCTTTGTATTGCCGTAGGGCGATGTAGCTTTCTGGTGTGGAGCGTCTTCCGTAACGGGCAGATTTTCTTGGTTCGGCTGTCCATAGACCGTGCAGGAACTTGAGAAGATAATGCCCTTGACGTTGTATTTAGGCATCATTTCCAACAGGTTGATGAGCGAAACAACATTGTTACGATAGTACATCAATGGTTTTTCAACACTTTCGCCCACTGCTTTCGATGCGGCAAAATGGATAATGCCCTCTATGTTGGGGTATTTTTGGAATACACGTTCGGTTGCTTCCTTGTCTTCGAGGTTCACTTCTTCAAAGGCAGGACGTATGCCCGTAATCTTCTCGATACCGTCGAGTACTTCTATTTTAGAGTTTGAAAGATTGTCTACTATTACTACATCGTAGCCTGCTTCTTGCAGTTCTACGGTTGTATGCGAACCTATAAAGCCTGTACCACCTGTAACTAAAATTGTTTGTTTCATACCTTTTTATAAATATTTTGCAAGTAACTTGTTCTCGTTTCTTACGGTAAGAACGAGAGAGTTTTCTAATTTTATGCCTGCAAAGATACTGAGAAATTGGCGGTTAAGGCTATAAAAGTGGCATAATTTATTAAAAAAGGTGCGATTGTACTGCTATAAATAAAAAGTTTTACTAACTTTGCCATAGTTTAAACAGCATTCAAAAGTTCTTTAAATGTTTTTTATTATGGAACAGACCAAGCAACAAATTGAACGCTTTCTGAAAAAGATTGCGCAGAAATTTCCTACAACGGAAGCACCGACAACGATGACCGACATTCATTTAAGGGTGTCGCAATTCAGTGGCGACCTTATGGCTTTCAACGATGAAGGGGAAGAAATAACACGCTGTGTTGTTGAAGAATGGATTGAAAACAACGACGACAACTTCAACGAAAACGTTACTGCGCTGCTCCGTGCAGAAACGCTGAACCTGAAAGACGTTGTAGACGGCTTTGGCATTATGAAGCCTTACAGCTTGGTTTTGGAAGACGAGGAGGGAGAAGACATTGCCGAACTCTATGTGGCAGACGATGATACGATTATCGCTGGCGACGAGTTGTTGCCAGGTTTAGAGGAAGACCTCGACGAGTTTTTGAAGAAACTGTTACCTTAAAGGAAAGGATATATGCGTATGAGAAAGGGCAGAAACACTGTCTTGCTTCTATTGTCGTTGCTGTTTTCGATGGCTGCCGTAGCGCAACGCCACGAAATACTGAACGAAAACATACGGTCGCTGCAGGTTGTAGCGAACAAAGACTGGCTCGCCATGCCTATTATGGAATTGGGAAACGGCGTGTTGGACATTCATTTCGACGACCTTACACACGAATATCATCGCTATTCCTATAAGTTGGAGCATTGCGAAGCCGATTGGAAACCAACAACTTCGCTCTTTGACAGCGACTATGTGGAAGGCTTTGCGAACGGCAACACGATAGACAACGTAGAGCAATCGCTGCTTACAAATACCATTTACACGCACTATCATCTCAGCATTCCGAACGAAGTATGCCGTCCGAAGATTTCTGGAAACTATCTGCTTACGATTTACGATGACGACGGTAACGATGCCATAAAGGTTTGCTTTATGGTGAAAGAGCCTTTTACGCAGTCGATGGGCATAGGTTTGAACGTGGTAACCAATACCGATGCCACCATAAACACGGCACACCAGCAGGTGGAAATGGAACTGAAGTACAACAGTTACAACGTAACGAACCCGCAGACACAAATAAAGACGGTGCTGTTGCAGAACAAACGGTGGGACAATGCTCGGTGGAATGCAAAGCCGCAATATGTTATGAGCGACGGTTTGCGCTGGAGCCACAACGCCAACTACATATTCTGGGCAGGCAACGAATACAGGAAGTTCGAGATTTTGTCTACCGATGTAGCCTCAACAGGCATCGAACGCATACGTTGGGACGGCGCAGACTTCCACGCTTACCCCTTTATCGCATTGCCAAGGCTAAACTATCTGTACGACGAAGATGCGAACGGAGCGTTCTTGATACGCAATTCGAACAACTATCACATAAATACGGAAAGCGATTATATGCAGGTTCACTTCCAGTTAAGCTGTCCGCAACCTGTCAAAGGCGATGTTTACGTGAATGGCGATTGGACTTACGACAGGTTTCTACCGCAATATAAATTGGCTTACGATGAAGAGTCGAAAAGCTATCAAACGGTTATTCCACTGAAATTGGGCTATTACAGCTATCAATACATTGTACTGAACGAAAACGGCAGAACCGAAATCATGCCTACGGAAGGCAGCTACTATCAAACCGAAAATACTTATCAGGCATTGGTTTACTATCGTGAGCAAGGCGGAAGAACCGACAAATTAGTGGGCTACACATCGTTTAAGTTTAAAGCAAGATAGGCTTTAACATCGTTATCGACAGTTTTCCGCAGCACGTTTTAACAACAAATATATATGAAAAGAGTTTTATTTGCATTTATGGCATTAGCATTAAGCAGTTTTGGAGCGATGGCTCAGAACAAGGATATAACAATAACATTGGTAGAAACATCGGACGTTCACGGTTCGTTCTTCCCATACGACTTCATCACGCGCAAGCCAAAAGCAGGGTCAATGGCAAGGGTTGCTACCTTTATAAAGGATTTACGACAGAAGCAAGGCGCAGAAAATGTGTATCTTTTGGATAACGGCGACATTCTGCAAGGGCAACCCATAAGTTATTACTACAACTACATTCAGACGCAAAAGGAAAACATTGCTGCCAGCGTATTGAACTTTATGAAGTACGACGCATCGAGTGTTGGCAACCACGATATAGAGACTGGACACACCGTTTACGACAAATGGATACGCGAACTGAACTGTCCGGTGGTGGGAGCAAACATCATTGACACGAAAACACAAAAGCCATACGTGTTGCCTTACACCATTATCAAGAAGAAAAACGGCGTGAAAGTGGCTGTCATAGGTATGCTTACACCTGCCATTCCCAATTGGTTGGAAGAGGGTTTGTGGAAGGGTTTGCACTTTGCCGAGATGGTTTCGTCGGCAAAAAAGACCGTTGCAGCATTGCAGGCAAACGAGCAACCCGATGTTATCGTAGGACTTTTCCACTCTGGTTGGGACGGTGGAATAACAACACCCAACTATGTTGAGGACGCTTCAAAGAAGGTTGCGGAAGAGGTAGACGGCTTCGACGTGGTGTTTTTCGGGCACGACCACAAGCCACGCAATATAACCGTAACCAACAAGAGCGGCAAGGAAGTGTTGTGCCTCGACCCTGCCAACAACGCACAAAAGGTGGCTGTGGCAACCATAACCTTATCGCCTGCAAAGAAAAAAGCGAAGAATGGCAAACGTTTCAACGTTATCAAGAAGTCGGGAGAGGTAGTCAATGTAACTGATTTGGCAATAGACGAACCGTTTATGGCGCATTTTGAGAACGAAATAAACGAGGTAAAGAGTTGGGCAAACACCGAAATCGGACGCTTTGAAAACACCATCAGCACGAAAGACTGCTTCTTTGGCAACTCTGCCTTCAACGATTTAATCCTTAATTTAGAGCTTCAAATCACGAAAGCAGATATTGCTTTCAATGCTCCTTTGGGCTTCAATTCGTCCATTAAAGCTGGTGCAATAACCGTAGGCGATATGTTCAGCCTTTACAAATACGAGAACCAACTCTACATTATGAAGCTGACAGGCAAGGAAATCAAGAACTATTTGGAGATGAGCTATAACCTTTGGGTGAACACAATGAAGTCGGCTGACGACCATTTGCTATTGCTTTCGGAAGATACAAGGGACGATTCGCAACGCTTAGGCTTTAAAAACTTCTCGTTCAACTTCGACTCTGCTGCAGGGATTGACTATGAAGTGGACGTAACAAAGCCTTATGGGCAGAAGGTAAACATACTAAGAATGAGCAACGGACAGCCTTTCGACGAAACAAAATACTATAAAGTAGCCGTAAACAGCTATCGTGGCAATGGCGGAGGAGAGCTCCTTACCAAGGGCTCAGGCATTCCGCAAGAGCAGCTGAAGAGCCGCATTGTATGGCGAAGCGAGCGCGACCAACGCCATTATCTTATGGAAGAGATTAAGAAAGCGGGGACATTGAACCCACAACCCAATAATAACTGGAAATTCGTACCTACGGAATGGACCGACAAGGCTGCTGCCCGCGACCGTAAAATACTGTTCGGCGAATAAGCCTGAAGCATCGGAAAAAGAGGAAAGGATACGGAAATGAAGTGTTATTGGTTTGTATTTTGCAAGACCGACATTGTATTGGAAAAGACCGCCGACGGTTATACAATCCCCTTATCAGAGAACTGTCCTACCCCACTGAAAGCATGGTCGCAGGTATTGGACATAGACCCTATGCCCAATGGAACAAACGTAAAGGCTGTAAGCATAGATATGCCGCTGACCGACAACCCAGCGTTCGAGATGTGCGGACTACGCAACAGCTATTACAAACTTGCACAAGCGTTTTACCTGAAAGCAGGAAAATGCTACGAACTGCTATACTGGAACCAGAACACGCGCTTCTGTGGCGTTTGCGGAGCACCGATGAAACTGAACAGCGAAATATCCAAACGCTGCACAAACTGCGGCAAAGAGGTTTGGCCACAGGTCTCAACAGCCGTCATTGTATTGGTGCATCGTGGCGAAGAAGTGCTTTTGGTGCGTGCCAAAAACTTTAAAGACAACCACTACGGCTTAGTTGCAGGCTTCGTGGAAACGGGCGAAACCTTCGAAGAAGCCGTACACAGGGAGGTAATGGAAGAAACTGGAATACAGATAAACAACCTCCGTTACTTCGGTTCGCAGCCGTGGCCATACCCTTGCGGCATAATGGTGGGCTACAATGCCGACTACGTTGAAGGCGAGATACAACTGCAATGGAGCGAGCTTTGCAAGGGCAGTTGGTTTGGAAAAGAAAACCTGCCCAACCTGCCGGAGAAGTTATCAATCGCCCGAATGTTGATAGACGATTGGCTTGAAAACACGAAAAACAACAAATAATAATCCAAATACAAACTAAAAAACGTATGAACTTTTTAGAAAAAACATTGGGCTTCGACCCTAAAACTATGAAGTTGCGCACCGAACTGATAGCAGGTGTAACAACATTCCTTACTATGAGCTACATTCTCGCAGTGAACCCAGCAATCCTTATGTCTACGGGTATGAACCAAGGCGCACTCTTTACTGCCACGGCATTGGCGTCGGCGATAGCCACTCTCTTATTGGCGTTTATGGCAAAGTTGCCTTTTGCGCAAGCACCATCAATGGGTCTCAACGCATTCTTTGCCTATACGCTTTGCCAGGCAATGGGCTATTCGTGGCAGAACTCGCTCGCCATTCTACTCATCGAGGGCATCGTGTTCATCTTGATAACGTTCTTCAACGTGCGTGAAATGATATTCAATGCCATTCCAAACAACCTACGCTATGCCATTTCTGCAGGTATCGGTATGTTCATTGCCTTCATTGGCCTTAAAAATGCAGAGATTATCGTATCGAAAGAAGGCACTTTCGTGGGCTTAGGTGCTTTCACCGCACCCTGCCTGCTGGGTATTTTCGCCACCTTACTTAGCGGTGTGCTGATGGCACGCAACGTTAAGGGTGCACTGTTTTGGGGTATTATTGCCACAACCTTGATAGGAATACCATTGGGCGTTACCGTTTTCCCAGACCATTGGTTGCCAGTTTCTGCGCCTCAAGATATTTCGCCAATCTTCTGCCAGTTCGATTTTTCAGGTTTATTGAACCTTAAAACAGTTCTCGTTGTCTTCTCATTGCTAATCGTCAATATCTTCGATACCATCGGAACGCTGATGGGTTTGGCTGAAAAAACGGGTATTGTACGCGAAGACGGAAGCATTCCACGTGTCAGCGAAGCAATGATGAGCGATGCCATTGGTACTACTTGCGGAGCCATGCTCGGTAGTTCTACTATCTCTACCTATATAGAAAGCGCAAGCGGAATAGCCGAAGGCGGTCGTTCGGGTGTAACATCGCTGGTTGTAGGTGCTATGTTCATTTTTGCTTTGTTCCTTTCTCCTATCTTCCTGCTTATTCCGAGTGCAGCCACAAGTGGTGCCCTCATTATGGTAGGTGTGCTGATGCTCGACTCTGTAAAGAAGATAAACCTACAAGATATGACCGAGGCTTTCCCTGCTTTCATAACAATGATAACGATGGTATTGTGCTATTCTATCGCTGATGGCATTTGTTTAGGCATTCTGTCGTTCGTGATTATGAAGCTTTGCACACACCGTTGGAAAGACTTGAACTGGACGCTCTGCATTCTTTCTATCCTCTTCGTTCTCAACTTTGCATTAGGATAAAAGCGATATTTATAAACGAAAAGCGAGTAATAAAAGTGTAAATATTTTTCACAAGAGCATCTTTCGCTTAACTCTCTCGCTATCAACACTTTGCAAAACCTATTGTTTTGCATTCCAAAAGCGGCTGTTTTGCACGGTAAAAGCGTAGGTTTTGCATCGCAAAAGAGCCGCTTTCGCAGTGTCAAATCGAAATTACCGTTTTCCTTCAGAATTATCTTTACAAAACCAAGGCGTATTATTCAAGAAACAAAACAGAAAAGGTCGCAGCCCCGAAAGGTTGCGACCTTTTATTTTCAGTATGTGTATTGATTATCCTAAGAGGTGCAACTCGCCCACGACGAACAAAAGTCCGTAACCCAAAACAAGGGAAATGATACCGCAGACAAGACCTGTCTTCAACATATCCTTCTGCTCTACCAAACCTGTTGAGTAAGCAATGGCGTTTGGAGGAGTAGAGATTGGCAAACACATTGCAGTAGAAGCGGCTATCGCCACACCGAGAAGCACGGTGCTGGTGCCACCGATAACATCGAGCTTGTCGCCCATTGCACGGCAAACTACAGCCAAAATAGGCATCAGAAGGGCTGCCGTAGCAGTGTTGGAAATGAAGTTCGACAAGAAGTAACAGATAAGACCAGACACGATGAGAATGACAATAGGACTCCAACTGCCGAACGGTATGCTTTCAATGGCAACATCAGCCAATCCAGAACCGTTCATACCAAGACCGAGGGCAAAACCTCCAGCTACCATCCAGATAACACTCCAGTCGATTTGCTGCAAGTCTTTCGCATTGATAACGCCAGTTATGGCGAAGATTCCCATCGGTATCATCGACACGGTGTTTGTGTTGATGCCTGTAATTTCTTTCGGAATAATCCAAAGCAAAATCGTTATGATGAAGGTAGCAATTACTACGTACATACGCCAACCGCGATGTATTTCGCCCTTAATCTCCAATTCGATGGTTTTCTTGCTGAATGGGAAGAAGTAAAGAATCACGCGCCAGCAGATAAGAAGCAAGATAACGACAAGCGGACCCATAATAAGCATCCACTGACCGAAGCTGATTCCTAAGTTTAAACCATCGGGGTCGTTCAGGAATTTCATCGCAATCATATTCGGAGGAGTACCGATAGGCGTTCCGATACCGCCCAAGTTGGCAGCCAACGGAATAGACATTGTGAGTGCGATGCGTCCCTTTCCGTTTGCAGGCAACGATGCAAACACAGGTGCCAAGAACGTCAGCATAAGGGCAGCAGTCGCTGTATTCGAGATAAACATCGAGAAAATACCTGTTATGAATAGAAAACCGAGCAGCACATTCTCGCTCTTGTTTCCGAAAGGACGTATCATATTCTTAGCCAACAGCGTGTCGAGCCCCGACTTCGACGCAGCAATGGCAAGAATAAAACCAGCCAAGAACAACATAATAATAGGGTCGGCAAACGATGCCATAATCTCTTTCGACTTCAACAGTTCCCCTATTCCATCGCCTTTGAAGAATTGGAACGAGTTTTCCGACACTGATACACACATTATAGTCATAATAGCCAACGACGTTGCCCACGCGGGAATACACTCGGTTAGCCAAGAAAGCGTTGCAAAAACAAAAATGGCAATGATGCGTTGCTGCACAACGGTGAGTCCATCAATATCGAACACTGAGATGGGAAGGTTCCAAACTACGGCTGTTATCAGCACAATTCCCAATAGCTGCCACACTTTCTTCATTTCAATGTGAGCAGACAGTGTGTTTAAATTATTCTCTGACATGGTAAAAATTTAATTAGTTAAAAATGATTGTTTATATAGTTATTTAAATTGGCTACTAAATTACGAAAAAGTTTGTATTCTTACAAAAATCGAAACATTTTTTGTACTTTTGTCGAAAATATTCTTTCACTATGCGAAAATCATTGATTCTATACCTCTTATTACTAAGCCTGTGCTTCGGTTGTAGCAACAACAAAGCCAAAATGGCGAATACCAACGCTCCAACAGACAGTACATTGGTATTTAAATATGCCGAGAATATAAAAATGGAACGCACCTCCGACGGCATCAAGGTAACCCTTTCCAACCCTTGGAAAAAGGGTGAGACACTGCACACCTACTATTTGGTGGAAGATGCAAGCAAGGCTGAGAAGCCTGCGGACGGCACTCTTGTGCAAGTGCCGATGAAACGTGGGGTGTTCTTTACAACAGCACATGCCAACCTAATGGAAATGTTGGGCGTGCAAAAAGCCATTGCCGGCGTTGCCGATGCGAAATACATGCTGATACCCGACGTACAAAAACGACTTCAAACAAAGACAATTGCCGATTGTGGCGATGGTATGAAGCCCGACATAGAGAAGATTATCGACATTAAGCCCGACGGTTTGCTGCTCTCGCCGTTCGAGAACAGCGGTGGCTACGGTAAGTTAGACGAGATTAAAATCCCTATTATCGAATGTGCGGAATATATGGAAACCTCTGCATTGGGGCGTGCCGAATGGATTAAATTCTATGGTATTCTGTTCGGTTGTAAGCAGTCTGCCGACTCATTATTTAAAGTTGTGGAAAGCAACTACCTTGCTTTGAAAGCCAAGGCAAAGAGTTCCAAGCAAACGCTTTCGGTGCTACCCGACCGCAAAACAGGCAGCGTGTGGTATATGCCGGGCGGCGAAAGCAGCGTGGGCTTGCTCTATAAAGATGCCAACGGCAAGTATGCGTTTGCCGACAACAACAAGAGCGGAAGTCTTGCACTGCCTTTTGAAACCGTGTTGGACAAAGCTGGGCAGGCTGATTTCTGGATTTTCAGCTACTACGGCGGCTTCAACAAGCAGCAACTCTTAGCCGAATACCAAGGCTATGCAGCATTAAAGCCTTTCAAGACAGGCGAAATCTACGGCTGTCAGGTAGACAAAACGCCCTATTTCGAGGAGGTTAGCTGGCGTCCAGACTGGCTTTTGTCAGACCTTATACAACTCTTCCACCCCGATTTAAGGACTGGTTCGATGCGTTATTACCACCGTTTATAAAGTCGGCAGAAACCTTTCAGACAATGAAAAAGAATACTTGGGCATTTGTTCTGCTACCACTTGGCATCATTATTCTGTTCTTACTGAACCTCTACATCGGTTCGGTACGCATTCCGTTTAACGACATTATGGATATTTTCTTAGGGCGATTTGATGGCAAGGAGAGTTGGCGTTTCATCGTTTTAGAGAACCGTTTGCCGCAAGCAATTACGGCTATGTTCTGTGGTGGAGCACTTGCAGTAAGCGGTTTGATGCTGCAAACCGCCTTCCGAAACCCATTGGCAGGTCCCGACGTGTTCGGTATCAATGCAGGAGCAGGCTTGGGTGTGGCACTCGTAATGCTGCTTTTGGGCGGCAATGTGTCTACGGTTTTGTTCTCGGTATCGGGCTTTATGGCGGTGTTGGTTGCAGCTTTCGTAGGTGCAATGGCAGTAACGGCACTGATATTCTTCTTCTCGCTCATCATAAGAAACAGCGTCTTGCTGCTCATCATCGGCATTATGGTAGGCTATATGTCGTCGTCCGTAGTGTCGTTGCTCAACTTCTTTGCCACCGAAGAAGGAGTAAAAAGCTACATGATATGGGGTATGGGCAATTTCGGAGGCGTGTCTATGGAATACATTCCTGTGTTTATGGCGATTGTCAGCATAGGCATTTTCTGTTCGCTGCTACTGATGAAGCCGCTCAACGCCTTACTGCTCGGGTCGCAATACGCCCAGAGTTTGGGCATCAACACACGCCGAACACGCAACTATCTGCTCGTTGTTACAGGGTTGCTGGCAGCCATTACCACAGCTTTCTGCGGTCCAATAGGTTTTATAGGCTTGGCTGTTCCCCACATTGCGCGCCTCTTGCTGACCACCGAAAACCATCGTTTGCTGTTGCCGTCTACCATTCTCTGTGGCGCGCTGATAGCTCTTTTCTGCAATCTTATTTGCTATTTACCCGGCGAAGGCGGCATTATTCCGCTCAATGCGGTAACGCCTTTAATCGGTGCACCCGTAGTAATTTATGTACTTATGAAGTCGAAAGGTTAGCAAAACCCACAGAAAAATAATCCAATAGCTTTTAGCAGTTGGATTATTTTTTGTAGCTTTGCAAACAAAATCGGTAGTGGAAGCTATGCGGTTAATCTAATTTAATAACAATGAACACAACTAATTTATCACCATTCAGACGAACAGTAGTAGGCGTACAATTCCTTTTCGTGGCTTTTGGCGCAACTGTCCTCGTTCCGTTGCTCGTTGGGCTCGACCCCGCCACTGCCCTTTTCACGGCAGGTATCGGAACTTTCATTTTCCATTTAACCACAAAAGGCAAGGTGCCCATCTTTCTTGGGTCGTCGTTTGCTTTCATTGCACCTATCATTTCGGCGTCGAAACAATGGGGAATGCCTGGCACATTGGCAGGTATCATTGGCGTTTCGCTGGTCTATTTCCTTATGTCGGCACTCATTAAATGGCAAGGCAGGAAGCTGCTAAACAGACTTTTCCCACCTGTCGTGATAGGTCCTGTCATCATCTTGATTGGACTTTCGCTCTCGAGTTCGGCAGTAGATATGGCTAAGAACAACTGGCTTTTGGCTGGCATCTCGCTCACAGTGGCTATCTTGGTGCTTACTTTGGGAAAAGGACTTATCAAGCTCGTACCCGTAGTTTGTGGCATTGTAGTGGGCTATATTGCAGCGGTTTGTATGGGAGAAGTAGACTTCACGAACGTGGCAGCTGCACCTTGGTTTGCATTACCGCCCGCATTGGCTGACTTCCACTTGCCACAATTTGCTTGGGAACCCTTCCTTTTCATGATTCCAGTAGCCATTGCACCCGTTATTGAGCATATCGGAGACGTTTATGTGGTAGGAGCTGTGGCACAGAAAGACTTCGTAAAAGACCCCGGACTGCACCGAACAATGCTCGGCGACGGCTTGGCTTGTCTTGCAGCAAGCTTCTTCGGTGGCCCTCCTGTTACGACTTACAGCGAAGTTACAGGTGCTATGAGCATCACAAAAATCACTCAACCACAGGTTATTCGCATTTCGGCAGCCACTGCCATCGTCTTTTCGGTCATCGGAAAGCTCAGTGCCTTGCTGCAAAGCATACCTGCTGCCGTGCTTGGTGGCATTATGTTGCTGCTCTTTGGTACCATCGCTTCGGTGGGCATACAGAACCTTATACAGCACAAAGTGAACTTGAACCACACCCGAAACACCATCATTATTTCGGTAACGCTGACCATTGGTATTGGCGGTGCTATCCTTACTTATGGCAATTTCGCCATGAGCGGCATCGGTCTGTCGGCTATTGTAGGTGTACTTCTTAACCTTGTGTTGCCACACCCAAAAGAGGAAGAGACGGAAGAATAATGCTCTTGTAACGCGCAACTTACTATAATCCAATATAAAACTGCGGGGACAACAATGCTATTATGCTGTTGTCCCCGCTTTTTGTTGGATATATTGACGAGCGTAAATGCTGGCTTTTTTAGATATTCTAGTATTCTTAGATTTTATAGAATCTTTAGACTAACAGATAGGAAAACGCTCTTGTTTTGTAAATATAATTCTGAAGGAAAACGATAATTTCGATTTGACGTTGCGAAAGCGGCTCTTTTGCGATGCAAAACCTACGCTTTTACCGTGCAAAACAGCCGCTTTTGGAACGCAAAACAATAGCTTTTGCAACGCATTGACAGCAAACAAGTTACACGACAGATATGCTTGTGAAAAATATTTACATACTTTTCGTCTTCTTTCTGCTTACTAAAAAGGAAATATTGCTGTGTTTTCGGTTTGGTCGAACGGCAATTATCTACTTATGTTGTGGATACATCGTTACGACGTTTGCGCCTTTTATATGGCGTTCAAAGTGCGAGATAAGTGCTTCTGAATATTGCTTGTGCTTCACGTCCATAGGTTCGTCGTCCAACTGAACAGCGTCTATGCCCATATATTTCTTCATAAAGTCGGCAGCAGAACGCTGACTTATATAGTTGGATTCCTCAACGGTGATGGGCACAACTTGGTGGAACTGAATGGTGCGGCCGCCTATATTGGCAAACACTTCGTTGGGTACATCGGGCAGCGGACACAGCATCAGCACGGCAAAGAAGTCGGTGGAAGCGTCGAACGACAGTTCTTCGCTGTCGCTGTCATTGTAGCTCAGCGTGTCGCCCAGCTGAAACTGGAAGTTGTAATAGGTGTATTGCACCACATCGCGCAGCAAGCGGAGATACCAATAGTTGCTGTCTTTGCTTAAATCGGTATCGGTTACGTTCCAGTCGGGCGGCAGATACATAACATATTCAAAGTGTTCCACCACAAAGCCATCAGTGTATTTGGTTTCGTCGAAAGTTGTTTCGCCATTGTCCGACCGCTTGTAATACTCCTCGTTGGGCACACGAATGGCTCCTGCGCCGACAGTGCAGAGCGTCCAGTAGTTGTGTTGCTTGGTGGGTGGAATGCTGACAATGTCGATGGGAAAGCCTTCGCCGTCGGTATCGTGCAGCACTGCATCAATCTTTCCGAAGCGTTCTTGCACGAATTTCCGTAGGTCTGCACGCTCTTCTGCACTATAACGGGGTAAGGGTTTGTCCTCGTCGGCTTTCTTTTCCAACTGCATATACGATACGATATTGCCCAAAATGCGTTCGGGTTCGTCTGAAAAAAGGTAGACAACGCCTATATCTGTCTTGTCTTCCGTTTCGATATAAATGTATTTCTGCGCCAACCATATATCCTTAATCAACGAGAACGGCGTGGTAAGATAGCGTGCCTGAATGCCATCGACTGTGGTTACCGACACCGATATGCCTTCTTCGTCGATGCGATAAGTATTGAGTTGTAATGCTTTGTAGAGCTTTCTGTAGAAGTAAAAATAGTAAGCAAGAATACAGAAGAGTACAATAGGTATGCTTATTATAGCAAGTCTGGTGTCTTTTTCTAAATAAATCAAAGGTAATATAAGCAGGAAAAGCCACGATGCAAACATCTTTGTTGGGTGCTGTAACCACAGTCCGCCAACGGCACGAGGTACGAACCACCACACCGACTTGTCGCAATGGCTCGCAACTGGTTCGGGACTATCGTGTATTAGCAACTTTAAGGCTTCATCTCTTGTAATATGCTTCATCGTGAAAACAACGAAATAGGGTTGTTATTAAACGTATAAAAGAACGCCTCCGAGGTGAAAGCGTTCTTTTACTATGCTGTTATTTAATTTTTAATGGGGGGATATTTCCTGAACCAACCGTCCATTCTTAAACGCATCACACCAAAGAAGGCTTCGGAGAATATGCCTCCGCTCATCTTGCTTGTGCCTTCTCGGCGGTTTACAAAGATAACGGGCACTTCCTTTATCTTGAACCCTATCTTGTGCGCCGTGTACTTCATTTCTATCTGGAAGGCATAGCCCTTGAAGCGAACTTCGTCGAGCGGAATGGTTTCGAGCACCTTGCGGCGATAGCATACAAAGCCTGCCGTGGTGTCGTGGACGTGAAATCCAGTTACGAAACGTACATACTTGCTGGCAAAATAGCTCATCAGGACACGTCCGATGGGCCAGTTCACAACGTTTACGCCGCTGACATAGCGTGAGCCGACAGCCACATCGAAGCCCTCGTCGTGCGTAGCTGCATACAGGCGGGGCAGGTCGTTAGGGTCGTGACTGAAGTCGGCATCCATCTCGAAGATGTAGTCGTAGCCGTGTTCCAAAGCCCAATGGAAGCCACGTATATAGGCTGTTCCAAGTCCTAACTTGCCCGAACGCTCAATGATGAACAAGCGGTCGGCAAATTCTTCCTTGATTAATCGGTGAACAATCTGCGCCGTTCCGTCGGGGCTTCCATCGTCGATGACTAAGATATGGAAACACTTTTCCAAACCGAAAACGGCTCGGATAATCTTCTCCATATTCTCTTTTTCGTTGTATGTAGGGATTATTACTATGCTGTCGCTTGTCATACGTAAATATTTTCTTTACTGCAAAAGTAAGACAAATATCCGAATATCCCAAATGTTAGAAACGGTTTGCGCCTAAAAGGTTGTTAAAAGAGAACGCGGAAACCTATTGTACGGGAAAGGCATCGTGGGGTTTTCTGGCTCTGTTTTCAGATGTATAGGCAGGTATGATGTCATGTTTAAACGGATATGATATCATCTTCTGAGAAATATGACGTCATATTTTGTGAAATATGACGTCATATTTTTCACTACATCATATCATATTGAAACACAGCATATTACAGACGCGCTTTTCCTACATGGAATATAGCCCGACAATGGCGTTGAAACTGGTGTGAAATTACCCTTAAAAACGAAGAGCCGACACGCTGTACGGCATGTCGGCTCTTGCTCTTTTTATGTGTTTTGCAAATGCAAAAATGTTCTTTCTGTTTATTCTTCTTCGTCCTTGACCTCTGCTTCGTGTTCGGCAATGAGGGTCTGCTGGAGTTCGTTAGGCACGAGTTCGTAGCTTGAGAACTTGGTGGTGAAACTTGCACGGCCACCTGTCAGCGAACTCAGAGAGATGCTATAGCTTGCCAATTCCTTCAACGGAATCTTGGCTTGCAGCTTCTGGTAGCCCGCTTCGCTGTCCATTCCCATTATCATAGCACGGCGTCCTTGCAAGTCGCTCATTACGTCGCCCATGTAATCGCCCGGCACATACACTTCCAAATCGTAGATTGGCTCGAGAATTTTCGGTCCTGCAATCTTGAAAGCATCAGAGAATGCGTGGCGTGCAGCAAGTGTAAACGAAAGTTCGTTAGAGTCTACTGGGTGCATCTTACCGTCGTAAACAACCACTCGCACATCGCGGGCGTAGCTTCCGGTCAATGGTCCACGCTCCATACAGTCCATGATACCTTTCAGAATGGCTGGCATAAAGCGCGTGTCGATGGCTCCGCCGACAACAGAATTGATGAATACGAGCTTGCCACCCCAAGGCATTGTCTTCTCTTCCTTGCCCTTTATGTTCATCTTAAACTCCTGTCCGTTGAACTTATACATTGTTGGGTCGGGCATTCCTTCTGCGTATGGCTCTACGATGAGGTGCACTTCGCCGAACTGTCCTGCGCCACCGCTCTGCTTCTTGTGGCGATATTCAGCCTTTGCCTGCTTGGTAATGGTTTCACGGTAAGGTATGCGTGCTTCCTTGAATACGGTTTGAAGCTTCTCGTTGTTCTCCAAACGCCACTTCAAAGTGCGCAAGTGGAACTCGCCTTGTCCCTTCACGATAGTCTGGCGCAACTCTTTACTTTGCTCGATAATCCACGTTGGGTCTTCTTGGCGCATCTTCAGCAAGGCAGCCATGAGCTTTTCGGTTTCCTGAGAGTTCACCGCCTCGATGGCACGCATATATTTCGGATTGGGATACTTGATGAAATCGAAGTGCTGCTCTACACCCTTACCGTTCAATGTATTGCCTGTCTTGACGTCTTTTAGCTTCACCGTACAGCCAATATCGCCTGCATTGAGTTGCTCGACGGGGATACGGTTGGCTCCCGCACAAGCAAACAGTTGGCCAATGCGCTCCTTTGAACCTCTGTCTGCGTTGGTCAAGTCGTCGCCAACCTTGATAGAGCCACTCATTACCTTGAAGTAGCTTACCTCACCGATATGCGGTTCAACGGCAGTCTTGAAGAAATAAACCGATTCCGCGCCGTTTGGGTCGGGCGTAACTTCCTCGCCGCGTGTGTTGTGTATCTTGTCCATTTCGCTGACGAAAGGCACAACGTTGCCCAAGAACTCCATTAAGCGGCGCACGCCCATATCTTTTCCAGCACAAACACAGAACACTGGGAAGATGCTGCGTGCCACAAGACCCTTGCGAATGCCCTCGCGCATTTCGTCTTCGGTAAGTGCTTCGGTCTCGAAGAACTTCTCCATCAGCGTTTCGTCGTTTTCGGCAGCAGCCTCGATCAACGCTTTGTGCAGCTCCATCGCCTTGTCCATTTCCTCGGCAGGTATCTCTTCGATGATAGGAGCACCGCCTTCGGGTTTCCAACTGTATTTCTTCATCAGCAAGACATCAATGATACTGTTGAAGCCTGCACCCGTTGCGGTTGGATATTGTATCTGCACACACTTTGAGCCATAGATTTCCTTCATGCTGTTCATCACGTTGTCAAAGTCGCATTTATCGGAATCTAATTGATTGACTAAGAAGATTACAGGTTTCTTCAACTTCTCTGTATAACGGAAGTTGTTTTGTGTTCCTACTTCAGGGCCGTACTGTCCGTTTATAAGTATAACGGCTTGGTCGGTAACGTTCAGTGCCGTTATCGCTCCCCCCACGAAGTCGTCGCTTCCCGGACAATCAATTATGTTTAACTTCTTATTGTTCCACTCAACATGAAAAACAGTAGAGAATACTGAGTAGCCATATTCTTGTTCTACTGGAAAATAGTCGCAAACTGTGTTTTTAGCTTCCACTGTGCCACGGCGTTTGATAATACCCGCGCCAAATAACATACTTTCGGCAAGAGTAGTCTTGCCGCTACCCGCACTGCCAAGCAATGCAATGTTCTTGATTTCGTTTGTCTGATATACTCTCATAACCACGATAGATTAAAAAAAGGTTGTTTCTAAAAGGTCTACACGCAGGCAGCAATCTATTATAGATTTTGGTTTTAGAAGCCCACCTTTAGGTTGTTAGTATTATGTTCTGTGTCGAGCGATAAGCAGCACTTACCGCTACCGCCGTCTAAGTTAGGTATTTTCTTTCATACCACCAAAACTATTTACAACATTTTAGCAAAGTATTAAAAGATATTACTACTTTTGCAAGCAAGTAATTATCGTTCAGACATAATACATTATATTATATAATAAATGGCAGGACTCTATATCCATATTCCCTTTTGTGCAAGCCGCTGCATCTATTGTGGCTTCTACTCCACCCTGACGCCACGTGCAGAGAAAGCAGCAGCCGTAGACTTGTACGTAGACGCACTATGCAAGGAAGCAGCAACACAAAGGCATTACATCTTCGGAGAAAAGTCTGACCCTGTCGAACGACTTGAAACCATCTACTTCGGAGGAGGCACACCGTCGCAGCTGCATGCCCACCACATCGAGAAAATATTCCGCTGCATTGCCGAAAACTATGCCGACAGAATGGCAAACTACGACGATATGGAAATAACCCTTGAGTGCAACCCCGACGATATTACCCCCGAATATGCCGAGAACCTTAGGCATCTGCCCATCAATCGCATATCAATGGGTGCACAGACTTTCTCAGACGAACGCCTGAAGTTTCTCCGCCGACGCCACAAAGCTGCCGATGTGCAGACCGCCATCGACCGTCTGCACCGTGCAAGCATAGAAAACATTTCCATCGACCTTATGTTTGGCTTCCCCAACGAACCCATAGAGGAATGGCAACTCGACATCGACAAAGCCATTGCCTTAGACGTTGAACACCTTTCGGCTTACAGCCTGATGTACGAAGAGGGCACTCCGCTTTACCAACTTCTGCAAAAAGGCAAAGTGAAAGATATGGACGAGGAACTCTATCGCACTATGTACGACACGCTTATCGACCGCCTTGCCCTCGCCAACTACGAGCAATACGAAATCAGCAACTTTGCCAAGCTCGCCCATACCGCCGTTTCTCCCTTCCGTTCGCGCCACAACAGTGCCTATTGGGCAAACAAACCCTATCTCGGCATAGGCGCATCGGCACACAGTTACAACCTTTCCACACGCCGTTGGAACATAGACAACCTGCAAGAATACATCAACGGCATTACAAACAACCACCCCATCTACGAGGTGGAAACCATTGACGCCGACACACACTACGACGATATGGTAACAACAGCCTTGCGCACGAAGAGCGGTATCGACCTTTCCGCACTGCCGTCGCCTTACAAAGAGCACATAGCAAAAGCCTCTGCCCCACTCATCTCGCAAGGTCTGCTCGCCATAACCGACAACCATCTGCACCTTACACGCAACGGAATTTACGTCAGCGATTTCGTTATGAGCGAATTAATGTACGTTTAAAACTGCAGCAAACCATTTTTTTCATTACCTTTGCACGCAGAACAAACAGAAACTTACATTTATGACAGAACAGGAATTTGAACAACTTTGGCAAGCCAACCGCCAACAACTGCTCGCAAACGACGAAGAATACCAACGCATAAGCAAAAGCTACACATCGTCGAGTTGGCTCGATTACCTTGTTTCTATTGGAGGATTCGTTATCTGCGAAAAGTTTATACAGGGCTTTAACCTTGGCAACGTATGGACATTCCTCCTTGCAGCACTCGGAATGGTCATCGTCTGGTACGGCTTCCGACTCATAAAAAGCAGACTAAGCAGCAATAAAACCCTTGAAGAAGTGGAACAACGCATAAAAGAACAATACAAATCTACCTTGCATTAACACCCACATAACAATATTTTAAATACGCTTCGCTATCAGTATAGGCTACGCTGAATACAATAGAAGTTTAGCTGATATAACTCATTTTATGGTCAAAAAGACAGCAATAAGGCTGTAAATATTTTTCACAAGCACACCAATCGTATAACTTACTCGCTGTCAATGTGTTGCAAAACCTATTGTTTTGCATTCCAAAAGTGGCTGTTTTACACGGTAAAAGCGTAGGTTTTGCATCGCAAAAGAGCCACTTTCGCAATGTCAAAGCGCAGTTATCGCTTTTTAACAGAATTATCTTTACAAAGCAAAGGCATTTTCAAGCAGTTATCACAAAATATAAAGGTGTGTCAAAAGTGACTTTTGACACACCTTTTCTAAAGATACTAAATTTTCTAAATATAGTACAATATAAATATTATTCTGGCCACAAACAATGCGCGTTTGTTCGGTCGCCATATCCTGTATGCACAGTATTCCTTGCAACGTACATATTGTAGCCATTCAAGTTCTGATCTGGACGAGGCGTACTTGACCAATAATATCCTTTCTGTCCAACCATTCTTAGTTCTCCCTTACCTGAATAAGCAGTTATAACACCACCAGAATAAGTTGTGCCTGTATAATAGTAACCAAAGGTTGGCAGTAATATATAATTAGATGGGGTAGCAGGTTTTCCTACTTTAATATTGTTATTCTCAATTGAATACTTCGTATATATCTTCGGATCGGTAGGATATACTCTCGTGTAATCAGTTCCACCAGGAGCTTCTCGTTTAAGTTCTTGTATGGTCTTATTATTGTCCGTTGCAATAACACTAATCTTCTTCAACCACATACCTCCAGCATATAAATGCTTCATAATTGACCAAATAGAAGGATCCCAATGAGGATCACCATACTTTGCATACCATAGAATTTCGTTTGCGTTAGGACAATTAACTGCTGAACGCGTTGCAGAGGTTGGGTGAGAAATTGGGTTGAACCATCTTGAATCAGTATCCAATTTTGGATAATTATCGCTTACTTGACTATTAAGAATAGGCTGAGAGCTTTCAAAACCTTTCCATGAATGCTGCCCTACAGCTGCATCCCACATATAGTATCTATCACTTGAATAGTGAGGAACTGGAAGATTAGCTTCAACTTTCTTGTTCTTTCCTACGTGGAAAGTAATGGTTCCATAATTTTTCGAAACCGTTCCAGAAACCTTCGTAGCTTGATCGTAGAGACTGTACTCTACGGTGAAATTATTATAAGTACCCGGAGCAAGTACCATTATAGCAGCGTTCTTAGTATAATCTGGTTGTTTAGGAATAGAGAAACCATCGGTGTTGGTGTCATCCTTCAGCTTAAGCGTAATGCTCTTTTTAGGATCCCCTGGAGTAGTTGTCCGGTCAATTCCATTATCATCAAAGTCAAACTTTCCAGCAAGTACCTCATCAGCAGTTACCTTAATCTGTGTTATCTTCACATCATTAGCAAACTCATGGCTGTAATAAGGTATGAAAGTAATATATGATGCTTTATGTGAAAGCGTGAAATAGTACTTTCCATCGGCTTTCCTCGTAGCAATCGCTGTGCCACAGTCGCCGTCCGTACCAATGTGCGAACCATCGTTAGGGGTTACCTGCTTCTGTTCAGACTTTATAGTTACCTTGTTGCCTACCGTGTTTCCATTTCCTGTATAACGTACAGGATAATTTGCTGCATCATATTGACCAGCAAAATAGAACTTGGCAGTGGCAGCCTTGCCTGTTATGTCGTCTTTATTACTTTGAATCAAAGATGCGGTATTCTTAATCCACAACTTATCTCCTAAAGTCCAATAAAACTTTATACCCGAGCCACCATAAACTCCCATTGTTCGGGTTGTACCGTCTTGAGATACTTCTTCAGCAGCAAACTCTGTCATTCCTGCAGGCACTGCATCCTGCGCTACATTCTGTTTTCCGTCGTTTTCTGGAATTGTGTCGTCATTGGAACAACTTGCCAATGTTAATAGGGCTGCAACAGGCAAAGCCCATAAATATTGAAGCTTCATTTTCTTTTTACTTTTTCTTTATTTATTCTTAGTTTCTTCTCTCATTAATTATTGCTTGCAGAAAACTCTCCTTCGTTGCCTACGAACTCAAACTCCTTTGCATTCAATCCCTCTCCATCGTCCTCAGCGTCTTCATGACCACCGCCTACAGGAGAGCTAGTCAGAAGATGTTCATTCCCACTTATAACTACAACTGTTGTTTCGAGCTTAAGATAAGCTTTTCTTCTTTCTTCTCTTTTTTCCATATATTATCTATTTCATTAATAATTTATTTAAATCTGCTGTTGTTGCTCCTTAGCTCTTTCCTTTTATTAAAGAGACAACAATTAACGAAGCAGAAGAATTCTTTATCGAAATCCTTTGCTTGTACTACATTCTTCTATCTACAAAAAGATAAAGACGATATTTGTTTCCTATAATCTTTTACCAATTCTACTTTTTGAGTTTGGTTGCAAAGTTAATACTTATTGCTTTAACTACCAAATTATCAATGTTTTTAATTAATAGTAATAAATATAAATATCTCCAAAGTCAAACAGCAGACATAAAGTAAGCTTATAGATTTATAGAAAAGTTATAATGAACAAAAAGTGATGTGAAACAAGTAGTGTGGTAGTGCAAAGTTTTATATTTTGAATTACTGAAAAACTCCGTGAGCTTTCTGAACTTGCTGTGCAGACTCTCAAAATTGTCTTATAAGACTTTTTAAATTCTCTTATAAGACAATTTTGACAGCTTTCTAAACACTGATTACCATTACCAATGAGTTACAAAAGCATGTTTCCAGCCCCGAAAAACGAAGAAAATGGGGCGTTGAAAACGCATTTTCTGCGCACTTGCCGTGGATTAAAAACGGTTGCGCTCGCTCTGTCCTGCTCCTGTTCCTTTATATTTGCTACGTGCTGTATTGAATTTATAGCGCAAAGTAACATAGAAATCTCGGCTATCGAATTCTTGTTTTATTTCTATGCTTAAGTTATTCGTATAAAGCAACGATTGATTGGCAGAGCGATTGAAGAGGTCGTTTACGCCTACAGTAACAGAAAGGCGGTCGTTCAAGAATGCTTTTCGTACCGAGAAGTTGAATGCGGAGGTGCTTCTGATAAGTTCAGTGTTCTCTGTTATACCTTTTGAATTGACTTGCAAGAATGCTTCTGCTGTCCAATCGTGCCTGAATTCAAACGAATTATTCCACTTTATTCCCCATATTGGCTTGTTTAAATCGAACTTGCTGCCCAAACGTTCTATGTCGAACCATTGCTTTTGGCAGAATAATGTAAGTTGAGGCGACCATATACCAATTGTTGGTGCAGCGGTAAGGCTCAGTGTTAAGGCAGGAAACCTTTTGAAATTGCGGTAACGTAGGTTGGTTATATTTTCATCAGTGCTTTCTTGTTCGTTCCAATACATAATTTTATTGTGTGTCTGTGTGTAGTTGGCCACAAAAGTAAGCCAGTTCCAACTACTCACAAGCGTAATGTTGTGTAGTGTTTCTGGCTTCAGCGTAGGGTTACCACTCTGACGCGTAAAGCGGTTTATGTACAACACATCTGTACCCAACTGGTTGTAAGAAGGGCGCGATGTCTTTACCGAATAAGAGAGTTGCAAGCCTACTTTCTTTATTTGTGTTGCGAAAGTAAGCGACGGAAACCATTGGTTGTAGGTGCGGCTGTGTTCCGTGCTGTACACTCCTTGGTCGTAATAATCGGAATTTACGTGCTCGTAACGCAGTCCTGCCATAAGCCGCCCGATAGGTGTTAGACGGCTATACTCGAAGAAGAAAGCGTTGTTGCGCTCCTTAATGGCCGATGCTGCATTGGCTACAATGCCTTCTTGGTTAGTGTAACTCTGCTCGTGATTGGTGAAAGTGTTCTCGTTTCCAACCGATAAGTTGCCGCCAAACAACGGGTGAGAGAGCACCAGCTTGGTTGCAAAGAACTTGTTTGCGTGCGTTCCTGCAGATGTTACTGTGCGATTATCGTAGTTGGCACTTTGCTCTGTCGTTGTGCGAAGTTCGGTCTCTTCTCCATAATAGTAATCGGTATTGAAGTCGATGTTCAGTTTTCCCACCTTTCCAACGTAGTAAGCAGAAAGGCTTTTATTAGGAATAGCAGTGCTTCTGTTTTGTATTTGCGATTCTATATGGTCGTAGAGCACATTGTTTTTAATTACATCAGTAGAGAATTTACCGTGTTCGTAATTTGCGCCAACAAGCAAATTGGAGAAGAAACGTGCACCAATGGCATGGTTAGTATTAAACTCATAAGCTGCCGTAAGCATGTAGTTATTATATGTATTGCGAGAACTAAAATCGCTTATCCATTTGTTTGTCCACAAATTGGTTGTCTGCACCTCGTTGGTAGTGGCTAGCCTAGTTAAGTTATTGCTAAGATTATAAGCCGAACCAGCCGTCAGCTCCAAGCCATTGCGGCGATAATACATATTGAGCTGATTGTAAGTGTCCCAGTTTTCCCAATAATAAGCCGACGTACGTACATCGAAACCGAAGCCGTCGCCCACCTTACGCACCGTGTGAATGCGGATAACGGCACTCACCGTGGCATCGTAGCGAGCCCCTGGATTAGTTATCACCTCGACGTCCTTAATGTCCGACGAGTTAAGACGCTCTATTTCAGTTGCGTCGGTTATCTTTCTGTTGTTTATATAGATAACTGCTGCACCACGTCCGACGACCGAATAGCTGCCTTCCTTGCCCGTCAGCAACGGAATACGCTTGAGAACGTCGTTGCCCGAGCCTGCTTTTGCCAGCGACGAACCAACAATCGTGGTAACAAGGGCGTCGTTTCGTATCGCCATCTTGGGGTGTTGCGCCGTAACTGTTACGCCTTCCATTGCTTTTGCCTCAGCTTTCAGCTGCAAAGTATCGGCAGCGAGGGGCAAAGAAACGTTGCGCCGCTCGTAGCCTACACCCGAAACGCGCAGAAACACCTGTGTATCGGCAGACACAGAGAGCTGAAACGCCCCTGCCTTATCGGTTACTGCGCCCGTAACGAGCGAAGAGTCGCGCACAGAAAGCGCAATAACATTGGCATACTCGATAGGCGAACGCTGCTCGTCGGTTATCCACCCACGAATAGTCTGCTGCGCCTTTGCAACGGTAGAATACAGTACCAAAGCTGTAACGATGGCGAACAATTTCTTCATAAATAATATTACTCTATTGTTTAGATATTTCGTTGTTATTGTCTGCAAAGGTAAGAAAAGAACAATTATTTATAAAAAAAAGCGAATAAACTTTTCTTTTCACTGCGCCTTTTAACCTTTTGGGAATAATAAGTAGGTGTTCCAAGTAATTGTATAAACACGTTACAAGCACACTCCATATATTGATTCCGTTGCAAAAGAAACGTTACCAATGCCCCATACAAGCACTCGAAATAAGAAAAAGCACGGTTTAGAAACCAATTATGCCCGTGAAAATTAAATTATCTAAGATTAGAGAAATAATTATCTAAGCTTTAGGAAGTATTTATTTAAGCTTAGAGAAAATTTTATCAAAGCTTTGATAATTAAAAAATGTAAGTCAGAAATCGCATTATATACGGCTTCCCGTGAACGTGGAACCTATTAACAATAACATTGGAACCATTGCAAGCACACATATCAGCGTCAAAAGCAAGAATACAACTTACTGATTAGCAATCTAACACAGGAATAGTTTTGCCGAAATCTCTATTATATCAGTATGTATAAGGACAAATATTAACAAAAAATGTAGGAGCAAAACTTTGGCATTTGGCATATTTGCGCTATCTTTGCAATCTAAGGCAGTACTTCGGCACTGTCGCTGGTGTTGCAAGACACGAGAGGAAAGTCCGGGCAGCAAAGAGTATCCTGCTTCCGAAAATGAAAGCTATTGGCAACAGTAGATGTAGGCAGAAGAAAACAACCGCCTTGGCAACGAGGCAAGGGTGAGAAGGTAGTGTAAGAGACTACCAGCACGTAGGCGACTGCGTGGCTGTGCCGTTCAGGAGCTGCAAGTTCATGTAAACCGTTGTTTGAGGGTTACTCGCCCAAGCCATACACGGCACAACGGAGGGTAGAACGCTAAAACGCACGGGGCGACCCTGCGGTTAGATAGATGACAGGCGTCCTTACTTGTCGAAAGACGGCAAGGAAACAAGACCCGGCTTATAGAAGTACTGTTTTACACATACTCGCTGCCTCCCCCACCGTGGGGAGGGAGTTGAAGTATGAGAAAGATGCTGAACCACACTTAAAAGTTTCAAAACAGCATCGCAGAACAAACAGATTGTAGAACCATTCCTTGTTTTTTATGGAAGAATTTCAAGATTACAGATACGTATTAGACGATTTTCAGCATCAGGTTGAAAACAAGATAAGAAATCATAAGAACGACCCTGGTTTCCCACAAATGGACGGAAAGCTGGACGAAGAGGAATTGGGCAACTATCTTTTCGACCACCAAGCCGCACTCGACAGCGAGGGAACGGAACGCACGCAATACACCGTTGCAGGCGTACTGATAACATTGCCCATCATAGTGCTGTCGGCTTTTCAGGAAGAATCGTTGCCCGTGAAAGGCTATCAAGCGGTGCTTCTCGGTGTTGCCATCGGCTTGCTGCTCTACGTTATCTACCGAGTAGTGATGAAAGCCATTGTGCGCAAGAAGGTGAAACGTGCAAAAGAAGACCACCCCGAAGCCTGTGCATACGTGGAAAAGGTGATGCGCTTCTAATCCATCGGGCAACAACGCCTTCGGCATAAATCCCTAACAACAAAGAAGAAATATGGAAATCCCAGATTTAAGCAAATACAAAGAGAAGTTCACAAAGAACGAATTTATTGAGAAAATACAACGCATAGCCAAACGAGCAGGAGCAAAATTGGTTTATGCTGCATTGATATTGTACTACTCTGTTGAAAGCGACAAGGTGTCAATCAAGGACAAAGCCATCATCATCGGCGCACTGGGCTACCTCATAGCACCGCTCGACCTTGTTCCAGATGCCATTCCGCTCGCAGGATTGGGCGACGACCTCACCGTACTTGTATATGTGTTGCAAAAAATATGGGGCAACATAGACGATGATGTGAAGCAAAAGGCAAAGGACAAGCTTTCGCAATGGTTCGACGAAGACGAAATGAAGGCTACCGAGAACCTGTTTTCCGACAAAGCGGAAGACCAGCCCGTGTAAAAGAAAGGAGGACGTATGGTACAATACATCATCGTTGGCATTGTTTTAGCATTGGCGGTAGCTTACGTTGTCCGTATGCTAATCAGAACCATAAAAGTATCGAGAAACGCCTGCGGAGGGTGCAAAGGCTGCGCCATTCGCGAACAAATGATGCGCAAAAACAACATACGAACACAAGGGAAAGTAAATTCTTATTGCAATAGTTGATAAAAAATTTGGTTAAACAAATATTTCTTATTACTTTTGCACTCGCAATTAGGGGGTATTACTTTAGTTGTATCGACAAATTGTTATGGTGCCTGGGCCGGTCGGTTAGGTAACGGTCTGCAAAACCGTGTAGAGCAGTTCGATTCTGCTAGGCACCTCAAAGCCTGAAAGAACAATTCTTTCGGGCTTTTTTATTGTCCACCATTGAACCACCTTTTATTAATGGAAAGAGCAGAGTTGTAACGTTTCGGTAGAAACCTATTGAAGGAAACGTTGTCCGCTTTATCGCCCTTGTTTTGTAAAGATTATTCTGAAGAAAAACGGTAATTTCGATTTGGCACTGCGAAAGCGGCTCTTTTGCGATGCAAAACCTACGCTTTTACCGTGCAAAACAGCCGCTTTTGGAACGCAAAACAATAGGTTTTGCAACACATTGATAACTAAGTTATTACACAACAAATACACTTGTAAAAAATATTTACACAATTATCCACTGCTTTCTGCCTATAAAACGAGAAGTACAGGCGAAATTGCATAGCGAAAAGAAAGGCACTTTCTATTGGGAAAGGCGAAACGAAACAAAAAACAACAAGCAGTCCGCCTGTTTCTCATAAATTAATAGTACCTTTGCAAAAGAACAAAACAGTAAAACAATAATAATGGAAAATAAAACACATAAATTCATTTCTGCAAGCTACGAATTGTATAGCATTGAATACGGAAACGAAGTTTTGATAGAAAAAACAGAAGAAAACAGACCCCTAACGTTCTACACAGGCTGCGAAATGGCATTGCCAGAGTTTGAGAAAATAGCAATGGAAACTGCTGCAGGCAACGACTTTGCTTTCGATTTGGCAAAGGGACAGGCTTACGGAGACTACAAGGAAGAAAACGTTTTAGACCTTGAAAAGGCTGTATTCTCGCACGAAGGAGAGTTCGACAGCAGCAACGTGTACGTTGGCGCAATGATTCCTTTGCAGAACCAAGAGGGACAACGCTTTATGGCACGCGTTATCGACATAACGGAAGACAAGGTGAAAGTAGACCTCAACCACCCATTGGCAGGCAAGGAACTCAAGTTTA
>OGWW01000049.1_pt1 | contig 69849 bp, 60 predicted proteins | sample 1576131 | NCBI WGS metagenome assembly OGWW01 (sample SAMEA3541576, study PRJEB24748) | human gut metagenome | biome: human gut; feature: human-associated habitat; material: faeces | place: China | collected 2012 | reverse complement strand
ATCAGGGCAGCTCTGGCACATTCCCGGATTTTCTGTTCCACCACACTTGGAAAGCTCGTGGTTGCTAAACATTAAATATAGTCAAAACTAAAAGGATCTTACGATGACTAAAGTAGTTCCCGTGATTCTATGTGGTGGTGCTGGCACACGACTTTGGCCTTTGTCTAGAGCAAAGTATCCAAAACAGTTTGTTGAATTCGAAAAAGGTGAAAATCTTTTTAAGACGACAGTAGCAAGAGCAAGAAAATTAGTTCATTGTAAACCTATAATTGTTTGCAATGAGGCACATAAATACTATGCGCAACGGAACTTAAATGAATTAAGCCAAGAATCTCAAATCATTGTCGAACCATTCTCTAGGAATACTGCGCCAGCAATTGCAGTAGGTGCTCTGACAGCGTATGAGTCTGATAAAGACGCCATACTGTTTGTAATGCCATCAGATCATGCAATTCAAGGTGAAGAGATCTTTAAGCGCGCACTTAAGCAGGCCGTTAATTTAGCAGAGAGAAATTATTTAGTAACATTTGGAATTACTCCTAATAAACCTGAGACGGGATATGGGTATATTCAGGGGGGGGATTCAATTGATAATTTAGGATTTAAAGTAGAGAAATTTATAGAAAAGCCAAAGAGGGAAAACGCTGAGGGTATGATAAACCAGGGAGGGTATTATTGGAACTCTGGTATGTTTGTTTTTAAAGCGAGAGTTTTTCTTGAGGAGATTAAACAATTTAATCCATCTATTTATAATTGTTGCTATGAAGCAATGGAAGGTATTACAGAAAATAATGGTTTTATTTCTCCAAAAAATGAATATTATGAAATGTGCCCCAGCGATTCAATAGATTACTCTGTAATGGAGAAAACAAAAAAAGCTGCGGTTGTTCCATTGAATATTATGTGGAATGATTTAGGATCCTGGTCCTCCTTTCACAAGGTAGGAAAAAAGGATGAAAATGGAAATGTGAGAGTTGGAGATACTTTATTATTAGAAACAACAGGCAGCTATATTCATTCAACAAATCAAATAATTGCTACTATTGGAATGCGAGATGTAGCGGTTGTTGCTGATAAAGATGCTGTATTGGTCTCTTCTTTGAATAGAGTCCAAGAAGTAAAAACAATTGTAAAATACTTGAAAGAAAAAAAACGCAACGAGGCTAACCTTCCTCCTGTTGTGCACCGCCCATGGGGGACTTATGAATCCTTAGCAAGAGGAGAATGTTATCAAACAAAAAGAATAATTGTGTTTCCTGGTCAATGCTTATCATTACAGTTACACCACCACAGATCGGAGCACTGGACGATAGTTAAAGGCACTGCTGAAATAACATTAGGAGACTCTGTCAGAGAGTATTCCAAAAATCAATCAATCTATATTCCAGTGGAGACAATTCACAGATTAAAAAACAATACTTCTGATAATGTTATACTGATCGAAGTTCAATGTGGGGATTACTTAGGAGAAGATGATATCGTGCGTTTAGAAGATATCTATAATAGAGCTTAGTTCTATCTCTTAAATTTTTACAGTCATATAGGATTAATTATGAAACGAGCCATAATAACGGGCATTACAGGTCAAGATGGTGCTTATTTAGCACAGCTTCTTTTGGAAAAAGGATATCAGGTGTACGGAACATACCGTCGCTTGTCGTCTCAAAATTTTTGGAGAATAAAAGATTTAGGAGTTGACAAACATCCCAATCTCAAACTTGTTGAATATGACTTGACCGATTTGGGCGCAACCATTCGATTATTGGATGAATGCGAACCAGATGAAATTTATAATCTAGCAGCGCAAAGCTTTGTTGGCGTCTCCTTTAAACAGCCTAACACGACTGCACAGATTACAGGACTTGGTGCGCTTAATATCCTTGAAGCAATTAGAATAGTAAACAGAAATATAAAATATTATCAAGCGTCTACGTCAGAGATGTTTGGAAAAGTACAAGCTATACCTCAAACAGAGAATACTCCATTCTATCCGCGTAGTCCGTATGGTGTTGCAAAATTATATGCTCATTGGATTACAATTAATTACCGCGAAAGTTACGATATTTTCGGTAGTTGCGGAATCTTATTCAATCATGAATCTCCTCTGCGGGGGCTTGAATTTGTAACCAGAAAGATTACTCATACGGTTGCTGAAATTGCAAATGGCTCCGATGCTATCCTTGAATTAGGAAATCTTGATGCAAAACGTGATTGGGGGTTTGCAAAGGATTATGTGCAAGGAATGTGGATGATGTTGCAGGCCGAAAAGCCAGATACGTTTGTTCTTGCGACTAATGTAACGACCACAGTTAGGGATTTTGCAACAAAAGCATTCAAGGCAGCTAACATTGATATCCAGTTTAAAAATTCAGGAGAAGAGGAGATTGGTTTTGATGTAAATTCCGGTAGAACTTTAGTAAAAGTAAATCCCACATTCTTTCGACCTGCTGAGGTTGACCTGTTAATAGGATGTCCAAGAAAAGCTAAAGAAATTCTGGGGTGGCAACCGCAAGTTAGTCTTGATGAGCTTTGCACAATGATGGTTGAAGCTGACTTGAATAGGGTAAAGTCTGGAAAAGAGGTGTTCTAAGTGAAACGAATCCTTATCACGGGAGCCAATGGCTTTACTGGTCAATACGTTTGTAAAGCTCTAGAAAATTCGAATTGGGAGATTTATGGACTTTCTGATAATTTATCGATAACTGGTAAAACTGTTGATCTTCGTGAAAAGGATCTTGTTTATAAAATTATAAAAGAGGTTAGACCAAATGCGGTTATTCATTTAGCCGCAATTTCTTCTGTTAACCATAAGAACATAGATGAAATCTATGAAGTAAATATATTGGGGACCAGAAATCTATTGGAAGCATTATCATATTTTAATTCAGATATTGAAAATGTGATTTTAGCTAGCAGTGCAAATATTTATGGTCCAGAAAATTCTGGTTTGCCCATTAGCGAACTAGCCCCCCCAAATCCAGTAAATGATTACGCTATTAGCAAATTAGCAATGGAGTTAATGGCTAAAACTTGGTTTGATAGATTGCCTATTAGTATCACAAGACCATTTAATTATACTGGGGTTGGTCAAAGTGAAAATTTTATCATCCCTAAGATCATAAACGCATTTAGAAATAACAGTGATTTTCTAGAATTGGGTAATATAGATATTTCTCGTGATTTTTCTGATGTCCGAGATATTGCTTCATTTTACGTATCTCTTTTAAAAAATAAATATCGTAATCTAATAGTAAATTTTTGTTCTGGAAAATCAACATCTGTTTCATATATTATTGATTACTGCGCTAAGATTACTGGTAAGAATGTTGAGATTGTTACATCGCAATCTCTAATAAGAAAAAGAGATATTAGTTCATTAACAGGTGACAACCGTTTGTTAAAAGAAATTACAGGTGCGTCAGGTAAATATTCTATTGAACAAACGTTGTCCTGGATGCTTAATAATCACAAAACGGATAAGTAAATATGACAGTTTGGTTAAATGTATCTTTTACTGCGCAGTGGGTTGGACCAGTTGTTGGAATTGCAAGAACTGAGCGGAGAATAGCTGAAGAGTTAAATGAAACATTAAAGGATCAACTACAGCTCTGTGTATGGAGAAATGACGAGTTTGTATCGTTCGATAAAAACAGTTATTTTTATCCAGGAATATTCACAGCGCCGAATCAAGAAAAGCTGACATTAACTAAATGGCAAAAGCGCAGAAAAAAATGGAAACATTCTATAGCAAAACGGGTATACAAAATAGGCTTAGACAAAATTTTGTCTCAGAGAACTTTAACAGTTCCTCCAAAAGTAAATAAACCTTCTGAAAAATTTAGTTCGGCTTTCGTAATATTCAAGGCTCATGATACTCTGGTGACTTGTGGAAATGACTGGGATCAATCATTTCACGATCAACTATACTTCGTAAAGAAATATCTGCATCTAAATATAATAACTTGTGCTTATGACTTGATTCCTGTTTTATTCCCTCAATGTTGCTGCGCGGATACTATTAAAAGGTTCTCTGAATATTTTATAGATCTTCTATGGGGATCTGATGTCGTCCTTTGTATATCTAAAAGCACTGAGCAGGATTTAAAGTTGTTTGCTCAGAATCAAGTCACTCCCCTACCATACACTAAAGTTATAAGATTAGGCGGAGATATTATTTCTAATGTTTCAGAAAGATCCAAAAGGAATATTTCTCAAAAAGTTGAGCAAATTGCAGATAAACCTTTTATTCTTTATGTTTCAACAATCGAGAGAAGAAAAAATCACGAAACATTATATAAGGCCTATCATATTCTAGCTGAAAAAGGTTTTCTTAAAGACATGCCTAATCTTGTCTTTGCAGGGATGCTTGGGTGGGGATATTCAGATTTAGTGAATGATATTAATTTTGATCCATTAACAAAAGATAAGATAATTTTGGCGGGAAGAGTAAATGACCAAGAATTGGATTATTTATATTCTAAGTGCCTTTTTACTGTTTTCCCCTCTATATATGAGGGGTATGGCCTTGGTGTTGCTGAGTCACTTATTCATAAAAAATTTGTATTAGCATCGAATGCCGGCAGTTTACCTGAGGTTGGAGGTGATTTTGCAGAATATCTAGACCCTTGGGATACACTAGGTTGGGCTTCCAGGTTATATTACTGGAGCACGCATACTCTAGAACTGGCAAAAAAGCAAGAATTCATTATTTCTCATTATCAGCCATCCACTTGGCATGATTGTTCCGTGGACGTCTTAGAAGCTATCGATCTTTTGCAAAGAGGGCAAAAATGAACATTTTGATGTTAAGTCACTTCCCTTACGATAAACCACGCCATGGAGGGCAACAAAGACTTTTTCATATTCGCGAAAAATATCGCTCTTTAGGTTATAACGTTTTATCAGCAGGAATACTTGGAAGTGAGCTTTATGAAAAAACTCCTCACTTCATTCCTTATCCACATGATAAAATTTTAACTTTTTCTGAAAAAAACTTCTTATTGGAAGATTATATAATTGGCGAATTATTGTACTCAGATTTTGATCTATTTAATAATTTAAAATCCCAGATTACTTTTATTCCTGACATCATTCATGTTGAGCAGCCATGGCTATTTAAATTTGCCGAGCGTTTTGTTAAACAATTTGATAGAAATATTCCCATCATATATGGTTCTCAAAATATTGAATCACAAGCCCGATATCAGCTTTTAACTCACTACTATTCTCGGGATTTTTCTGATCACTATGCATCTTTAATTGCAGCTACCGAAACCTATGCCGCATCTCATGCTGATTTTGTTTTAGCTGTAACAGATTCTGATGCAAAATGGTATAAAAGTAGGATACAAAAGGATGTCTTGTTAGCCCCAAATGGTGTATCTTCTCGAAATTATTCATTAGCTGATTTTAAAAATCAAGGTACTAATTTCAATAGATATTGTTTATTCGTCGCCTCAAGTTACCCTCCTAATGTTGATGGTTTTTTTAAAATTTTTGAACCAGGTTTAGGTTTCTTATCGCCTGAAGAGAAGATTATTATTGTTGGTAGTGTTTCTGACTCTATTAAAGGAGATCTATGTTTCCACAAAATCCCAATGCTTTTTAATAGGGCGGAATTTATTTCTAGTGCCTCAGAGGAACAACTAGGTTGGTTGATTGCAAACGCACACTGTATTATCGTTCCAATTCTTGAGGGTGGTGGTTCCAATCTAAAAACTGCTGAAGCCTTATATTCAAATCATTATGTTGTAGCAACGCCTAAAGCAATGATTGGATATGAATCTTTTGCAGATGAACCCGGAGTCTTTGTTTGTGATTCTAGCATCCAATTTAGAAAAAAAATTAGAGATGTAATGAATCTGTCTCCTTTTACACTCGACGAAAAAGAAATAAATCATAGAAAATTATTACAGTGGGATTTTACATTAAAAGCCTGTGAAACGATTTTGAACTCTGTTCAGGGTAAATGAAATAGATTCAATTATTTTTTATCATCTATTCACGAAAAGATTTATTCTTTGATTTGATCTGAAGCTCAACAGAGAACACAGTATTTCTTTCCCGATAGTTCAGGCTGAGTATCGCCAACTTTTGATTTGTTGTACAGCATTTCTAGGTTTTTCATCGACAACTAACGGAGGCTCCATCAGTTTTTGAAATTACACTTGTCTTTTTTCCATACTTATGTTGAGTGTAGACTCTGGACATGACTATTTTGCTCCAGTGCTTCAACTACCAGGTTATACTAAACGAACCTGATTGTCGTTATTTATAGCCGCATAGTCGAGCGCTTTTGGGCATTCGACTTCGATAATGCCGACTTTATCGTGCGCTTTTTGGAGATGTCTTCAGAAAACCGGGCAATTTATCTAGCACTCAGATAATGGCGAAAGGATGAAAGTCGCCTCTACGATGGCTTTGCTTGAGAAGAACGGAGTTATCTTCTTGCACAGATTTTTGCGATTCAGCAACTAAAACCCATATTCCGAGTGCCAAGTGACACGATAAAGTAGGCCACGGGGATGCGGACGAAGTCTTGGATGTTAGCGGACAGTGTATGTTGACCCCTATATTGAACCGACCCCCTAAATTGCGACAGTTTCCTGTTGTTTAAATTTTAAGAAGTTATGCAGGGGAAAGGTACCCTAATTTCTCCTGAATCCTTTCCTGGTTGTGCCAGCGAATATATTTATCGATTATCTGCTTCAAATCGGCTCTTGGCAAAACATAACGTCTGTTTTTGGGCATCTGATAGATTGTTCCCGATTTCAGATGCCCATAAAAATTCTCCATGCAGGTGTTGTCAAAACAATTTCCCTTGCGGGAGTAAGGCAGATCAATGTTCAGCGATTTTGCCAGATCCCTATAGCGGAGAGCGGTGTAAACCGTACCTTGATCACTATGAAGGAGCGCAGGACCAAGACCTGCCAGCTTTGAGAGTGTGGTCTCAACCAGATCCCTGATAGTGCCAGTATCAAAACCCCACGCAATAATCTCTTTGGTACAAAGATCCTTGATCGTGGACAGAACAAGCCAACCTTCTTCTACATGAAAGAAAGTCATGTCTGTGACCAATTTCTTCCTGGGTTCTTTAGGGAAAAACTCCCTGTTTAACTTATCAATGAAAGGCCGACTATCTGGAATCTTCGGTTCGAGACGGCAGCGCTTAAATCTCTGCAGCCTAACCCGGGAATTCAGGTCGTTTTCTCTCATAAGCCAGACCACACGCTTGTGATTGATCGGGGTTTCCAGGTGCATACTCAGGAACCTGGCCATCCGTTTCGCACCGTAAGCGTAGGAGTGAAGGACTTGCTCATCCCTGATCGCTTGAACCAGAGATGAGTCCTTTTCTTCCCTTGGCTACAAATGGCGATAATAAGTGCTTCGGCAGATGTTAAAGACCTGACAGGTTTTGAGAACCAACATACCAAAACTGGCCAACTGTTTAATGCCGTCTACCTTGGCATTCATGGTCATTGGTAATGTCTCAGCCTTTTCCTGAACCAGCTTCGATAAGGCTTCAGCATGAACTTTGGATTTCTCAAGAGAATTCATTGCCGCGTCCTCGGAGTTATTCTCCACGAGCTTGTCAATGAACTGCCTGAATTCCCGGGATAAACGTTATCGACGAATCCATCGATTGATCGTTCTTTGGCTGACTCCGACTCGCTCTGCCGCTTCCAAACTAGTTTTTTCGGAATTGTCTACCAAAGACTTGATAATCCATGCCGCCGCAGGCGATATTTGCCAGCTCCGCGGATGGTGTACGGCAAAGGCTTTCTCTGGGTTTCCATAGCGTTCACAAGACAAAAACCAGGGTTTAAAAAGAGTATCAGGAGTATTGTACTTGGCTGCGAATTTCCGCCTTCCCGGCATCGTCGCAAAATACAAATTCATCAGTCGCAATTTTTCTTCGTTGAAAAAATACTTTGAATTTTCTTCCCTCCAATCCGTATGGTCAAATTTGAAACGGAGCAGCCAGTCTTTAATGAGTTCATAGGTGATGTTCAGTTTCTGCGCGACCCTCACACCGCTATTGACGGCACTAAACAAAGCCAGAGCCTCCAGACGCTGTTCTTTTGATGGTTTTGCCATGGCAAATTCTCCTCAAAAGTGTCGCATTTCTGGGGGGGCACCGTGGATAACTTTATCGTGTCGCTTAATCCATAGGCATCGCAGCATCCGAATAGTAGTAACACTAGGACAGTGCAATCGCTGCGAGGACACGGATGTGATACTTCGGTAGAGACAATGCTGGAGCACGCCGAGCGCTGGACCGGTTTATACTGCGCTGAACTGCACGCCGATTGGCAGGCATGGCTCAACCCCGAGATATGACAGCCGAATTAATAGTGCATACTTGAAGAATGCTTGAAAAAACACCGAAATCTATCTTTAACGAACAATTTGAAGAATGATAATTGTGATATTCACCGATCTGAAATAGGAAACGATTTATTGGATACTCAAAAGGAAACTTTGTATTTTACCAAGATCCGTTTCCAAGGAGATCACTGATAAATATATTCACTTGTACAATAAGGAGAGAATTTTGGTGAATTAGAGCACTTTTGCTTTGCAAATTAATTAAAATTTAATCAAAAGGAATCCGTAGTAATTTAATGAGGCAGTTCAATTAGGGGATCTCCCTCTTGTCCTTTGTCAATAGGATAAATTAATTATTCCCAATTTTTTAAGAGAATTTAAATGACTGTTTGGATGAACGTTACCTTCACCTATCATTGGGTAGGACCTGCTTGTGGAATTGCTCGTCAGGAAAGAGAAATTGCTGTAGCGCTGGAAAATAAATTATCTGATAATCTTAAATACTGCATATGGGAATTTAATTCTTTTAAAGAAATTTCACATGAACAATATCATCGTTCATTTCGTGAATTACCTATCAATGATAGAAATAATGCTTCGCATAAAGTATTAACTAAATGGGAAAAAACAAAGAAAAAGTGGAAAAAATCAGTCTTAAAGCGTTTAATAAAATTTGAAGAAATTTTCCATATTAGTACTGTTAAGAAATCAGACAATTCATATGAGGATGTTTCGAATAAACCTGTAACTGCTGGATATAATAGAGCCTTTCATATTTTTAAACAGAATGATACTTTTCTTTCGCTAGGTAATGACTGGGACTATCCCTTTTTTGAGATGCTAAGCTATGCTCGCGATATTCTTAAAATAAGAATCGTAACGTGTGCCTATGATCTCATTCCAATAAAATTTCCTCAATATTGCGGAGGAAATACGGTTGAAAGATTTACTAATTATTTTTATTCTTTGCTGAAGGGATCAAGCGCAATTCTTTGTATATCAAAATGTACTAGGTCAGATTTACTAAAATTATCTAATAACCTAAAGTGTGCTTCTCCTAAGACTCAAATAATTCGTCTTGGAGCTGATATTGAGAGGAATCTTTCTTCGGAGCCTCTGATATCAGAAGATATATTGAAATTAGATAATTCACCGTTTATATTGTTTGTATCAACAATTGAAAGAAGAAAAAATCATGTTACTCTGTATAAGGCCTATCATTTACTTGCTGAAAAAGGTCTTTTAGACAAACTTCCTCCCCTTGTTTTTGCAGGTATGCCTGGATGGGGTGTGAGTGATATTATCAAAGACATAAAATTTGATCCTTTAACGCAAGGAAAAATTATCTTGGCGGGCAGAGTCAATGATGATGAATTGGATTTTCTTTATAGTAATTGTCTTTTTACTGTTTTCCCTTCTTCCTATGAGGGGTATGGTTTAGGAGTAGCTGAATCACTGCTGCATGGGAAATTTGTTTTAGCTTCTTCTTCAGGGAGCCTTCCTGAGGTTGGAAAAGATTTTGCTGAATACCTTGAACCTTGGGATGTTCTAAAGTGGGCAGACCGTTTAACCTATTGGTCCAACCACCCTAATGAACTTGTGGCCAAAGAGCTGGCCATTAAGCAAGAGTATAAGCCCTGTACCTGGAGTGACTGCGCTGACGATGTAATTTCTGTTTTATCCTCACTAAAGGATTAGTATGTTATTAGAAAGAGTGTTCCATTTCTTGGAACACTCTTCTTTTACAAAAAATATCAAAATAATAAATTTTTTATTGTTAGAAAAGATTGATGCCAAGTGGTTGCTTCAATAGTTTCTATTTTATTGGACTGCTTTTGAGTCATTTGTCTTATTGCAAATGCTAACTTTTCAGGTTCATTCCCTGAAAAGTATGAAACTTTGTTTCCCGCTATTTCACGGAATATGGGGATATCCCTTGCTAGAACTGGTTTACCGAACGATAAACCTTCAATTAAAGGAAGGCCGAATCCCTCTCCTCTAGAAGCGAAAATAACAGCCCAACAGTTTTTATATATTTTTTGCAAAAATCTGTCTGAAACACCGCTAAGCCAAAATAATTTTTTATTTTTTTCTTTGTCTGCCTCTATATTTTTACATAGATTATCGACTTTCCAGCCTTTGTTTCCTACAAAAACAGCATTAAAATCAAATCCTTTTTCCCATAATAAATCAAAAGCGGCCAATAATTGATCGTAGCCTTTTCTTGGTTCTATCGTGCTAACCTGCAAGAAATATGGTCTTTTTGAAATTTGGTTAAAAATAACTTCTTCTTCATGATTGATATTTTCGTCTGCCTTTTTAAAATCTGATCCAAGATAATAATAATCCCATATGAATTCTTTCCCTGTTTTTATGTTGTTTCTTTTAGCCCATTCTCTAACTTCGCCTAAAACTGTTTTAGATACTGCGAGTATACCGTCATAATGGCAAACTTCCACTAACCAAGGCTGATATCTTTTTACAGTTAATTCTTTAAAATATTCAGGAAACTGAATTGGCAATATATCGTGCACAGTGAAAATTACTTTCCCGTGCAACTCTTCTATTTTTTCAAATATTTTTGAATATCCCACAATTTCGATATAATCGGCAAGTACATTCAGGACCACATCTCCTGGATTGATGGACACAGTTTCGTCATAAGCTTTGCTTGGTTTAATATTGTGTTTCTCAAGTAAGTAGTTTCGTGCAATCTTTAACTGTAGGCTATCTCTCTCAAAATAGACAGGAAGTACTTCGATTTCCTTATCTGAAATTCCTTCTTCAAGTAGCTTCTTAGCAACTCGTGGAATACCAGTGTTTCCATCAGAATAAGGTAAATTTCCCATATTGATATACAACCGCTTTTTTGTTCGGTTGCTATCGCAATGGATTTCCCCCGCATTCCTTTGGACAATCTCTCCACTTCTTTTTAAGGTGACAAGAGTCATGCCAAAAAGATTGATCGCAATCTTAAGGTTACCTTTGAAAACTATACCAACAACGGGCAATAATCCTATATATACAGCTCTGCAGCAGCCACTTTTTTTTATTTTAACAGGACCGATTGAAAATATTTTTTTTAAAATTGATTTTTCAAGTTTTCTTTTACTAAAAAAATTTACACAATCCCTCTTCAGTATTTTCCAGAAAATCAATCTGTCACTGTTGTAGTAGGAAATTTTAATCACTATTTTCTCCTAAACTTCCTGCATTTTACAGAGTTTGGCATAAATCCCATTTTCTGTTAAAAGAGACTGATGATTTCCTTCTTCCTTTATTTCTCCATCTGATATTACATATATCCTATTGCAATCCTCGATAGTTGAAAGGCGATGTGCAACTGTAATTGAGATTTTCCCCTTGGTCAGATTTTTCAATGCATTCTTGATTTCGTTTTCGCTTTTGCTATCTAAAGCGCTAGTCGCTTCGTCAAGAATAATAATCGGGGCATTCTTTAGGATGGCCCGGGCTATCGATATTCTTTGCCTTTGTCCCCCTGAAAGCAGCTTTCCTCCTTCTCCGACGGATGTGTCGATGCCCTTAGGAAGGCTCTTAACCAGTCCTCTCAAATCAGCTGCATCTATTGCGGCATCGATTTCTTCTTCAGTTACTGAGCTCTTCACACCATATGTGATGTTGTTTTTTATAGTATCTTCAAAGAGGAATACATCCTGTGATACGAGAGACATCTGCGATCGGAGACTTTCAAGTGTGTAATCTCTGATATCAATTCCATCGATTGTTATCTTGCCCCCAGTTACTTCCAGAAATCTAGGAAGCAGGTTCACAATAGATGTCTTTCCGGAACCTGATTGCCCCACCAAGGCGATTGACTCACCTTTTTTGACGGTAAAAGAAATTCCCTTCAGTGCGTCTGCGTCTTGCCCAGGGTATCTGAGATGTACGTCTTCAAAGGCAATTCCTTGGTGAATTTCTTTGAGCTCCTTTTTGCCAGTATCTAGTTCAGGTTTGGCATCAATGACATCAAAGATGCTTTTTGCGGCCACAGAAATACTTGCAAAAGTAGAGTTAAGTCCTGCGAGATGTTGAACAGGAGCTTTGATCAGTAGAAGGGCGGACAGGAAGGTTACGAACTGACCGAATGTCAGCGCACCTCCTTGAGCTTCAATCAGCGCTACTGCCACGACGAATGCAACCGCGACCATTGTCAGAATCTGCGTCAGAGGCGTAGGAAGCCCCTGCAGAATATTGGTTTTCAGAGCCAAGCGGCGGATTCTCATGTTAACTTTTGAGAACCGTTCATCTTCAAAATCATATGAGTCGTTGATTTTGACTATTCGTTCCGCTTCATATGATTCCTGGATTCTGGAGATCATATTTCCCAGTGTTTCCTGACTCTGTTTGACAACGACTTTGACTTTTCTGGATAGCAAACGAAGCACTATAAACAACGCTGGTCCAATGACAAACGTGACCAAAGTCAGAATCCAGTCGTGCCAGAACAGGACACACAGCAGACCAATGATCTGGACGGTATCGCGGATCATGACTGTAACTGAATCCGCCGCACCGGAAAGGGCGATGGTAGATTCATTCACAAACTTTGAGCTGATGAGACCAGTAGATACTTTCTGGTATTGCGATTCCGGCCAATGCAGTACGCTGTAGAAGAGTTCTTTTCGAAGTGTCACCAATACTGACTGACTGATCTGAGACATGATATAGGCGCTCAGGACTGTCGAAATGGCAAACACTAGAGTGACCGCAATCAATGCGGCAGGCAAAGCAAAGACCAGCCAGCTTCCGCCTTGGTAAAAACTCACGTCGGTCAGCTTACCTAAAAGAGTGGCTGTGGCGGATGAGGTTAACGCGGTGGCAATCAGAAAAATACTGGCAACAGCTATCTTTCCCTTATAAGGAAGAAAGTACTTATAAAGCCTCACCAGGTTTTCGTCTCTATGCTTTAGTATGTTGATCATTCTGTTTCCAAAACATGAAGAGATTGCAGATGGCAGAGATTCGCGAAGAGACCGCCTTTCTTCAGCAGCTCATCCCGCGTCCCAATCTCTTTCACCTCCCCTTCAGCCATCGCAACAATAGTTGTGGCTCCGGATACTGTTGAAAGTCTGTGAGCGACAATAAACACTGTTCTGCCCTTCATCAGTTTTGCCAAAGCGTTTTTGATATGGGTTTCGCTGATGCTGTCAAGAGCGCTGGTTGCCTCATCCAAAATCAGGATAGGAGTGTCTTTCAGAATGGCGCGTGCAATAGAAATGCGCTGTTTCTGCCCCCCTGATAGGAAGTTTCCCGCTTCACCAACCGGAGTCTCCAAGCCTTTTGGCAGTGCATCGATGAACTCTCTCAGGGCAGCGTCATCTATTGCCTTATTAATTTGAGCTTCTGTCGCATCAGGAACACCGTAGGCAATGTTGTTCCGAATCGTATCGTCAAAGAGAATGACATCCTGAGAAACAATGGCAATTTGTTTTCTCAGACTCTTTAATGTGATATCACGGGTGTCATAGCCATCAATGAGAATACGTCCTGACGTTGGATTCCAGAACCGCGGGATCATGTTTACCAGGGATGTTTTTCCTGACCCCGAGAAGCCTACAAGAGCAACCGAATCGCCGGGATTGACTGTTAGGTTGAAGTCGTGAACGGCGTCTCTTTCAGAGTTGGGGTAACGAAGCGAAACATGATCAAAGACTACCTGTCCGCTGCAGTAATCCAGTTCTGTTTTGCCATTATCTTCCTCTTCCTTTTCATCCAAGGTGGCAAAAATACTGTCCGCCGCCATTTTGATCATGATGAAGCCCGTATTCATTCCCGCCAGGTTCTTGACCGGAGGAATCAGGAGCAGGAGAGCCGCAAGAAACGTAACAAACTGCCCCCGGTCCAGAGCTCCGTTCTGCATCTGAAATACCGCAAAAGTCAAAACAACCGCGATCCCGATCATGCATAGGACCTGAGACGCCGGAGTCCCAAGAGTTGTGACTTTCGTCATCCTCACCATCATTTTGTATATTTCATTATTGATGTGAGCAAAACGGTCGTATTCAGCCTTATACGTATTGGAAATCTTGATCAGGCGGTGTGCTTCGTATACTTCTTTAACGCGCGACAGAATACCTGCGAAGGATTCCTGACAGGAAGCCATCACAGACTTCATTTTTCTCGATACATATCGGAGAAGCAGAAAGATCAGAGGCCCGATAATCAGAGCTACGAGCGACAGCTTCCAGTCCTGCCAGAAGAGCGTCGCAACAAGGCCGACCACCTGACTTGAATCACGAACCAGAATGATGCAGGACTTTGTTGCGTTTGAGAGCATGACATTTGCTTCAAACACAAATTTGGACGTGATGGCACCGGTGGAGTTGTTCTGATAGGCAGCAGAAGGCCACCGCAGCAACCGATGAAACATCTGCTGACGCAGTGTGGCGGATACGGACTGGCTGACTTTCCCGAGCAGATAGTTGCTCATAAACATGCTGCCGCCGTGAAGAAAAGACACGCCAATCAATCCAAGCGGTGCCGCGACGATAATCCAGGCTGCCTGGTTATAGAACCCTACATCTGTCAGCTTTCCCAGCAGCCAGGCGATCAAAGAAGACGCGGCACCAGCCGAAACCATGAAAAAAATGGAAAGCGCGATGATGCCTTTATAGGGAGGTAAATAGCCTAAGAGTCTTTTCAGGCTTGAACCAGAAAAAAGATTCCTCAGTATCATGAAAGGCCTTAAAAACTAGATAAGCGGCAAGTTCAGAGGCATACGGAGAGGGCATCAAACAGATAAGGCTGAATTTCTGACTCTGGATGATGAAAAACAGCGCTTTGACACCGATTTTGCCTAGATTACGATTAAGTACTATTTTTGGTAACTTAATTCTCTTGCCGTGACCGTTTCATGTTGCATATAGAAAGCGGTCATAAACGGGTGGGCATTTGCTGATTCTTTCAGCGAAGTACCCTGAATCCTGACAATATTAACCTGTTTCACCTGCTTATATTGCATCGATTTGTCATTGGATAAGAGCAACAGGCTTTGAGAGGAATACCGTCAAGGCAATACATGGACAATGAAAACAAAATCCCCTCTGACTTCCCATAGGATGTCAAAGGGGATTGAAAGAGCTTAAAAGGCTTTTTAGTGCTTGGCAATCAGAGCGAGCAAAGCGGATTTCAGCTCTTCAATAGAAAGACCACTGTGGCGGCTCATGTCACCAGCCGTGGCCTTGGGGATCATGATTCTTGCGAGCGGCGTCTTAAGGGCCTTGAAGACCGGCGAAATAGTAGACAGCTCATTCTTCAGCCAGGGGAAGGCTTTCAGGATATCCTCAAGACGGGTGGATTCCGTCAGGGTCTCAATGATGGAGGGCGTATCGGCTGCGTCAGACGCTTTGCCAGTCAGATTGCCATCCTTCGTTACAGGGGCGTCGTCGCTCGTACCGGGTTCCGAGATGCCATAGACCCGTTCCGGGGCATGGGTTTCGTTGCTCCAGGTGAGCAGTGTGCGGGATCCCGTCAGTTCGCGGATACGGGTGCAGTCCTGCATCGTCTCGAGAACGCCGCGGAACTTGCCATCCGCATCACGCACGGCGACATATCGAATGTAAATGAAAGCGTCCTTCTTATTGATCCAGAAGTCAGCGACATCCTCTTCTCCGGCCTTGAATTTCGCGAGGATTTCTTCCACATACTTCACGCTCGTCTTCGGGTGGCAGTTACGGACCTGGCGGCCGATCACGTTCTTGCTTCGCGGGAAGATACGATGCTCCGTATCGGAGTAGAACGCGACGAGATCATTTTCATCCACGAAGGAGATATCAAGAGGCAGGTTCTGCAGTACGAGGTTCACCTGATCAAGCGTGAGTTTTCCGTTCCGCATTTCAAGCTTCTCATCAGAGCCGGCTCCAGACGCGAGACCGTACTTAGCGAGAAGCTTCTGAAGATCGCCGACAAAGCCCGTGGCTTCAGCCGTGGCGGCCTGGGTTGAAGCAACCGGGGCAGCCGCAGGGGCAGCGCCGGTATTTTCAAGCCAGGCGTAGCCGATCTCGGCGTCACCCGAGCGCATATCATCGAATTCTTTATTGCTGATCAGCATGAGAGATGTCGGGAGAAGGATCTGCTCTTCCTTATTCATGAGATCGGTCAGATCGTCAATCAGAGCCTGCTGACGGGAGAGGAATTCGTCATCGGCCCCAGCTTCGAGAAGCGCGCGGTTATCGCGGATTTCATCCCGGATCGTATCGTCGAAGAGCCACATATGAGTGGACGGGCGGTCAAAGCCCTTCTTTTCAAGCACCGAGTAAAGCTGATTCTGTTTCCTGGAAAAATGCTTCTTGATCTCGGCGAGGCGATCATAAATTTCGAGCCACTGATTGCGGATCACGGGATACTGCGCGAGATCCTCAATCTCTTTGACAATGCCGCGTTCCTTATCGTTTTCCTGGAAGTAGCGGGCAATCGGATGATCCTCGGGAAGCTCAGGACGGCTGCGATCCATGATGGGACCGTAGATCTTGAAAATATCGGAAATCCGATTCAGACGGCAGGCTTCATCGCCTTCTTCAGGGCTGATGTTCTGTTCAATCTGGGCGATCTCCCAGGGTTTCAGAGACTGGATTTCGCTCTTCAGCTGACGCTGCGCTTCTTCAAGTGAAATCTGGTTCTCGTCATAAGCCTTGCGGATAGCAACCGCCTTTTCTAGCTTAGCGTTATCAAGTCCGGGAATTTCTTTCAAGCTGGTCATGGCAACCCTGTGTTTTATGTTGGGGGTGGTAGAAAACGGGAATCATTTTAAAGGGAGACTCAGAAAAGCGAGAGGCTTATTTCTGTCGGAAAACTCTATGCACCGGGAGTCTTCTTAGACCGGGAAACTGACTGAATTTGCGTCAGATATCTTCACTGTAGGTAGCGACATTGATGCCCTTATAAGAAAAAGATTCGGACGCTATACTGCTGATATTGAAAATGGTTATTAATCCCGAAGGGAGGAAGAGACGATGCTGAGACGGACTTTGGCCTTGGGAGCGGCTTCGTTTTCTCTTCTGATTGCCTGCAGCAGGGGAGGAGCCCAATCCATGGAAAAAGATACAAGAATGCTTCCCGCGGAAAAGCCCCGGGCGGGAGAGAAGGAGATTTATCTCGCCGGCGGCTGCTTCTGGGGAACTGAACACTTCATGTCGAAGGTTGCTGGTGTCAGGGTGTCTGAGTCGGGATACGCCAATGACACCGTTGCCAATCCAACTTATGAAGACGTGTGTACCGGCCGAACCGGAGCCGCGGAAACAGTGCATGTCATTTACGACCCTGAAAAAGCTGATCTGCCATTCCTTCTCGGTCTCTTCTTTGAAACCATTGATCCGACAAGCCTTAACCGCCAGGGGAATGACATCGGAACCCAGTACCGGACCGGCATTTTTTATACCGATCCAGGCGATAAACCCATCATTGAGGATGAGGTAAAGAAGCTCTCAGCCAAATATTCAAAGCCTCTGGCGCTTGAAGTGAAGCCGCTGACCTCCTTCTACCGGGCTGAGGAATACCATCAGGATTTTCTCGTGAAGCATCCGGACGGCTACTGCCATATTCCGCGGCGCCTGATGGAAGAGGCTGAGAAAGCCAAGTATCAGCCGACCCATAAGGGATTTCGAAAGGCCGGATCGCAGAGTCTCAAGGATCGCCTGACACCAGAACAGTATGACGTCACGCAGAACTGCGGCACCGAGCCGCCTTTCCATAACGCCTATTGGAATGAGCACCGGGCAGGGATCTATGTGGATATTGTGAGCGGAGAGCCGCTTTTCTCCTCTTCAGACAAATTTGATTCCGGCACCGGGTGGCCGAGCTTCACGAAGCCGATTTCAGAGTCCGCTCTGAAAAATACGACGGATACGTCGTACGGTATGGTGCGGACTGAGGTGAAATCAGCCGCGAGCGGATCTCACCTCGGGCACGTGTTTCCGGATGGGCCGTCTGATAAGGGCGGACTTCGCTACTGTATGAACAGCGCGTCTCTCCGGTTTATCCCGAAAGAGGAAATGGAGAAGGAAGGCTATGGGGCGTACCTGAAGTATGTGAAGTAAAAACAGTTCAGGCGTTCAGAACGAAACCGGAGATAGGGCAGCCTCTCTCCGGTTTTTCTTACGGCAGTTGATATCAGCTGCGCCAGGTATCCCGGAGGACATTCACCATCTCCCTGATGACAGAAAGCCCTCCGGCAGGAATAATAGTCACGCTCACTTATACACAGTAAAAGGGTTCCGGCATGGCATCTGCAGAAATATTGAAAATCGGGGCTTCGAAGGAAGTCCTTGAATCCCGGCTGAAAACCGTTCTTCCAAAGATTCATGAAACGTTTGATGGTCAGGTTCAGGTCATTGAAGAATCGGATACAGATGTGCTCGACGCGGTTATGTCGGGAGAGCTCGACGCCTGCTTCACTGTCAGGGGAGAGGAAGATGATGCGTTTAATCGCTGGCCCCTTTTCTTTGAGGACATCATGCTGATTTATCCGGATTCTCATATTCCGGTGGAGTCTCAGATGGATCTCGACGATGTGCCGTTCCTCGTGATTCCTGAAAAATCAGTCTGCAAAGACCGGATGCTTTCATGGCTGTCAGACGCCGGTCAGGCTCCGATCGGTATTGAGGAGGCGGGGGACTTTTTAACGATTATCCGTCTCGTTTCCGAAGGCGCGGGCTTCAGCGCGGTGCCGGGATCGCTTTTTGCCGGATCTCCTTATAAGACAGAGATTCAGGCGGATCCGATGGAAGAACCTTACCGTACGATGCGTATCGATCTTGTGGCACGAAAGGGAGTCCGCGAGGATGAGATTCGCAGACTTCTCGGGCTCTTTGGAAAATAAAGCGTCTTCTGTCTCACCGGAAAAAATAAAAGCGGGTAGAATAGACCTTCCTTGGGGCTGCCTTGGTTTCGACGTGGATTACGAAGGAGCACGGGGCATGTCGAGGTCCGAGATCCTCGTTAAACAGTTCGGAAAAGTAATAAACGCCAATAACAAGCGTTACGCTCTCGCTGCTTAATACCAGCGGGACGCTGCACCGGTTCGCCTGAGGGCCGGGTCAGCCTAAAAACTGACAGCAGCGCCATATACTCGGGCTGGATCCTGTTGGAGCCGTGACGGCAGGATTAAGATCAAGCGGCTGGTCTTCATATGGCCTGCTGGTGGGCATGGATGAAGATGAGATTTAAAGTTCATCAGATACGCATGTAGAACCGTCTTTGGACAATTTGCGGACGCGGGTTCGACTCCCGCCAGCTCCACCAAGATCCAGAATCCCAGCCGATACCGGCTGGGATTTTTTTGTGGGTGCAATGCGAGGAACTTAACTGTCAGGATGGACTCTGGCAATTGAAGACCGCCCGATCCAGCATCTTGGTTTGTGTCAGAGGGGGAAAGGGGGGGAGAAAATTACGCTCCCGTCTGATGAGACACGATCTGATAAAGCGCTGAGATCGCGAGAAGAACAAAGATAACGGCGGATCCCTTGTTCAGAACACGCTGCCACATGGGTTTCTTCAGCCGAAGAGACAAAGCCCCGGCAAAAAACGCGATCAGGGTGAAGACAAGCAGTGTCGCCGCGATGAATGTGATTCCCATGATGAGCATCTGTACCCAAACCGGCGCGGCGCCGGCCCCCTCGAACAGAAACTGAGGAAAGAACGCTAGAAAAAAGATCTGTACCTTGGGGTTCGTGATGTTCATCAGTGTGCCGCGCCGCCAGGCAGCCTGCGGAGCGAGGGATGAAACCCGGGCTGAGGGTTCAGCCACGATCGGAGCGTGCCAGGCTCCCCAGGCGATATAAAGAAGATAGAGTGCTCCGAGCACGCAGATAGCTCCGAAGAGCCACGTGCTCGCCGCGACTACAGCCGCAAGCCCCAGCGTGGCGCAGAGTGTCTGGAATACGAGTCCCGTGCAGAGCCCCAGAATCACGAAGAAACCGGATCTGAAGCCGTTTGTCGCGGACTGCAGGAGAACAAAAATGTTATCCGGTCCGGGGACAAAAGCGAGAAAGATGCTGGCTGAAAGAAAGCCAAGCCATCCAGAAAATTCCATTGACAGCTCCTGATGCGGGGAAAGAGAAAATAGACGAAGAGTGACGGGGAATGGAACCGGGTCGTCTGCCTGATGAGAGATTGTAATTTTTATGCCATAGCCCTGCCGATGACGATATGCAGGGAACCCAATATTCAGGATGCCGCGTTCCAAAACTAAAAAGAGGGATCCATAGACGCTTCCAAACCGCCTAAGATAAGGCATTACGTCTGAGTAATGTCTTTGGAGACTGAGTCACTATGGAATTTGTTCTCAAAAGAATTTACGATCCCGCGTCACCTGAAGATGGTTACCGTGTCCTGGTTGACCGGCTGTGGCCCCGGGGGGTGAAGAAGGCGGATGCCGATATCAGCTGCTGGGCTAAAGAGATCACGCCATCCCCGGATCTCCGGAAGTGGTTTCACGAGGATAGAGAAGGGCGTTTTAAGACTTTTTCCGAGCGCTACGCGAAGGAGCTCGAGGATTCCCCAGCGGTTGGGGAATTTATTCGCTCTATTCCGGAAGGCACTGATCGGGTAACGCTCCTCTATGCGGCAAAGGCCGGAGCGCCGAGTCACGTTGGAACACTGAAGGCAGCGCTTGAAAAAGCGGCCGCTGCCATTTCCCTGAAAAAGTAATCCCTGAGATTGGAGACGCGATGCCTCAGGCCGTAGTGCTTCTGTTATTCAGCGCGCTTCTGGTTTTCTGCGTCGCGTCCGGGCTTTCCATTCTGTATGCGCTTGCGGGAGGATATCTCCTCTTCGCGGGCTTCGCGGTCTTCCGGGGGTATGGCCTCAAGGAAGTCTGGGAGATGTCGATTGAGGGTGTCCGTACGGTAAGCGGCATCCTCATCACGTTTCTCTTTATCGGCATGCTGACCGCGAGCTGGCGGGCAGCGGGCACGATTCCGGATATCGTGATTTTTGTATCCGACCTCATCCGTCCGGAATTTTTCCTCGTTCTCATTTTCTTCGCGAATACACTGCTCTCGGTTCTCACGGGAACGTCTTTCGGCACCGTCGCGACCATGGGCGTGATCTCAATGACGATCGGGGCGTCACTTGGCGTTTCGCCGCTTTTCACAGCGGGTGCTGTGATGTCAGGAATCTTTGTTGGGGATCGGTGGTCTCCGATGTCGACCAGCGCCATGCTGGTTTCAGCGATCACGCATACGGACCTGAGATGTAACCTGAAGAGAATGCTGGTGACCGGAGCGCCGGCTTTTATTCTGGCGTCTCTCCTTTACCTTCTGATGGGGTTTCTTTATCCCGGGAGCGGCCAGGTTCCAGAGATCCGCGGAATTTTCGCTTCCGTTTTCGTTTCTTCCTGGATTACGGTGATTCCGGCTCTGATTGTGGTGGGGCTCGTACTTTTTCGCGTCAACGTCAGGCTCACCATGGGGATCAGCGTCGCGGCGGCCTCTCTCATCTGCTTTTTCATTCAGCATATGGGAATTTCTGACATTCTCAGAATGCTTGTACTGGGCTACCAGTCAGAAAATGCCACTGTTGCTCATCTGATGAATGGCGGCGGCATGGTGTCCTTCGCGAAGGGGATCGCGATTGTCTGTATTTCAGCAACGTACGCCGGGATTTTCATTCGTACCCGGCTGCTTCAGGGGATCCGGGGGCTGATTGAACGAGTCGCGGCCCGGGTAACAATTGTCAGTGCGGTGACGCTGGCCGCGATTCTTGCTTGCGGGGTCTCCTGCAATCAGTCGTTCGCCGTCATGCTGACTCATGATCTCTGCACTGGCGTGAGACCGGATCAGGAGAAGCTCGCGCTGGATATTGAGGACAGCGCGATTGTGATCGCGCCTCTGATTCCCTGGTCAATCGCGGGCGCTATTCCGCTCTCCGTTCTCGGCGCGGCCCCCGCGTCGCTCGCTTTCGCGTTTTTCCTTTATCTGCTCCCCGCAAGCCGCCTTGTACTGGATCGGGAAAAGCTTGCGGGAACATAGAACCAAACGCGGAGAAACGCCCTCAGTCAGGCGTTTTCAATCTGGGTCTGCTCAAGCGCCCGGTCAAGCGACTCACGGATCGCACCGGCTTCTTCCTCTGAGAAGAGACCTTCTGCGGGGCTTGAAACATAGTTATTCATGAAGTCGTTCCAGTCGACATTTTCAAAGTAGTCAGAGGCCCAGCTGAAAATATCGAAGGCATCCGGAACTTCAGACTCGTGGAAGAGCAGAACCAACGCCTCAGCCACAACGCCCTGATCCTCTCCTGCGTCAATCATCTCGTAGCCGCGCTTGAGAGCAATCATCGCGAATCCTCTCAGCACCTCATCGGTCTCGAGGTAATGGGAGAAATCATTCGGATCGATACCACCTTCGTCTACTTCAACGTCATCCCATTCCTGATCTAATTGCATATTATGCCTTTTCTGTAACACTTTATAAAAAAGCCGGTCTTTTCAATTCCGGGAAGCTCCCTAATAATAGTGGGAAAGAAAAGCTTTTTGAGGCTTTTCCTTCTGATCTCTCGGATTGAAGGAGTTGCGTGATGGAAAAAAATTCCGGATGGACCACTGGCGGTCTGATTGGTGCCGGCGTAGCGGTTGGTCTGATCTTTCTTGGCTGCATGTTTTATACCGGCGTTTCCCAGTATCTGGGACAGACCCGGGTTGTCACGGTGAAGGGCCTTGCTGAGCGGGAAGTCCCGGCAGATCAGGTGATCTGGCCGATTACCTTCAAGGAAACCGGCGACAACCTTCTCACCACGCATACGAAGGTTGAGGCGGACAGCCAGAAAGTGGTGGCGTTCCTGAAGAAGAGCGGGCTTGAAGACTCCGAGTTCAGCTTTGGGGCCCCGGAAATTCAGGACCGGAACGCTGAGGGGATGGATATGCGCGGTCCGCGCTATACGCTCACCGGCTCCATTACGGTGAATTCCACAAAAGTGGATCAGGTTCGCCGTCTGATGGCGGCCCAAAAGGAGCTGATCGGCGAAGGCGTTCCGGTGACCACGGATAAGTGGAATACGGTGTTCCTCTATACCAAACTGAACACAGTGAAGCCTGCGATGGTTGAGGAAGCGACGAAGAACGCGCGCGAGGTGGCGCAGAAGTTCGCGGCAGACTCGGGTTCCCATATCGGAAAGATCAAGTCCGCGAACCAGGGACAGTTCTCCATTACGGATGCCAATCAGAGCACGCCGTATGAGAAGAAGGTTCGTGTCGTGACGACCGTGACTTACTTCCTGAAAGACTGATCACCTGATCGGTGTACCGGTAAAGAAAAAGCACCGAGGCGAAGTCTGCTTCGCGTCGGTGCCTGAAGAAGAGGGATCGCCAGACGGAGATCCCTTCTTTTTCTTTGGAATCAGGCTGCTTTCGTCAGCTCGTCGATACGGTAGGTGAGCTCGTCGCTGGGAACAGCGCCGACCACGTGATCCGCCACTTCGCCATCCTTCATGAAGACAAAGCACGGAATCGAACGGATGCCGAACTGCGCCGCGATTTCCTGCTCTTCGTCGACATTGATCTTGCCGACCTTCACTTTGCCCTCGTAATCCTTGGCAATTTGGTCAACAACTGGACCCATCGTACGGCAGGGACCGCACCAGTCGGCATAGAAATCGATCAGCACGAGCTTATCGCTCTTCAGCACTTCGGTTTCGAAATTGTCTTTCGTGAACTTGTATTCCATGGTGTTACTCCATCAATCTGTATGTCGGTTTTCAGGCTTGAGGTTTTCTTTAGGTATCGGGGATTTCTGCAGTTGTAGAAGCAACCTGATGCCCCATTCCTCAATCACGTTGAACATCAATCTAGCATGAAAGAAAACAACGAATGAGCCTTTTTGAGCCGCATTCAGATGGGGAAGGTAAGCATCCGTTTCAGCGTATTCTCTCTTGGAGAAGGCGGCCTGAAAACAATACAGAAGTGATAGGAGCGGCTGAAAAACAGGGCGGCTTTCCAGAGGGAGCAAAGGATCCCGTATCCGATTTAAGCGTGAGAGGAGATAACCGCCTGTTGGCCAGCGAAGCTGCGGACATCAATGGAGAGTCAGAGGATGCGCAGAAATCCGAATCGGCGGATCCGGATCCCTGCCATGTGTCCTTCTCTCTATCAATCCTTCTTCTTTGCTTTCTGGATGAGTTCGTAGAGTGAAGCGAGCGCTTCCCGCGGAGTGAGGGTATCCGGGTCGATTGCGAGGAGATCATCCCGGATGGAGAGGGCCTTCTCCACCTCAGGACTCTCACGTTCCTCCTCCAGTTCGATTTCGGGTTCCGGAAGTGAAGCCGCCGGAGAGGAGAAAAGATCCGGTTCAGGGCCATTCTCTTCCGCCCGTTTCTCCAGTTCCCGAAGCATCGCTTTCGCCTCGCGGATCACATGCTGCGGCACCCCGGCGAGCTGCGCCACCGCGATACCGTAGCTCTGGCTTGCCGGCCCCTCAGTGACTTCGTGCAGGAAAACCACTTTTCCGCCGCTCTGCACCGCTTTGACGTGTACATTCGCGACTTCCGCGCAGGTCTGCGCGAGCATCGTGAGTTCAAAGTAATGCGTCGCGAAAAGCGTGTAGCAGCGGATCCGGTCCGCGAGTTCCCGCGCGATGGCACCCGCGAGCGACAGACCGTCAAAGGTTGATGTGCCCCGGCCGATTTCATCCATGAGAACGAGTGACCGGTCAGTGGCCTGATGAAGAATCGCAGCGGCCTCCACCATCTCAACCATGAAGGTGGAGAGACCGCGCGCGAGATCGTCACTCGCGCCGATGCGGGTGAGAATCCGGTCGATCGAACCGATACGGGCGTGCTTCGCCGGAACCCAGGAGCCGGCGAGCGCAAGAATCACGATCAGCGCGACGCTGCGCATATAGGTCGACTTGCCGCCCATATTCGGGCCGGTGATCACGAGAAGCCGCCGCCCGGGTTCTAGCGAGCAGTCGTTTGCCACATAGTGCTCCAGCGCCTTTTCAACCACAGGGTGCCGGGCCCCTTCGATCATGAGCCCAGGGGCGTCCGAGAGCTCGGGGCACGTCCACCCCATATCAGCCGCGTGCTTCGCGAAGGAGAGGAGGGCGTCAAGTGTTGCCGCGGCTTCAGAGGCCCGCGTCAGCGCATCAACATACGCGCTGCAGGACTCGATCAGCCCCTGGTAGAGGCTTCGCTCGAGCGCGAGCGCCCGGTCTTTGGCGGCGAGCGCCTTGTCTTCAAGCGACTTGAGTTCCGGCGTAATAAAGCGCTCGGTGTTCTTCAGTGTCTGACGTCTGCGGTAGTCATCCGGCACCTTATCGGCCTGAGCCCTGGAGACCTCGATGTAGTAGCCGGAGACACGGTTATATTCCACCCGGAGTGTCGGGATGCCGGTCCGCTCTTTTTCCCGCGCTTCGATCTGCGCGAGCACATTGCCGGCATTGTCCCGGAGTTCCCGGAGTTCTTTCAGCTCGTCACTGAAGCTATCCGCGATCACGCGTCCATCCCGGAGCGTAACGGCGGGAAGTTCAAGAAGCGCTCTCCCGAGGAGATCGGTAAGCGCGGGATCGGGTTTCAGGATTGCCGCGGTGTCGGAGATAAGCGGAACCCGTGAGAGCGCGGCGGCTTCAGAGAGCCTCTGCAGAGCCGGGAGCGCGTCCCGTAACCCGGAAAGCTCTCTTGGCCGTACGGAACCCAGCGCGATACGGGACGCCACGCGTTCCAGATCGGGAAGGTTTTTAAGCGGCTCGGAAAGTGCGTCGCGGAGTGATTCGTTTTCAATCATCTCCCGAACGGCTTCGTGCCGCGCGCGGGGAACCGTTGGATCCCGCAGCGGCTGCGTGATCCAGCTTCGCAGCATCCGGGATCCCATCGAGGTGTGGCAGTGATCGATCGTGGAGAAAAGGGTCGGTCCGTTTTCGCTCCGGAGCGGTTCTGTGAGTTCAAGATTCCGTCGGCTTGAGGGATCAAGGCCGACAAAGCGGCTCGACTCCTCAAAGACGAGAGGACGGATATGCGGCACCGCGTCCACCTGAGTCTGTTCCACGTACCCCAGAATGGCGCCGGCGGCCGCGAGAACCCCTGGCTTTTCACTCACCGCCCAGGCGTCGAGATTCTCCATATTGAAGTGATGGAGCAGCTCATCGGTTCCGTGCTTCGGGTCAAAATGCCAGTCGGGAAGCGGGGTGAGCTGCGCGGCTCCTGAGAAAGACTTCGCGGTTTCCCGGCAGGAATCCGGTATCAGGATTTCCTGAGGCGAGATACGGGCGATTTCGCCCGGAAGCTCGTCCTCTGTGCAGCAGAAACCCTTGAACGCGCCGCTGGAAAGTACAAGGGACACCACGGACCACTGCGGGGATTTTTTTCCGGATGGCGGGCAGACCGCGATTAGCGCGGCGTCCGCCTTCGCGGGAAGCAGCTCATCCTCTGTGATGGTGCCGGGGGTCACAATCCGCACGAGTTTCCGCGGCATCGTGCCTTTGACCGCTGCCGGGTCCCCAATCTGCTCCACAATTCCCACGGATTTCCCGAGTTTCACGAGACGCGCGAGATATGAGTCCAGCGTCATAAAGGGGACGCCCGCCATCGGAATGGCATCCGGCTTACCCTTTCCGCGGCTCGTGAGAGTGATGCCGAGAAGCCTGTTGATTTCCACCGCGTCTTCAAAAAACGTTTCGTAGAAGTCTCCCATCCGGTAGAGGAGCAGGATATTCGGATGCTGCTTCGCGACCTCTGTGCGGATTTCAATAAACTGCCGCATGGCAGGGGTGAGCGTGGAGAGATCAGCGTTCTCTGTGGATTGGTTAAGGCTGGGCTTGGTCACTTTGTAAAGCGTCTCCCGGGGATTGAAGAAAAGCGGGCAGGGTGAAATTTTATCCTGTATGCCAAGAGAGAATAGAAAAAGGGCGGCTCATTCAGAAATGAACCGCCCCGATTCAGAGAGTGTCTGAAGTTTCAGACCGCTGCCGTACTCAGGCGACCTTGTTGGTAACGATCGGGAAGAGCGTTCCGAAGATCTTCGGCGTACCGGCGACGATGGAGCCGGTGTCGAGATAGTGGTCTTCTCCCTCAAAGTCAGTCACGAGACCGCGGGCTTCAAGAACGAGGAGAGAGCCGGCGGCAATGTCCCAGGGCTTCAGACCGCTTTCCCAGAAGCCGTCGAGACGGCCGCAGGCGACATAAGCGAGGTCGAGCGAGGCAGCGCCGGCGCGGCGGATACCGGACGTCTGCTTCGCGACAGAAGTGAAGACACGGGCATAGCCCTCAAAGTCATCACCGCCGCGGAAGGGGAAGCCCGTGCCGATCAGCGAAGCGCCGAAGCTCGTACGGCCGGAAACGCGGATACGGCGGTTATTGAGGCGAGCACCTTCGCCGCGGGTCGCGGTGAACATCTCATCCTTCAGCGGATCGTAGACCACAGCTTCGAGAATGTCGTTCCCGCGCTTCAGCGCGATCGACACGGCGTACTGCGGGAAGCCATGAATGAAGTTCGTCGTGCCGTCGATCGGATCCACGACCCAGACAAACTCGGAATTCGTCTGACCGACAAGCCCGGCCTCTTCGGAAAGAATGGCGTGATCCGGGCAGTAGTGAGACAGAATATCGATGACAGCGCGCTCGGCAGCCTTGTCCGCGTCGGTGACGTAGTCATGAAGAGCTTTCGTCTGGACGTTGACGTTTTCGATGTTGCGGGAAGCCTGGTTGATGATGTCGGCTGCTTCGCGGGCCGCACGGATGGCGATGTCTATGTTGGCCATATGTTCAGATGCACCTGGTTGTTAATGGGATAAGTGGATCGGGGAAAAGAGAACGAGGGGGGACGATAGAGTGCCCAGGCGTGATTTTTCCCTGCAATAAAGAGACCGTTATTTTAACGAGTAAAAATAATTCCGGCGACAGAAGGATACAGCGGAAAAGCGGGGATGGGAGGCGGCACCCTCGCCTAAAGCTGTTACCATCTTCAGGTTTCAATTCAGCTTTATGCGTGAGTATCAGGAAATGCAGACTCCTAACAAGGCTTCCCGGGTGAGGTTTGTCCTCTGCGACCCCAGTCTCCCCGCGAACATCGGTGCCGCCGCCCGGGCAATCAAAACGATGGGCTTCAGAGACCTTTGGGTGGTGAATCCGAAGCACCCGGATTATCGGGAGCATCCGGACGCGATCGCGCTTTCGACAAGCTCGGTCGACGTCCTGCGGGAGAGCCATTCAGTCGCGACGCTGACTGAGGCGCTGAATGGAGTTACCTTTGCCTGGGCGCTTTCGGGGTATGACCGTGAGTACGGTCCCCCGATCGAGGAACTCCGGTCCGCGGCTTCCCGCGCCTGCGATTTCCTCGCGTCTGAACCCGGTGACATCGCGTTTGTGTTCGGTACGGAACGCAGCGGTCTCACGAACGCGGAGATCGAGGTCTGTCAGGGGATCGCAGCCATCCCCGCGGATCCTGAGAGCCCGAGCCTTAATCTTGCGCAGTCCGTGCAGGTGACCGCGTATGAACTTCATATGACGGAGCGCAGCCGGGCTGGGGAAGAGGGCAAGCTCTACGACTGGGAAACCCGTTTCGACCGGGATCCCCCGGCAGAAGTGCCCGCGATTGAAGGCTTCCTTGAGCACTGGGCCCGCGCGATGACAGCCTGCGGGGCTCTCAATTCGGCAGAACCCAAGTTTCTGATGCCGATGACCCGCCGGATTATTGCCCGCGCAGGTCTTACGCAGCCGGAAGTCGACATGCTGCGGGGCGTGTGCGCGGCCATCATCTGCCCGAAAACCGAACGGAAGGGGCAGAAGAAAGCCGGGAAGAAATCCGAGCTGAAATAAATTTCGACGCCCGCTTAAACCCGAGTGAAAAAGTCGGGTAATATAGGCGAATCCTGCCAGAACCTTAAGGACTGATTTCCATGTTTGAGCGAGTGAGAGAAGATATCCAGATCATCCGGGAGCGAGACCCGGCGTGCCACAGCACGCTTGAAGTGCTACTCGCCTATCCCGGGTTTCACGCGGTGCAGTTCTGGCGGCTGAGTCACTGGTGCTGGATCCAGGGCTGGTATACCTTCGCCCGCTGGGTGAGTCATGTTGCCCGGTTTCTCACCGGGATCGAGATTCATCCGGGGGCAAAAATCGGACGCCGTGTCTTTATTGACCACGGTATGGGCACAGTGATCGGTGAAACCGCCGAGGTGGGAGATGACTGCACGATTTACCAGGGTGTGACGCTCGGCGGCACGAGTCTCGGGCGAGGTGAAAAGCGTCATCCGACGCTTGAACCCGGTGTCATTGTCGGTGCCGGCGCGAAGGTGCTCGGCGGATGGACTGTCGGGCGGAACGCCAGAATCGGCTCGAACGCGGTCTGCCTGAAGCCGATCGCGGCGAACGCGACGATTGTCGGCGTTCCGGGACATGTGGCCGGTGAAAAGAAAGCCGCAAAACAGGCGGATCACGAACACTTCAGCGCATACGGTGTTGTTGAAGGCGCTGAGGATCCGGTGACGCGGGCCTTTAATCAGGTGCGTAAGGAACTGGATGTCCAGCGCGATACGATTAATCGCTTGGAGCGCGAAATCGCGAAACTGAAGGGGCTTGATGAAGCGGATGCTCCGGCGATTGAGGACCCCGCGGAACGGTCATTCCTTGACTCGGCGCTCTGAAGTCCATTCGGCGGACTGATCTGCTTCATAAAAAAGAACCGGCATTTTTCGGGGAGACTCCTTGAAAATGCCGGTTTTCTTTTGGAAGCGGATTCTCTTACTTTTCCGCGAATCCCTTCTTCTGCAGGAATCCGAGGACGAACGGACGCCGTTCGCGAAGCAGAATTCTTTCGAGCTCATCAGACCAGGCGGTGTCTTTAGCGTTGGATGAGCGATGCTGGTAATAGTTCCTCATCTCCTCATCGTAGGCTTTCAGTTCCGCCGGATCCGGTTCCTGATAGGCGTTTTCGCAGAGCGTGATGGAGGCGGGGAGCCGGGGTTTCAGTTCATTCTTATGCGCGGGGTGCCCGAACGCCAGACCGACTACCGGGAAGGCGTTCTGCGGAAGCTTAAGGAGGCGGTCCACTTCCTCAATGTGATTCCGGATGCCGCCCGCGTAAACTCCTCCGAGTCCCAGAGCTTCAAGCGCGGCAAAGGCGTTCTGAGCCTGAATCGCGGCATCCACGCAGCCCACAATCAGCTGCTCGGTCCAGCCGAGATCCGCCTTCGGCACGAGGACCTGATCGCGGTGATAATCCGCGCAGAACACCCAGAACTCAGGGGCCGCAATGATGTGCTTCTGATTGCCGGCGAGTTCCGCGAGCTTCGCCTTCAGTTCCTTATCCGTGATCCGGATAGCCGTGGTGACCTGCAGAAAGCAGGTGGAGCTTGCCGCGCGGGCGGATTCATAAATCGCTTCGAGATCTTCCTGGCTCACCGGTTCATCAGTAAAGGCCCGGACTGAGGTGTGGGCGCGAAGCGTATCGGTCATGGGGTTAGGTGTCACAGACATAGAATCTCCTTCTGGAGTAAGAGCGGATTCCGGCTGAATCTAAGAATAACGCGGACACAAAAAAAAGGAGGAGATCCGGCCGTGAGGCGCGGAATCTTCTCCTTCAATAGCGCGGGCAGCGCGCGGCTTACATGATGATCTGCAGGCGCTGACCGTTCACCGTGCGGATATAGCCCCAGTGATCTTTTCCTTCGCCGGAATCGAGATCCCAGTCGGGAATCACCCAGCGCTCGATATCCGCGAGTTCGTGGCTCGCCGGCTTATGCGTGTGACCGTGAATCACGATATCCGCGTTATGCGCCTTGGCGGCCTTGTAGACATCCACATCCACCACATCCATGATGGCGGCGGATTTGCTGCCCTTCGTGGTTTCGGACTGAGCGCGCGCCTGGCGGGCAAGCTCAATACGCTTCTCAACCGGAAGGCTGAGCGCGGAGAGCTGCCACTGCGGGTCGCGGGTCATCGCTCGGAACTTCTGATACTCCTCGTCCTTCGTGCACCACTCATCGCCGTGTGAGAGAAGGATGGTTTTCCCAATGCACTTCACCGCGACTTCAGGCGCGAGAAGCGTGGCGCCGCAGGCCGCGGCAAAATCACGGCCGAGCATCACGTCACGGTTCCCCTGAGCAATCAGAACGCGCTTCCCGATGGAGGAAGCGTAGGCGAGCGCCTTGACTACGGACTCCGCGGACGAAATGGTGTCGTCACCGAGCCAGAAATCGAAAAGGTCGCCGAGAATCACGAGCTCGCTGTAGTAAGGCACCTGCGTCTTCATGAAGCGGAAGAACTGCATCAGCGTCTTATCGTGCTCCGGAGCGAGATGCAGGTCCGAGATGAAAACCGGATTTTCAAGCGGAGCTATTTCTTTGGTGCCGGCAAGAGCCGGCGCAATCATTTCAGCCATTTCTCAAGCGATTCCTTTTCCTTTGCAGGTCCGTTCCCCGGGCGCAGGCTGCGCCCGGAGGCCTTGTTACAGCGCTTCGGCCTTGAGGATGACGATGTCTTCAAGCGGCACATCGTCGTACCAGCCGCGGCGTCCGGTGCGGACCTTGGCGATGGCGTCCACCACCTCGGTGCCCTTCGTCACACGGCCGAAAACAGCATACCCCGGATTGCCCGGGTTGTAGTTGAGGAAATCGTTATTGGCAACATTGATGAAGAACTGGGCGGTAGCGGAGTCCGGGTCACTCGTGCGGGCCATCGCGATCGTGTACTTGTCGTTCTTCAGGCCGTTCTTCGCCTCGTTCACGATCGGATCGTGAGTCTGCTTCTCGCTCATGCCGGCCGTGAAGCCGCCGCCCTGGATCATGAAGCCCTTGATGACGCGGTGGAAGATGGTGCCGTCGTAGAACCCTTCGGTGACATAGCGTTCGAAGTTCTTCGCGGTGATCGGAGCTTTTTCGCTGTCGAGCTCAAGTTCAATCGTGCCCTGGTTGGTCGTAAGACGAATCATGCTGTCAGTCCTCTTGCTGGTAACTGGTAATTAAGTGGCTCAGCGGGGGAAGAAACCGGAAAAAAGAGCCGGTTCGGACTCCCGCCTGAGAGGCATCCCATTGTAGCGGTTCATGCCCGGTGTGTTGAGTCTCAGTTCAGTTCGGGAAGCGGCTTGAAGAGCGTGCTCTTCGTGGTGCTCCCGGTACCGTTTTCCTTCGCGCTGTAGCTGCCAGGCTGCGGTGCTGAAGCCTGTGCCGGGGAGGCAGCCGCGGGAGCCGCGATTTTCTGAACCGTTTCCGTGATGCCGCCAGTGGTCGTGGTCACCGCGTTGGAGGCCGCTTTGGCCGGAGCGGTTCTCTGTGCCGCGCGGTTCTTCAGCACGGCAGCCGCGGCGGCGCTCCGCTTCGCTTCAATTGGGTCCGCTTTCGCCGCGGGCTTTTCCTGAAGCGCCGGAATCTTTTCCGCCCCCGGCTGCTTCAGCAGATCCGGGTCCGGGTCGTTCCCGGTCGCTATCTGCAGCATCGCGATTTTTTCACTTACGCGGCGGCGGGCGTCGCGGTTTGCGGGAGTGTTCGCCGGCATCCCAAGACGGTAATTCTGCAGAGCCTTCAGCGCGTAAAGGTCTCCCAGATTTTCGTGTGCCGTCGCGAAGTTCGGGTTCGCGGTGATCGCCCGGTCAAGGAGCTCAATCGCGTGATCGATATCGCCCTTGCCGCCGTCAGCCGTCAAGATGGCGAGGTTGTTATAAGGCTCCGGAATCTCGGGGTAGGCGTTGATCAGCTGCTGATAGGCTGCCATCGCTTCATCCCGCCGTCCCAGGTGCTCGAGAATCGTCGCGCGCTTAAACATCAGGGCGACATTCCGCTTATTTTTGGCGAGGCCCTCATCCGCGTACTGGAGCGCCTTCGTGTAGTTTCCGTCCGCGATCATCCGGTTCACGAAGATCGGATAGTCCTGCTCAGTCTCCGGAGCCTTCTGCTGCTCGGGAATCGGGTAAAGGACCGTCTGTGAAAAAGCCGGAACGGCCGCGAGGCTAATGAAGAGGGCAAGCGCCGCGCTTCTGAAAGTGTGCTTCAGCATGAGGTATCAGACCTAGAAAAAATGAGAAAAGCCGCAAAGCGGCCGGGCAAAACCGGGACCGCTGTCCGCTGAGGGCGATTCTGAACGGCTATACTTTTCCCACGATTTTAACCGCTCGAAAGGGAAAGCACCGGAACCGCGGGAAGAGAGGTCCCGCGGTCCGCGTCCGCGGCTTTCCGATCCGAGAGCCAATTCTGTCCTGGAGGGGCACTGCCCATATGACTATCACGAAACCTCTGACGCTTTACTCCACAATGAGCCGCAAAAAGGAAACCTTCAAACCCATCAAAGAGGGAAAGGTGGGGATGTATGTCTGCGGGGTGACGGTCTATGACTACTGCCACATCGGGCACGGCCGCACCTTTGTGGCGTTTGACGTGATCCGCCGCTGGCTGATGGAGCGGGGAAACGAGGTCACCTTTGTCCGGAATGTCACGGATGTGGATGACAAGATCATCCGCCGCGCGGCCGAGAAAGGCATTTCGACAAAAGAACTGACGGATTTCTATACGAAGGCGATGCAGGAAGATATGGAGTCTCTCGGCTGCCTTCCCCCGACCTATGAGCCTCACGCGACGGATTTCATTCCGCAGATGCTTGGCATCATCGGAAAACTCGTCGATAAGGGCTACGCCTATGTCGGCGGCGACGGAGACGTGGATTACGCGGTCCGTAAGTTCCCGGCCTACGGGAAGCTTTCCGGAAAGAGCATCGATGATCTGCAGTCCGGCGCGCGTATTGATGTCGCGGAAGGGAAGCGTGATCCTCTCGACTTTGTGCTCTGGAAGAAAGCGAAGCCGGGTGAGCCGCAGTGGGAAAGCCGCTGGGGTGCCGGCCGTCCGGGCTGGCATATCGAGTGCTCAGCCATGAGCTGCCACTATCTCGGGGAAAATTTCGATATTCATGGCGGCGGTCCTGACCTCATCTTCCCGCATCACGAGAACGAAGTGGCGCAGAGCGAAGCGGCGAACGGAAAGAAGTTCGCGAACTACTGGATGCACTCTGGTCCGCTTCGCGTCCGTTCCGCGGACGGCACAGAAGAAAAGATGAGCAAGTCGCTCCACAATTTCTGGACGATCCGCGACGCGCTGAAGGAAACCGATGAGCAGTTCGGGGCTGGAAACGGCGCTGAGGTGCTTCGCTTCTTCCTTCTCCGGACGCAGTACCGGAGCCCGATCTCCTTTAACCCGGACCTGATCGTCGACGCCCATAAGGGACTCACGAGGCTTTATGAGGCACTCCAGGGGCGCGAGGGTGATGGGAAGCCGCTCGACTGGAATGAGCCGAATGCCGCGGCGTTCGCGGACGCGATGGATGATGACTTCAATACGCCGGTCGCGGTGGCGCAGCTCTTCAGTCTCGCGACCGAAGTGAACCGTACCGGGGATCCGGCTCTCGTGCGGCAGCTGAAGGGGCTCGGCGCTGTGCTGAATATCCTGCAGAAGGATCCGGCGGTGTTCCTGAAGGGAGCGACCGAAGGGCTTGATGAGGCGGAGATCCGCCGCCTCATCGATGAGCGCGCGGCCGCGAAGAAAGCGAGGAACTTTGCCCGCGCGGATGAGATCCGGGACGAGCTGCTCGCGAAGGGCATTACGCTGCTCGACAAGGCGGAAGGCACTGTCTGGCGCAGAGCGTAAAAAGAGTCCCGGCTGAGTCTCAGTAAGACGCCGGGTAACGCGGGGCTTCGTCCGTACGGATGAGGTCCCGCTTTTTTCTTTTCAGCCCATAGCCGCTAAACTACAGGGAATATCGGAAAGACAAGGCCCGCGTCCCGGGAGCCTCAGCGCTTCCGGCCGCCGGCTATCTATTGGATGAAATCGTGAAAAAAACTTTCCTTGACTTTGAAAAGGACATTGAGGCTCTTGACGAAAAGATTGACGAACTGCGCTCCATGCAGGAGTCGGATCCGTCAATGGATATCGGTGAAGAGGTCGACCGTCTCGAGCAGAAGTCTGCCGAGCTTCTGAAGCAGACCTACGCGGAACTGACCCCGTGGCAGATTTCCCAGGTGGCCCGCCACCCGAACCGCCCGTATACGCTCGACTACATCCGGATGATGTTCTCCGATTTCTATGAGCTGCACGGCGACCGCCGCTACAGTGATGATCCGGCGATTGTCGGCGGTCTCGCGCGTCTTGGCGGTGACCCCGTGATGGTGATCGGGCATCAGAAGGGCCGTGACATCAAGAGCCGTACGTACCGCAACTTCGGCATGGCAAACCCCGAAGGGTACCGGAAGGCGCTTCGCCTGATGAAGCTTGCCGAGAAGTTCGGTCTCCCGATCATCACGTTTGTTGATACCCCGGGCGCTTACCCTGGCATTGACGCTGAGAAGCACGGGCAGTCCGAGGCGATCGGCCGGAATCTCGTAGAGCTCACGCATATCTCGGTTCCGGTTATCACGACGATCATCGGTGAAGGCGGTTCCGGCGGCGCGCTCGCGATCGCCGTGGCGGACTCCGTTCTGATGCTGCAGTATTCGACGTACTCCGTGATCAGCCCTGAGGGCTGCGCCTCCATTCTCTGGAAGGACGCGGGCCGCGCCTCTGAAGCCGCGAACGCTCTCGCGCTGACCGCTGACCGCCTGAAGGAACTGAAGCTGATCGATGAGATCGTGCTGGAGCCGATGGGCGGCGCTCACCGCGATCCGGAACTGATGGCGAAGACGCTCCGCAAGAATCTGACGGACCGGATGAAATATCTGCGCCGCTTTACGCCTGAGAAGCTGATCGCCCGCCGTCTGAACCGCATCATGCGTTACGGCGAGTACGAGACGGTGACAGCTGCCGAAGCGGAGAAGATCCGCGCCGAGGCGATCGCGGCCCGCGATGCCGCGAAGACCGCGAAGATCGCTGAGGCGAAGGCGGAACGCGAAGCCGCGGCAAAGACCGCGGCTCCGGCGGCTCCTGAAGCGAAGGAAGCCGCGGACACCAAGGAAACGAAGCCTGCGAAGTCCCGCGCGGCGAAAGCGACCGGCGCGGCATCGGCTGAAGCAGCGGAGAAGAAAGAGGCCAATTAAGCACGTCCCCCGGTGAGGGGCGGAAGGAGCGAGGATGGAGCGAAAAGCACAGAACGCGGTTCCCGGCGTACGGACGCTTGAGGAAAAGCTTCTTGAAGCGCTGGCGGAAAGCCTGAAACAGGTCTGCGCCACGATCCGAGGCCGTTCTGACGATATCCTTCAGCCTCTTGAGCGGCCGCTTCAAGTCGGAATCGCTTTTTCAGGCGGCCGCGACTCCATGGCGCTACTTGAAGCCGCGCACCGGCTGACACGGTCCCGCCGCTGGGGCGGCCTGATAGAAGGCCTTTATGCCCTTCACGTGAATCACGGCATTTCAGAAAATGCCGACTCCTGGGAATCCACCTGCCGGGCGTTCTGCGACGCCCGCCGCATTCCGTTCTCGGCGTACCAGGTCCGCGTGGACCGGAAGGGAAAGGGGCTTGAGGCGGCGGCCCGAGAAGAACGCTACCGGGCTCTCGCGTCTGCCGCGCGTGAGCTGAAACTTGATGTCATCCTCACCGCGCATCACCAGGATGACAGGCTTGAAACTTTCCTCCTTCAGTGGATGCGTGGGGCCGGGGTCGATGGACTCTCCGGCATGCCCGCTGTGCGGGAGTTCGGCGAAAACGGATTGCTTCTTGCCCGGCCCTGGCTCGATATTCCGAGAGCCTGGATTGAAGCCTGGGCGAAGGCCCGGGAGCTCGCCTGGGTGGATGATGAGAGTAACGACGATACGGCGTTTCTCAGGAATCTGATCCGGCATGAAGTGCTGCCGGTGCTGGATAAGGCCCGGCCCGGATTCAGAAAGGCCGCGAGCCGCTCGGTGGAACTTGTGACGGAAGCGGGCACCGTGCTTCATTCGGTGGCGGCGGAAGACGTTGCCCGCTGCACGGATAAAACCCGCCCCCGGGCGCTGAAGATCGCCTCTCTCCTCAACCTCTCGGTGCCCCGTCAGGCGCTCTGCCTCAGGGCCTGGATTTCCTCCTACGGGATTGAGCCGCCCCCTCGCGCGACGCTGATCGAGGCGCTCCGTCAGGCGAAGCAGACACACTCAGACACCGCGCTCACGATCCGGCTCGGCGCCTGGGATATCCGCCGCTGGGGTGCGGATATTGTTCTTCATCCTTACGCGAAACCGGTGCGTGATACGTCGAAAACCGTTTCTTTTGTCTGGAACGGCGAACGCGAGGTGGAACTGGCCCCCTGGGGCGGTGTTCTCGCCTTCAGACCCGCGGAAGCGGACGAGGATGGGTTTCCCGGGGAACTGCTGCGGACGGGCCCTCTTGAAGTCCGGGCCAGACGGGGCGGCGAGAAGATCAAGCTTTACCGGCTTCGCCCGAGCCGCAATCTGAAGCATCTCTATCAGGCGGCCGGTATTCCGTCCTTTGAGCGGGGGGATCTCCCGCTTCTCTGGTGCGGCGAGGATCTGATTTATGCGGCGGGGCTCGGCCCTGAAGTCCGGAAGCTTGAGCATCCGGACGGCTCCGGACGCACATCTCCGGACCGCTGGGTCGTCTCCTGGGAGCCGGATAAACCGCTCTTTGGCATATAGTCCAGGAAAAGTAAATAACTTTCCCTACTGCATTCAGGGGATCAGTGAAAGTTTTATACCCGGCAGAGGGTTCTCTGGGCTATCTTTCTTAATACGCTTCCCGAAACCGGAGGCGGGTGAATGTTCCCGCTTTCCTCTTTCGGGACCTTAATTTATGTCCCACTGAGAAACAAACCATGTCTCTGATTGTTCACAAGTACGGCGGCACTTCGATGGGCTCTCCCGAGCGCATTCGCAATGTCGCCCGCCGTGTCGCTAAGTGGCGCCAGGCAGGCCACCAGGTGGTGGTCATTGTCTCCGCGATGAGCGGCGAGACCAACCGCCTTCTGGCCCTAGCTAAGGAAGTGTCGCCCCGCCCGGATCCCCGCGAACTTGATGTCATCGCGACAACCGGTGAGCAGGTGTCTATCGGCCTCCTCGCGATGGCGCTGAAAGATATCGGGGTCGACGCGGTGAGCCTGACCGGATGGCAGGTTGCTGTTCACACCGATAACTCCTATATGAAGGCCCGCATCGATACGATCGATGATTTCAGAATCCGTGAGGAGCTGAAGCGCGGCCGCGTGGTTGTGGTGGCAGGTTTCCAGGGTGTGGACCCCGAAGGCAACATTACGACGCTTGGCCGCGGCGGTTCGGACACGTCCGCTGTCGCGATCGCGGCAGCGCTTCACGCTGACGAGTGCCTGATCTTTACGGATGTGGATGGCGTTTATACGACCGACCCCCGCATTGTGCCGGAAGCAAAGCGTCTGAACAGTATTTCTTTTGAGGAGATGCTTGAACTCGCGAGCGCCGGTTCCAAGGTGCTGCAGATCCGCTCCGTTGAATTCGCGGGCAAGTTCAAGGTTCCCTGCCGAGTCCTTTCCAGCCTCACAGATCCGGATCTGCCGGTCGAAGTCGAGGCCGTCTCCGGCACCCTGATTACCTATGAGGATGATCCCAAAATGATGGAAAAAGCTCTCGTGTCCGGCATTGCCGCTTCCCGCAGCGATGCCAAGGTTACGCTGCATAACGTTCCGGACATGCCCGGCGTCGCGTCGAACATTCTGGGACCGATCGCTGAAGCGAATATCGAAGTGGACATGATTGTCCAGAACGTGAGCGTTGAAGGAAAGACGGACTTTACTTTCACGGTTCCGCGCGGTGACCTGGAGAACACGCTTGAAGTGCTGAATAAGAAGGTGATCCCGGTTGTCGGCGGCGGCCCCGTCGAGACGAACGATCACATCGCCAAGATTTCGGTGGTCGGCATCGGCATGCGCTCCCACTCCGGTGTGGCTTCCCGCATGTTCAAGGCGCTGTCGGAAGAGGGCATCAACATCATGATGATCAGCACCTCCGAAATCAAGGTGAGCCTCGTGGTGGATGAAAAGTACACGGAACTCGCGGTCCGCGTGCTGCATCACGCCTTTAATCTTGAGAACGGCCCGAGCGAGGTCTGATTCTTCGCAAAGGGGGAGCAGGGCATTTGCCTTTATCCCCCTCTGACGGTAGAATTCGAAATCCATCGTCAATGGAAGGGTGGCAGAGCGGTTTAATGCATCGGTCTTGAAAACCGACGAAGCTTCAAAACTTCCGTGAGTTCGAATCTCACCCCTTCCGCCAGACGCGCAGCCCTGCTTCTTCAATCTGAGGCAGGGTTTGTTTTTGTCTGGATAGGTTATTAAATAAATATCTATATAAAAAGTTTCCCTGAATTCCCGCGGGAAACCTAATGCGGAATCCCCGCCTGGAGGGGGTCTGCCGGGCAGAACGCCGGAAAGAAGCGGAGAATGGTTTCAAGAGCGGCGGAAAACAGCCCCGGGTTTTAAAAGAAGGGGCTTTTTCGCGGCAGATCCTTACAAACGTAAATAAGAATCGTTAACATAAGGACTTTTGTATTCCGGGCATTCCCCGGTCCCTTAACCGCGCGTATTCAGACCATGTGGCCGTATTTCAGAAAGTATCGGGTTTTTGCCTTCCTAGCCGTGCTCTTTATGGCGGCTGAAGTAGCGGCGGACCTTCTTCTGCCCTCTCTCATGCAGACCCTTGTCGATAAGGGGGTTCTCGGGCTGACGGATGGCGGGCAGGGGAGCGCCCGGGATATTCTGCTTCTCGGATTCACCATGATCGCCATTGTGGCGGGAGGCGCTGTCTGCGGGTCGCTGAACAGCGTATTCGTGAACCTCACGTCACAGAATATCGGGAACGATGTGAGAAAGAAGGTGTTCCGGCGGATTATGCGGTTTTCCTTTCCTCAGCTTGATTCCTTCGGGAGCGGCACCCTGATTACCCGCATGACAAACGATGTCTCGCAGGTTCAGTCGCTCGTTTCCCAGCTGATCCGGGGCGGCGTCCGCACCACGCTCATGATTGCGGGAAGCATCTACTTCATGCATCGCCTGAATCCGGAATTCGGGCTGATTGTTCTTGCGGCGGTTCCTGTGATGGCGTTCTGCGCCGCGGGTTGCGTCGCCTGGGTGAAACCGCTTTTTCCGAAGCTGCAGTCGAGGCTCGATCAGCTGAATGAAATCCTGCAGGAAGATATCTCCGGAATCCGCGTAATCAAGGCTTTCGGCCGCGAGCTTTACGAGCGGATCCGCTTCGGAAGGGCCAATAACCGCCTGATCCGGATGCAGCTGAAGATCCTGCTCGCGTTTTCGTTTCTCAGCCCGGCGATGAATCTCCTGATGAGTCTCGTGGTGGTGGCGCTCCTCTACCGGGGCTCCGTTCTGACGGGATCCGGCGCGGCGACACCGGGTGAAATCATGGCGGGTATCACGTACACCGGGCGGCTTCTTGTTTCCATTCTGATTCTCGTGATGCTTTCTCAGATGATTGCCCGGGGTTTTGCCTCCTGGCGGCGTCTTAGGGAAGTTCTGACCGTAACGCCAGGATTCCGCTACGGTGACGCGGCGACAGGCCCCGGTCCTCAGGGCGAAGTGGAATTCCGGGATGTCACCTTCGGGTACCCGAGACTCGCGTCTCCCATCTTTTCCGGTGTCTCGCTTCGGATTCGGAGCGGAGAAACCGTTGCCGTCATGGGGGCGACGGGATGCGGGAAAACCGCGTTTGCGGGGCTGATACCCCGTTTTTATGACCCGGATGCCGGAACCGTGCTGATTGACGGGCTGGATGTCAGATCTTATAGCCGCGAGGCGCTTCTCGGGAAAGTCTCCTTCGCGCTTCAGAAGAGTGAGCTCTTCAGCGCGACGGTGAGAGAAAACATCTCCTGGGGGAAGCCTGACGCGACGGACGAGGAAATCCGCGCGGCGGCCGCGGCCGCGCAGGCGGATGAATTTATCGCGAAGCTGCCGGAAGGCTACGATACGCTGCTGACTGAGGGCGGCACCAGTCTCTCCGGAGGCCAGAGGCAGAGGATCGCACTGGCGCGGGCGATTCTTAAGCCCGCTGAAATTCTCATTCTGGATGACGCGACAAGCGCTCTTGACACCAAAACCGAGGCCGCGTTTTTCAGCGCCCTGTCTAGGTTCGCCCCGGGTGTTACGAAGATCGTCGTTGCTCAGCGGATTTCCACGGCGCGGCGGGCGGACCGGATCATTGTGCTTGAGAAGGGGCGGATAGCCGGAGTCGGGACTCACGATGAACTCCTCCAAAACTGCGCCGCGTATCAGGAAATCGCGGCCTCTCAGTCGGGGAGGGCGTGAAATGGAAAAGAAGAATTCGGGCAGCTCACGCCGGGGTTCCTGGTTCGCTGAGCATGAGAAAGCGGAGCACGGCCGTGAATCCCTGATCCGGCTTTTGAAGTTCTTCGGTCACGAGAAGATGCTGCTCACCGTGATTCTCGCGGTGGTGCTGATGGGAACCGCCTGCGCGCTGATTATCCCGGCGCTTCAGAGTCACGCGGTTGACATCATCGCGGGGGAGAGGGAAGGGAGTCTCCTCCGGATTCTCGCGCTCTTTGCCGGGCTCTCCGTCTTCTACAGCGTGCTGCAGACCATGCAGGGGTGGTTCTGCGCGAAGCTGGGGCAGCGTCTCATCAAGCGTCTGAGGCGGGATCTCTTCAGTCAGACGATCACGCTGCCGATCGCCTTCATTGACCGCCACTCCCACGGCGACCTGATGAGCCGGATGACAAACGACATCGATAACATTTCGTCCACCGTCTCTATGTCGCTGCCGACCTTCATTTCCGGAATTCTCATGATTACCGGAACAGCGGCCGTGATGCTCTGGTTCTGCTGGCAGCTCGCGCTTCTCAGCTTTGTGAGCGTACTGCTGACGGTGCTCTCGACCAGTCTTCTCTCCAAACCGGTCCGCCGGAATTCAAGAAGCCGGCAGAAGGAGCTTGGAACCCTGAATGGCACCGTGGAAGAAACGGTAGCCGGTTTCCGTACGGTCTCGGCCTACGGGCGGGAGGCTTCCGTTATCCGGTCGTTTGAAGAGACGTCTGAACGTCTGACAAAGGCCGGGGTCCGGACCGAAACCCTGAGCGGAATCTTCGGACCGGTGATGAACGCGATCGGGAATATCAGCTTTGTCATCGTGGCGGCCTTCGGCGGATGGCTCGCGTTCAAGGGCGTCATCACCGTGGGCGTGATTGCCGCGTTTCTTATGTATGTGAGACAGTTCAGCCGCCCGGTGAATGAGCTCTCCATGGTGTATGGGCAGCTCCAGACCGCGGTGGCCGGGGCGGAGCGCGTTTTCTATATTCTTGATCAGAAGCCTGAGCCGAAGGACGGCGCGGAAGCGCCCGTTATTTCAGGTTCAGAAGTTGAGTTCCGGCATGTGAACTTCTCCTACGAGCCGGGGCACTCGGTGATACATGATCTCAGTCTCAGAGTGCCGGCTGGAAAGAAGGTCGCCCTTGTCGGCGCGACGGGAAGCGGCAAGACGACGCTCTCCAACCTCCTTCTCCGGTTCTATGAGCCGGACAGCGGTTCGATCCTGGTCGGAGGTCACGATATCCGCGGGTATTCGCGTCAGAGCCTGAGGCGGCGGATTGCCGTTGTGCTGCAGAATACCGTGCTTTTTTCAGATACGGTCCGCAATAACCTCTCCTACGGGAAACGTGACGCGACGGATGAGGAGCTGATGCGGGCAGCCGAGATGAGTCACTGTGATGATCTGATCCGGGCGCTTCCGGGCGGGCTCGATGCCAGAATCGGCCGAGGCGGCGTGACGCTCAGCGCGGGTGAGCGGCAGCTGCTCGCTATTGCCCGGGCATTTGTCGCGAATCCGGATATTCTGATTCTGGATGAGGCCACATCGAGCGTGGATACCCGGACTGAAAAATCGATTCAGCGTGCGATGCAGCGCGTGATGGAGCGCCGCACGAGTATTGTGATCGCGCACCGCCTTTCAACGATTGAGGACGCGGATCTTGTGGTAGTCATGGATTCGGGGCGAATCGCTGAGTCCGGAACGCATGAGGAGCTGCTGAAGCAGCGGGGCCGCTACGCTGAACTCTATGAGGCTCAGTTTGCCGGAAAGGAAATCTAGGGTCCCTGCTTCAGGCGAGCCGGTGCTTTCCGCCGTGACGGCCCTGGGCAAAAGCCGCCCGGTGTCCCGCTCGGGCCGCCCGGAGCCGTCGGGCGTCATTCGGGTCAATGGTGAGAGGGAGCGTGATTTCGACGCGGTCGCCGTCTGAAAGCGGGGCCGAAGGATCCGCACGGCGTCCCCAGAGCGACAGCGCGGCCTCTTCCGGCATCTGAAGCCCAAACTTCCGGGCCCCTTCCAGTGCGGCCTCCATCGCGGTTGATCCGGATGGAACCGTGATGCTGTACTCGCGGCCCGCACCATCTTTATCAATCCCGCAGACGCGGATCCGAATCAGCTCTTCCGTCATCAGTTCACCTCCGGACGTATCACGCCATACATTGCTAAAATGATCCGTCATTCTACGTGTTTTTTTACATATTCCTTCGGGTAAAAGCTGTGCCATCTGACAATCCACATATCGTCAACCGAAAAGCGCATTTCAACTATGCGATTGAAGAAAAGTTTGAATGCGGTCTGGTTCTGAAAGGCTGGGAAGTGAAGAGCGTCCGCGCGGGCCGTGTGCAGATCGGCGACAGCCACGTCTATGAGTATGGCGGCGAGCTGTGGCTGAGCAACGCCCACATGAACCCGACGGATGAAATCTCAACGCACGAGCGCGCGAATCCTACCCGTACACGCAAGGTGCTGATGCATCGCCGCGAAATCATGCGCCTGATCGGCCGCGTGGAGCGGCAGGGCTATTCGCTGATTCCGCTGGATCTTCATTTCAGCCGGGGCCGCGTGAAGATGACGCTCGCACTTGCAAAAGGCAAGCGTGAATTCGAGAAGCGCGCTGATGAATCGAAGAAGCAGTGGGAACGCGATCGTCAGCGTCTCATGAAGACCCGGACACGAGGCTGAGTCTGAATCGGGATAAAAAACGGGAGGCCGACATCAAGTCGCCTCCCGAAATTTTTGCCTGAAAATCGTTTTCCCGGACTCTCAGTTCAGTGTCGGCGGGACACCAGGTTCAGGAGCCACCTCAATCGGGCTGTTCTTTTCCCCCTCGACGAATTCGCGGAGGAATACGTTCCGGAGTTTTCCCTTCAGCAGCGCCGGAACCCGATCGTGGCGGAAGCGCTCCTCTTCCGGAACCCACTTCCAATAGTTCACCACGGGGCTGTTCATCCCTTCAGGTTTCATGATGGCGCGTGAAGGGCTTCCGCGGCGGCGGACCGACAGGTCTTCCGGGAAATGCGTGAAGAGATGCACGATCACCGGGAAGACCCGCTTCCAGGCATCTTTCAGATCCTCGTTCACGGAGGCCTTTTCCTTTTCGCTCATCGGAGGTTCGGTGGCTGGGTCCTGAGCCATGAATTCCGTGGAACTCTCGATGATGTATTCGAGTGACGCGTGCACGGTGAGCGGGATCGCGTAGTCATAGTATGAGTTCTTCGTTACAAAGCCGAGGTTAAGCGACATGCCGCCCGCGATGTTCTGCCCCCGGAAGATGAAGCAGCCGAGGCACCGCTCACCATGGAGCTCGAAATCAAGTCCTGAGAAGGAGAGCCAGAAAGCGAGTGTGTGAAGGTTATTGAGGAGCGCCTTGGGGATGAATCCCGTAAGCCCCTCTCCGTCCCGCACGATCTGACGGAAAACTTCCGGCGGGTACGCGATCACGTCCTTATAGACTTCCCAGCTGCCGGCAGCGAGCCGTGACTGAATGCTCGACACAACCTGCTCGAAATTTTCGCCGCTCACTGGATCCTGCCACTCTTCCTCTTCTCCTTCTTCCGGGAAACTGGTTTCCGGGTCGAAATCCTCCGCAGCTTCCTCATCCTGTCCTTCAAACCCACCCTCTTCCTGCACCTCCACGGTGCCGGTTTCGGGATGATCCTCGGGGTTTGAGGAGAGCGGCGGGAGCAGTCCGCGCAGCTGCGGAATCACGATTCCCTGCATGTAGAAGTCGCCCGGAATCAGTATGTCTTCAGGCCAGCTCGCTTTCGAGATGTGCTTCAGGCTCCTCTGCGAGCGGTACATCCCGGCAAGCTCATCATCGAACCCGGGGAAACTTCCCTGAAGCTGCCAGAGAAAGTGCTCAGGAGGCAGGATGTCAGCGATCCGTTCGCCATAAAGAGGAAAGTCGGCAGTTCCCTTCATTTCATCATCAATATGAAGTTTGGCCGATGGTTTTTCTGAAGACATGCGAGAATTATCCGGACTCCTGCCGGGAGACAGCTAGTGTGTGATGCGGCGAGCCCCTTGAAAAGGGCTGAAAAGACACCGCGTTGCAGCCCGGGGCAAGGTCACTCATGATACCTTAAAGGAGTCTGCTGAGCAGGACGGCAGTTGTATTCTTTTTCCATATGGCTTACAGAAGAATTCTCCACGTCGACATGGACGCGTTCTACGCGTCTGTCGAGCAGCGCGACCATCCGGAACTCCGGGGCCGTCCGATAGCGGTCGGCAGGGGAGAAGGGCGGGGAGTGGTTGCGACCGCGAGTTATGAAGCCAGGCGTTACGGTGTTCACTCGGCAATGCCGTCCTACCGCGCAAAAGAGCTGTGCCCGAATCTCATCTTCATCCACCCGAATATGCAGCGCTATAAGGAAGTGTCGGGCGCGATCCAGGCTATTTTCCGCCGCTACACGCCGCTGGTGCAGCCCATTTCGATCGATGAAGCGTTTCTGGATATCACGGAGAGCCCGATTCCGTTCGCGAGCGGCACAGAGGCTGCGCTCAGAATCAAGCGTGAAATCCGAGAGGAACTCTCGCTTGTCGCGTCGATCGGCGTTTCCTTTAATAAGTTCCTCGCGAAAATCGCGAGCGACTGGAAGAAGCCTGACGGACTCTTTGAGGTGAAGCCCGAAGATGCGCTGCGCTTTATTGACCAGCTTCCGATTGAGTCTTTCTGGGGAATCGGCCCCGCGACCGCGAAAAAAATGCATGGTCTTGGGATTTCAACCGGAGAGGAACTGCGGCGGCAGCCGCTCTCGGAACTGGTGCGGCTTTTCGGGTCCGCAGGGGAAATCTATTACAGCTTTGCGCGCGGAATTGATCCCCGGCCGGTGAACCCGAACCGTGACCGGAAGTCAGTCGGCGCTGAGACAACGCTTGAGTGGAACGCGGGAAGTGCGGAAGACGTGCTTCGGGAGCTGCTGCCGGTGGAAATGAGTCTCATGAGGCGGCTCGCCCGCAACCGATTCCTCGGGGACACGCTGACACTGAAACTGAAGTTCGCGGATTTCCGTCAGATTACCCGATCGAAAATGGCGGGGCACCCGATACAGGATCCCCGTGAGGTAAGGCGGCTTTCTGAAGAGCTGCTTTCGGATGTCACGATTCCCGCGTCGGGGGTTCGGCTCGTTGGGTTATCGGTGTCACGGAGCGAAGGCGTACGCGGCACGCCTTCGCAGCCGGAACTTTTTTCAGAGTGAAGCTTATGGGGTGCTGAGCCGCTGCTTCAGGAAGAACGCGGCGTCCTGAAGCGCTTCCTTCGCGGCGTGGCTCCCGATCTTTTCAAGGAACCCGTGCGCGGCGTCCTGGATACTGCACCAGATGACCGGGACGCGAGCGGCATCGAGCCTCTGCGCGAAAAGCCTTCCTTCGTCGTGACGGATATCGTGTTCCGCGGTGATGATCATTGTGGGGGGCAGCCCCGCGAGTGACCGGGAGGCCATTGGGGACACCCGGGGGTCGTCCCGTCTCACGCCTTTCAGCGCGTACGAGGCAAACCAGTCAGAAAGCGATTTTGTCACCGGCCCGCCCTCGGAAAAAATCCGGCGCGAAGCGAGTGACTCCGCTTCCCGCCGCTGATCAAGCGACGGATAGAAGAGAAGGAGGGCCGCCGGACGCTGAGGAGTGTCAGCGGAGGCAACCGCGGTTGAGGCGGCAAGAGACGCCCCGGCGCTGTCACCTGAAAGAGCGAGCTTTCCGGGATCGATGCCGTAATCAGACGCGTGAGACTGAATAAAGCGGAAGATCGCAAGCGCGTCATCCGCCGCGGCCGGCATCGGGGACTCGGGCCCCAGCCGGTAGTCAGCGGAGATTACAGTGAGCCCGGAGGCTGCCGCGAGACTCCGGACCGCAGCGTCATGCGTGTCAACAGAGCCGATTACCCAGCCGCCGCCATGAAAGAAAAGCACCGCGCCTCCCGGAACCGGGGCTTCCTTCGGACGGTAAAGCCGTCCACGGAAGGTACCGGTTTCTGCCGGGATCTCGATATCGCGGACCGTTTCCACCTCTGCCCGCCTGGGTGTCGCGGCGGCCAGCTTCTCGTATGCCGCCCGGGCTTCAGGCGGCGTCATGGATGTGAAGGACGCGGGGGAGGATTTCCTCCCCGTACCCTGGTTGACAGACGCCATGGATGATCTCCAGAAGATTGCCGGAATCAGACCCGCGTGGGCATCTCGTAGTCAGGCGCGGTGTCGCTGTGAGACACCTCACTGAAGACGGAGCGCCACATCGGGTAGTAGGTACCGTAAAAAATTGCCGTTCCGAGGAGTGTGACCGGGAGGAGAACAAAGATCGCGATGGATCCGGCTCCCATGACACCGAGCAGCACCGAGGCGCAGCCGATCATCACGGAGAAAGTGAAGAAGGCAAGGAAGAGCGCCGTGATCACGGCCGCGAGATTGGTAAGACAGCCGGTGAACGAATAAAAAAGCGCCTTTCCGATCGTCATATTCTTCAGATAGATGAGGAGCGGCGTGAACCACATTGCCATCATGCACGGAATGTAGAAAGCCGTGGAGGCGATGATGGCTCCGTACGGAATATGCTGAAGCGCGGAGCTCCAGACCACGCGGTCATCTTTCGTGATCTGCCACTGCGCGATTTCATCCGCGCCGAGGAACTGCCAGATCGCGGCTGCCGTGACGAGAACGATCGAATAAAGAATGCCGGCCCGGACGAGACGCAGGCGCGTATCCGGTTTGGCGAAGGATTCGGCGAGCGGCCGCGTGCTCGGAATTTTCCCCGCGAGCGTATCGCGGCCCGCCCCGGCAATCATGATGGTGCCGAACGGCCAGAAGAACCCCGCGAACACAATGCCTACGATCGGGATCAGGCCAAGAAGCCCCATGATGCCAGCGTAGGCGATGACAACAGCAGTGAAGGACAGGGGCTGCAGCCTGACAGTCTTCAGACTGTCGCGGAACCAGCCCGTGCCGAGTCGGATTTGTTCAAATAGTCTCATGGGCTCAGTCGGTCGAGGCTTCAGGCCAGTAAAGATCACAGACCTGGCGGTTCACGAGAATACGGCGGAACTCTTCCGGGTCGTGAGGCTTCAGAAGCGCGGCGTCCCGCGGTTCATAGAAGTCAGAAAGACGGCTCACCCAGAAGCGGAATGCCGCGGCGCAGAGCGCCCCGCGCCACATCTGCTTTTCGAGTCCCGAGAGCGGACGCACGAAGGCGTACGCGTCGAGAAACGCCTTTTCGCGTTCCGGAATGAATTCCCCGGTCTTCATATCGGTGCACCAGTCATTCATCGTGACCGCGAGGTCATAAATGAAGGGGACACAGCCCGCGAAGAAGAAATCGAAAACCCCGGTAACGCGCTCGTGCCCGGTACCGATATCGGAGACTTTCGCGTTATTGCGGAAGAGGTCTGAGTGACAGGCTCCGGCGGGAAGCGCTTTCCAAGCTTCTCCTCCCTGAAGGGCGATCTGAGCCTGAAGCTCGTGGGCGAGCCCGCTTCGGATGTCGGCCGGCACAATGGGAAGAATTCTCGGGATGGTTTCTATCCACCAGGCAAGACCCCGTGGGTTCTCCTGCCAGAGCTTGAAGTCCTGAACCGCGAGATGCATGCGGGCAAGCGTTTCACCCATCGAGGCACAGGTCGGAGCCGTGACTTCCCGGCCGTCTTCTCCCGGCAGGCGGTTCGTGAGAATAGCGGGCTTTCCGTCATAGTGATCGAAAAGGTCGCCGTTCTTCGTCCGGAGAGGGCGCGCGACCGCGCAGCCTTTTTCACCAAGGTGCTCCATCAGCGAGAGATAGAAGGGAAGAGTCTTATCCGTGAGCTTCTCAAAAATCGTCAGCACCCAGCGGCCGGTGTCTGTATCCACGAAGTAATTCGTGTTTTCGATGCCGGACGCAATCGGTGTGATCGAGCGGAAGGCTCCGGCCGGCCAGCGCGAAATAAAGTCTTTCGCGGAAATTTCAGGAACGGTAGTAAATACAGCCATGATGTCTGTCCGTGAAAGAGGGGGCTACCAGCCGAAATGAATCTGACGGGTCGTGCCGGTGGTGCTCTTCGGGTTGCCGCCCGGCGTGTCGTCAGCGGGGCGCTCTGAACGGTTCTCAATCGTATACGGGATATGAGTGGAACCCGGAGTCACGATGTACTCGACCACACGGTTATTCTGATCGCGCACCTGCTGAATCGTAGTGTTTTTGGCAGGCGGTTCAGGAGCCTTGCCAGCCTCGCGCTCAGCGCGGGCCTTTTCCATATCCGCTTTCGTCGGAAGCAGGGGGTTAGCGTCCTCGGGATTCGCGGTTTTGGCCGCGGCATCCGCGGAGGGGGCGGGAGTGGCCGGAGCCGCGATCGCCGGAAGAGCGATAGCGGCGGATGCGATAACCGCAAGGGCAAATTGTTTAAGCATGAAATCCCTCCTTGGGGTTTGAAATGCACCGGGGGCCCAATGGGGAACTCGGCTGTTCGTGCGCCGCATAGTGCGCGGCTTTTAGGATTATTGTGCCATGCTCCACGGGGGATGACAGAGCCGGATGGCCTTTTTCGTGGCTAAGCAATGCAGAAAACGGGAAACCCGTTTAGAGTTGTTCCCGGACGCCATCTTCAGGGCATCCCGTTTCACAGGAACAGACCATGTCACAGACGCTGCTATTAATAGACGGATCGAATTACCTTTTCCGGGCGTTTCACGCGCTGCCCGATCTCAGAACGAGTGCCGGAGAGCCGACAGGGGCGATCAAGGGTTTCGTCTCAATGCTGGGAGCCGTTCGGGCAATCGTGAAGCCGGACTTCGGCGTCTGTGTTTTTGACGCGAAGGGGAAGACGTTCCGATCTGACATCTACCCGGAGTACAAAGCGAACCGTCCGCCGATGCCGGATGATCTCGCGAGCCAGATCCGTCCGATTCAGGAGTTTGTCGTGGCGATGGGCTGGAAGCTCATCGTTCAGGAAGGCGTTGAGGCAGATGATGTAATCGGAACCCTTGCCACCCGGGCGAAGGCCCGCGGCATCAAGAGCTTTATCGCGACCGGAGACAAGGATCTCAATCAGCTCGTTGAGGACGGCGAAATCGTGACGATCAATACGATGAGTCACGAGGTGCTCGATGAAGCGGGCGTCACCGCGAAATTCGGCGTTCCCCCTTCCCGGATCATTGATTACCTCGCGCTCATGGGAGACAAGGTCGATAACGTTCCCGGGATCAATAAGTGCGGTCCGAAGACCGCGGCAAAGTGGATCTCTGAGTACGGGAGTCTTGATGGTGTCCGCGAGCACGCCTCTGAAGTGAAGGGGAAGATCGGCGAATACCTGCGTGAGGGACTTCCGTTCCTTGATAAAGCGCGCGATCTCGTCACAATCCGTACCGCGGTTGAAATTCCGGAAGTGAAGACAGAAGCGGATCTCGTGATCCGGGATCCGGATGAGGAGACGCTTGAGGCGCTCTATCGCCGCTGGGAAATGAAGACAGGCGGAAGCCGCGCGAAGAAGCAGCTCGCCCGGGCTGTGAAGAAGCCGGGCGAAGAGGGGCCGCAGCCCGGGGCTCAGATGGATCTCTTCGCGGCGCTTCCTCCGAAGGTGGATTCAGATCTGATGCCGCTCACGCCGACGTCCGCTGAGGACCCGGTTGCCTATAAGCTGATTGTGGATGAGCCGACACTCGGAGAAGCGCTTGAATCGCTCTCCGCCGCGGAGAGTTCGGTGATCCCCGCGGGGATGCAGATTTTTACGGACAGCACGGAACCGCTCCGCGCCCGTCTGACGGGACTCGCGATCAGCGCGGGCCCCGTGGGGAGCTGGTATGTGCCGCTGACAGGCGAGTCCGGAATCCGGACTCCTGAGCAGCAGACGGTGATCGAGGGGCTGAAGCCCTGGCTCGAGGGAAAGGCGAGGAAAGTCGCGCACAGCGCCAAATTCGTGCTTCACGTGATGGCGAATGAAGGGATCCGTCTTCTCGCGCCAGGGGCCGGCAGGCTCGATGACACGAGGCTTGAAGACTACGTGCTTGAATCGCATAACCGCCATGAGCTTGAGCGTCTGAGCCTTCGCTGGCTGCACCGCGATATTCCGGGAACTGAAGAAGTTTTCGGAAAAGGCGCGTCGAAAAAGGCGACTCACGAGGTGGAACCCGAAAAGGCCGCCCGGTGCGGTGTCGAGCAGGCTGCGGCAATCCGGACGCTTCATGCCCGCTTCACGATGAAGCTCGCGGAAGACCCGGGGCAGAAGCTTACGAGCATTTATGAGGAGATCGAACTTCCGACCGAGCGTGTGCTCTTCCGTATGGAGCGGACCGGAACGCTGATCGATACAGAGCTGCTCCACCGTCAGAGCAAGGCGCTGGGGAAAGAGATTGAGAAGCTTGAAGAGAAAGCCTGGAGTGAGGCGGGAGAAAAATTTAATCTCGGGTCGCCTAAGCAGCTCTCTCACATCCTTTTCGAGAAGCTTGCGATTCCGGCAGGCAAGAAAACGGCTTCGGGCGGCTATTCAACGGGTGAGGATGTGCTATCCGAACTTGCGCTCACTTATCCGCTTCCGAAGACGATTCTTGAGTACCGAGCTCTCAGCAAACTGAAGAGCACCTACACCGATAAGCTCCCGAAGATGGTGTTCGAGGGAGACGGCCGGGTGCACACGACGTTCGGACAGGCTACCGCGGTGACCGGGCGTCTGGCATCTTCGGACCCAAATCTGCAGAACATCCCGGTCCGGACTGAGGAAGGGCGCAAGGTGCGCGAGGCTTTCATCGCTCCGAGGGGCTGCAAAATCATTTCGGCTGACTATTCCCAGATCGAGCTTCGGATCATGGCGCATATTTCCGAAGATCCCGGGCTGATTTCGGCTTTCCGGCACGGGATGGATGTGCACCGCGCCACGGCTTCAGAAGTTTTCGGTGTCGCGCCGGACGCTGTGACGCCGGATCAGCGCCGGATGGCGAAGGTGATCAATTTCGGCCTGATCTACGGGATGAGCGCGTTCGGCCTCGCGCAGAATCTCGGTGTCAGCCGGGGCGAGGCCGCGGGCTATATCGATCAGTATTTCACGCGTTACCCGAAGGTGCGTGAGTATATGGAAAAGACCCGGAAGCTCGCGCATGAACGCGGATACGTGGAAACGGCTTTTGGGCGGCGTCTCTGGCTGCCGGATATCACGAGCTCACGGGCCGCGGTCCGGGCCGGCGCGGAACGCCAGGCCATTAACGCCCCGATGCAGGGGACGGCCGCCGATCTGATCAAAATGGCGATGGTGGCGGTTGAGAAGTGGCTTGAAACCTCAGGGCTTAAGAGCCGCATGGTGCTTCAGGTGCATGATGAACTCGTCCTTGAAGTGCCGGAGGATGAAGTGGAGACCGTGAAAGAGAAGCTTCCCGAAATCATGGACGGAGTTGCAACACTTCGTGTCCCCCTCATTGCGTCGGTCGGCGTAGGTGAGAATTGGGAGGCGGCTCATTAGACCGGACAGGTCTGGGGAAAGGAGTCCTTCGGGACTCCTTTTTTATTAACGCTATGAATAAATTGAATAAAGAAACGTATAAGACTTTAATCCCAAAACCTAACTGTGATAGCTATATAGGGTAGAAAGTATCAATTTCGATACGCTTCAGTGAAATCCCTGAGAGACTACTCAGGGAGTAATACTGTCTTTAAAATACAGTTTTCATAAACCTACCGTAGGGAGTCTGTTTAGGACTGCCGGCTTAAGTCCGCAGCGCTAAGGAAGCTCCTCACTACGGGGTAGAGCTCGGACAAGGGCTCTGTCAGGAGAGTTTCCCTGTGGCAGCGCCTCGGTTTCTCACGAGGAATAAAGGCTGCCGGATGTGTTCATCTCACACGAAGGAAACAAAAGAAAGATGTTTTATTCAGGCGTACTCGTCACGGCAAATCCGGGAGAACTGGAGAAAGCCGTGCAAAGCGTGGAAGGGAAGGGTCTCGAGATTTATCACCGTGATCCTGACGCCGAACGCTTTATTGCCGTGATTGAAGGTGAAACGATTCAGAGCGAGGCGGATCTCTTCAAGGATTTGATCACGCTTCCCGGCATCCAGAATGTCTCTCTGGTCGCGAACCTGGAAGATACGGAAGAAGAACAGCAGTAATTTACAAAGCAGTATTTAAAGCAGTTTTATCAACGGCTGAAACCCGGGGAAATAGGAGTTCGGGAGACTCCTGCAGCATTCTCTGGCGGACGCCACCCGACAGAAAGCGGCACACACTTAATAAGCCGCTCTGCGGGGTATAAAGAGGAGAAGCAAATGGAGAACCAGAACCCGGTTTCTGCGGTCCGCGTGAGCCGTCGCCGTCTGATGAAGGCTGGCGTCGCTGCTTCCGCAGCCAAGATCGCAGGCATTCCGATCACTGTTATTGCCGCGAATGAAGCCGCTGCCGCTGAGCAGGGCATCAAGTGGACGAAGGGCGTGTGCCGTTTCTGCGGCACGGGCTGCGGCCTCCTGGTCGGTACGAAGAACGGCAAGATTGTGGCCACGAAGGGTGATCCGGACTGCGAAGTGAATCGCGGTCTCACCTGCATGAAGGGCTACTACAACTCTGAGATTATCTACGGCAAGGACCGTCTCACGCAGCCCCTGATGCGCCGTACGAACGGCAAGTTCGATAAGAACGGCAAGTTTGAGCCTGTGTCCTGGAAGGAAGCGTTTGACGAGCTCGAGAAGCACTGGCGCAAGGCCTATCAGGAACTCGGCCCGACCGGCGTCGGCATTTTCGGTTCCGGTCAGTACACGATTCCGGAAGGCGTCGCCGTTGTGAAACTTCTGAAGGCTGGCTTCCGCTCGAATAACATCGACCCGAACGCCCGTCTGTGCATGGCTTCCGCCGTGGTCGGTATGTATCAGACCTTCGGTGTTGACGAGCCGTCCGCCTGCTATCACGATCTGGAAATCACGCAGAACCTGGTCCTCTGGGGCAACAACCCCGCGGAAGCCCACCCGGTGCTCTGGAACCGCATCGTTGCCGCGAAGCGCGCGAACCCGGGTTACAAGATCTTCAATATCCAGACCCATCCGACGCTCTCCTCCCGTTTTGCTGACGTCGATATCATCTTCAAGCCGAACACGGACCTCGCGATCGCGAACTACATTCTTCGCGAAATCATGCACCGCGGCTGCTACGACAAGGACTTCATCGAGAAGCACTGCATCTTCGCGACCGGTCCGTATGACATCGGTTACGGCATGCGTCCGACCGAGAAGTTTGCCTATCCGGCTGAGCGTGATACCCAGGCGAAGCAGGTGAAGAAGGTCCTCTCTGAGGATGAAGCTATCGCCCAGCGCAAGGCTCCGGGTGAAGCGGTTGAGCAGAAGAATGCGGGCGGCCCCGCCGGCAATCACTGGCAGATCACGATCGAAGACTTCAAGAAGGGTGTTGAACCCTATACGCTTGAATTCGTTTCCCGCGTCGCGAAGGGCAATCCTGACGAGTCCACTTCTGACTTCGCGAAGAAGCTGAAGATGCTCGCTGACGTTTACTGCGACAAGGCGAACCGTGTGCTGTCGACTGGCTGCATGGGCACAAACCAGCACCAGCGCGGCTCGTGGATCAATGAGCAGCTCTACGCGATTCACCTCCTGATGGGCAAGCAGGCGAAGCCGGGCAGCAGCATGTTCTCGCTCACCGGTCAGCCTTCTGCCTGCGGTACCTGCCGTGAAGTCGGCACGTTCTCTCACCGTCTGCCGTCTGACATGCTGGTCGCGAATCCCGCGCACCGCGCCAAGGCTGAAAAGATCTGGGGTCTGCCTGAAGGCACGCTGAATGGCCAGGTGGGCTTCGACGCGATGAAGATGGTCCGCGGTCTTGAAGACGGCTCGATGCGCGTCCTCTGGACGCAGGTCGTGAACATCTTCCAGTCCCTCCCGAATGCCACGCACTGGCTGAAGGCTGCCCGTAAGCCCGAGAACTTCATCGTGGTGGCGGATGCCTACCCGACGTTCTCCGCTAAGAACGCGGCTGACCTTATCCTGCCGGCTGCGATGATCTTCGAAAAGTGGGGCGCTTACGGCAACGGCGAACGCCGTACGAATGGCTGGTCTCAGATGGTGCAGGCTCCGGGCGAAGCCAAGTCTGACGTCTGGATGATGCTGGAATTCGCGAAGCGCTTCAAGGTGAAGGAATGCTGGTGCGAGCAGAAGCTGCCGGGCGGCAAGACCCTCCCGAATGTGCTCGACAAGGCAAAGGCGATGGGTATCGACCCCGAGGCCTCGCTCTACGATGTGGTCTTCCACAATGCCTTCGCGAAGAAGGTTGCCTGGCCGGATCCGCTCTATAAGGGTGTTCACTGCGGCACGGCTGAGGATCTCGGTGACGGCTGGTTCCCGGAAAAGGCTCTGTACGAGGAGTACTGGCAGTTCACTCAGGGCGCTCACCAGATCGCTCACTTCGATGAAGTGGTGAAGGGACACGGCATTGTCTGGCCCTACATCAACGGCAAGAGCATTTCTTACCGCTTCAACGGCATGTATGACCCGTTCTGCAACGGCGCGGACTTCCTCTTCTACGGCCCGCTGATGAAGGCGATTCCTTCCGGCAACCTCGACGCTGTGACGGATAAGACTCCGAAGCCGCTGCCTGGCAAGGCGAAGATCTTCTTCCGTCCGTATGCTGAAGCGGTTGAAGTGCCGGATTCGCACTACGACCTCTGGTTTGATACGGGCCGCTTCATGGAGCATTGGCACACCGGTTCGATGACCGGCCGTGTCGCGGCGCTCCATAAGGCCCTGCCGGAAGGCATGCTCTACATGAACGCGGCTGACGCCAAGGCCCGCGGCATTGCGGACGGCGATCGCATCAAGATCACGAGCCGCCGCGCCACGGTGTTCGCGAAGGCCTGCATCGGCGGCCGTATGCCGGTTACCCGCGGTATCACGTTCGCTGCGTTCTTTGACGAGAACGTTCAGATGAACCAGCTCTGCCTCGACGCGACCTGCCCGCTCTCTCTTGAACCGGATTACAAGAAGTGCGCAATCCGTGTTGAGAAGGCCTGATATCTAACCGTAACCAGCTTCCGGTTCTCCGCCGCCAGTCGGCGGGATCCGGAGGCGGAAAAGAGGAATTAATCATGATGAAAAAAGCTCTTAAGGCTGCGGTTCTGAGCGGTATTGCAGCTATGTTCAGTGTGGCGCTCGCCGGCAACGCGGCCGCTGCCCAGACTCAGACGGCGGCTTCCGCCGGTCCCGTGAATGTCCTGATCAAGCATGACACGAAGGGCATGGAAATCACGAAGGACAAGAACATGTGCGTGATGTGCCACGCCGACGACTACGGTCGTATCGGCAAGGCAAAGAAGGGTGAGGAAGGCACTGAAATGCCGGCCAACCACTGGGTGAAGGGCAAAGACGGCAAGATGACCGTTGCCCCCCAGCGCTGGAACTGCACGATCTGCCACAGCCCGGCGAACAATAACTAATTGCTCGCTTGCGGGAAGAGGCGGTTTTCCGCCTCTTCGCTGAAAAAAAGAATCCTGGAACTTAAAAAATTCCAGGATTTTTTATTGCTTCAAAGCGGGAGCGAGGTCTCAGTCGCAGGCGCCGGCGACTGACGGCACGATGCGAAGCAGAGTCTTCCCTTCGGCATTGATAAGAAGAAGTCCCTTGCCATCCTTCTTCACAGTCTTCACGCCCTTCAGGGCCGTGGTGAAGGCGGCCTCAGGTTCGAGGAACGCTTTCGCGCAGCGGCGGTCCGTGGTCGGCTGATAGTTCACGGAAAGCGAGTCGCCATCCGCCTTCCAGCTTCCTTTGAAGTCATTGCAGCCCGCGTTTCCGGCAATTGAGCCGTCTTTCCTGAACTGAATCTCAGGCGGCACCTCGCAGCTTGAGCCCTTCGGAAGCTCCATCATCCAGCTCGTGCCGGCAAGAGACGCGGCGGCGCCAGGGGCAGCAAAAGCAGTGGTCGAGATCATGGCGGCAATGGCCGCGGCAAAAATCGAACGGCGAAGAGTCATGGCGTTCCGGGTATCCTTCTGGAAAAAGTTACTGATCGGTAAAGGATAGCGCGGGAAGTCCCCGCGCGAGATCCTTAGCCGTGCTTTGCCTGATTTTTCTTGATAAAAAGTGTTGCTACGATGCCGGCCGCGATAATGATCGCGATACCGACGCCCGCGTCAAGCGAAATCCGGTCACCGAAGAAGAAGTAACCGAAGATCGTTGCGAAAATAATCGCGGAGTACTGAAGGACAGACGACACGAGAATGTTCTTCACGCCGTAGGCCTGCGTCATGCAGAGCTGAGCGATGGTGGCCGAGATACCCATGCCGGTGAGCGGGAGGAGGCTCTGCATATTGATGGCGGAGAAGCTCCCGTGCGCGATGAGGTGACCGATAAAGCCCCAGAGCGTGCCGAACGACGTGTAGTAGAACACGATTCGCCAGGTCGGCTCGTGAAGCTTCGCGAGTTCCCGGATCTGAAGTCCCACAAAGGCAGCGAGGAATCCGGAGCAGAGGCCGATCAGAGCCGGTTTGATCTGTCCGGTTTCAACAGTCGGATGCAGCATCAGGACGACACCGGCGAACCCTGCAATGGTCGCGATGATCAGCCCCCAGGGAATTTTCGCGTGCCGTCTCAGCACCATCACAAATACGAAGAGCGCCATGAAGATCGGGTTCGTGTAGTTCAGCGTGAGACCTGTAGCGAGCGGCAGAAACCCCATCGAATAGAACCAGATCGTCATCGAGAAGGTGCCGATGAAGCTTCGCTTGAAGTGACCGAAAATATAAGGCGTCCGGATTGTGCGGTGAGTGGCGAAGATCCACCCTCCAATCAGAATCACACCGAAAAGCGACCGGTAACCGACGAGTTCAAAGAATGAAAAGTGGCTTGCCCCCATTTTCACAAAGGCAGCCATAAGGGCGAAGAAGAACGACGCCCCGAGCATCCAGAATGATCGCATGCGAAGCTCCGCGGCAGGCGGGTGAAGAATTTAATCAATGAAGGCGCACATTTTAGCGCCGCGCGTGCATGGCCCGCCGCATCCTCTCTACTTGTGATCGATGGCTTTCATGTGGCTCTTCGTGAGGAGTGTCGCTGCGGAGCCAGCGGCGATGATGACCGCGATGCCAAGAATCGCGACTGGCGGAATCGACTCCCCGAAGAACACCGCGCTGATTACGGCAGAGAAAGCAATCGCCGAGAACTGAAGCACAGAGGTAAGGAGAAGATTCCCGGCGCCGAACGCCCGCGTAAGGCAGAGCTGCGCAAATAGCCCGAAGAGCCCGGTACCGGCGAGCGCCGCGATACCACGGAAAGAGGGCACAACCGAAATGCCGCCCGGCTCAAAGAACGAGCCAAGGAGCCCAAAGAGGGAACCGAAAAACGTGAAGTAGAAAACAATCCTCCAGACCGGTTCGTGCAGTTTATTCAGATCCCGGACCTGCAGATACGCCCAGGTTGAAAGGATGCCGCAGGCAAGACCGATCAGAGCGATATGCTCCTGTCCCGCAGAGACAGTGGGCCGAAGTACCATCAGAATGCCGACAAACCCGACAGCAATCGCGGCGATCAGGCTCCAGGCGACCGGGAGCTTCTTTTTATAGGAGACCGCGACGACGAAAAGCGCCATGAAGAGCGGGCTTGTGTAGTTCAGTGTCATGCCGGTTTCAAGCGGCAGCTTGCCCAGCGTCCAGAACCATAAAGCGAGGTTCCCGATACCGATGAAACAGCGCTTGAAGTGTCCCCAGAGGTAATGCGTCCGGATTTCCCGTCTCGTCGCGATGATCCAGGCGGCAATCGCGATGCAGCCAATCGCGGAACGGTAGAAGACAAGCGTGAAAGTTCCGTAGTCTGCGGCACCCCACTTGGTACAGGCGGCCATAAGGGCGAAGAAAAGCGACGCGAGAAGCATCCAGAGAGACTGCATGGGGAAAACCTTTGAAAACCGGAAACAGCCGCCGCCGGCGGCAAAGATTTTTACATTTTAGCGATGCCGGTCAGGTGAGAATAGCTGCGATCCTTCAGGATACCGATTTCACATAGTGTCCCGGAGCGCATTGGCTCCGGAAAGCGTGTTGCATACCCATCAAGCCCGGTAAAATACCCCCATGGTGAATTCTTTTTGGTTTGAGGATTGTGCGGATGTCGGTTAAGGCGCAGAAGGACCCGGAGAAGCTCTCGTATGAAGAAGCGATGAGCGAACTTGAATCGCTAGTCGGCCGTATGGAGCAGGGCGGACTGACACTTGAAGAGTCGGTTGAAAGCTATGCCCGCGGCATTGCGCTCACGAAGGCGTGCCGTGCCAAGCTTGACCGCGCTGAGGAACGGATCCGGAAGCTGGATGAAGAGGGAAAGCTCTCCCCTGTGAAGGCGTCAGACCTCCGGCCTGACAGCGCGTCGCGGGCTGAGCCTGCGGCCTCCGCTGCCGCCTCGCCTGCCGCTTCGGATGATTTCGGCGACGTTCCTTTCTGACGCAATGAACGCCAAGGAGAAACAGATGTCTGAAGTGTCTTTCAGGGACTGGATGAAGGAACGCCAGGCGCATTTTGAAAGTGTGGCCGAAGCGGGAATTCCGGGTTCGGATGTCTTCCCGCAGGGGCTGCATGAAGCGATGCGCTGGTCGATCCTGGAAGGAGGGAAGCGCGTCCGCCCGCTGCTTTGCTACGCGGCGTCCGCGATTACCCGCGCGAAGCCTGAGGCGGCTGACGCAGCAGCGCTTTCCCTTGAATGCATCCATTCCTATTCGCTTGTGCATGACGATCTTCCCTGCATGGATAACGATCTTCTGCGGCACGGCAAGGCATCGACCCACGCGAAGTTTGGTTTTGCCGAAGCGGTGCTCGCGGGTGACGCTCTTCAGGCAGAGGCGTTCCGGGTGATCGCGGACGCTCCGGTTGAGCCGCGGTCAGCAGTGCGCCTTACGCGGATTCTCGCGGAGGCGGCCGGATCCCGCGGCATGTGCGGCGGTCAGGCGTACGATCTGTCGCTTACCGGAAGCCGGAATGCCGCGATCGCGATTGAGGATCTGCGGCGGCTTCACGCGATGAAGACCGGTGCTCTGATCCGGGCCGCGGTTCTGATGGGCGCGGTGTCGGGAGACATCCCTGAAACGGATGAGCGGAAGCTTCTCGACTCGCTCTCAGATTTTGGGCGTGCAATCGGACTCGCGTTCCAGGTGGTGGATGATGTGCTTGATGTGACAGGCAGCGCGGAGACTCTTGGAAAAACCGCCGGAAAGGATGAAGCAGAAGAGAAGCCCACCTATGTGTCGCTTCTTGGACTTGAGGGGGCCAGAAGCCTTGCCCAGCAGAGCTGCAGCGAAGCGCTTGCGGCTCTGGATCAGATTGAATCACTGCCGGGTTATGCCGGCTCGACGAAGCGGCTCGCGGAAATCGCGGGCTATGTTGTCAATCGGGACCGCTGATGAGTACAGACCTGAAAGAAAAGAAAACTGAGACGGCAGGCGAAATCAACGCCCGGGACGCTTACCCCTACCGTTTCCTCGGGGCGATCAATTCCCCGGAGGATCTGCGGAAGCTTTCCAGCGCGGATCTGCCCCTGCTCGCGGCTGAGCTCCGTCACTTCATTGTGAACTCAGTCTCGCAGACGGGCGGTCACCTGGCGTCGAGTCTCGGCGCGGTGGAGCTTGCCGTGGCGCTTCACTATGTCTTCAATACCCCGGATGATCCGATCGTCTGGGATGTGGGGCATCAGGCTTACGCTCATAAGATCCTCACAGGGCGGCGCGAAGCGATGGCGACGCTCCGGCAGACGGGCGGCATTTCGGGGTTCCCGAAGCGCTCCGAAAGCCCGTATGACGCCTTTGGCACAGGGCACGCGTCTACCTCGGTGTCCGCGGCGCTTGGCATGGCGGTCGCGTCTTATCTGCAGGGTGCTACCGAACGGTGGCATGTCGCTGTGATTGGCGACGGGGCGCTCACCGGCGGCATGGCGATTGAAGCCCTGAATGACGCCGGGTCCTGGAAGGATCAGATCCGTCTCCTCATTATTCTGAACGACAACAATTACTCGATCTCAGCCCCGGTCGGAGCGCTTTCAAAGAACCTGACGAAGCTCGTTTCAACTCCTGCGTTCCTTGGAGCGCGGGAGCGGTCGAAGCAGGTGCTGTCGCATCTTCCGAGTCTCTGGGAATTCGCGAAACGCTTTGAGAAGCAGGCGATGAATTTTGTGTCGCCTCCTTCCTCCCTCTTCTCCACGTTCGACCTCAATTATTTCGGGCCGATCGATGGAAACGATATTTCGTACCTGGTCCGCGTGCTTCAGAATCTGAAGACACAGCGGGGCCCGATTGTGCTCCACGTGGTGACGAAGAAGGGGAAGGGGTACGAGCTTGCGGAAGCGGATCCTACGACGTACCACGGCGTGAGCCACTTTGATCCTGAGGCCGGCGTGCAGGCGAAGAAGAGTTCGGCTCCGACGTTCTCCAACGTGTTCGGCCGCTGGATCTGTGATACCGCGGAGAAGGATCCGAGAACGTACGCGATCACCCCTGCCATGACGGAAGGCTCTGACCTGGACGAGTTTGCGAAGCGTTTCCCGAAGCGGTTCCGGGATGTGGCGATCGCGGAACAGCATTCCGTGACTTACGCCGCGGGTCTTGCCTGCGGCGGCATGAAGCCCGTGGTCGCGATCTATTCCACCTTTGCCCAGCGTGCCTATGACCAGATTGAGCACGATGTGGCGCTTCAGCACCTGCCGGTGGTTTTCGCGGTGGACCGCGGCGGCATCGTTGGCGCGGATGGTCCGACTCATCACGGGCTCTTTGATATTGCCTGCTTCAGGCAGTTCCCCGGTTTCACGGTGTTTACGCCGTCAGACGAAAACGAGTGCCGGCTCGCGCTGAATACCGCGTATAGCCTCGACACACCGACCGCCGTCCGATACCCCCGCGGGAAGGGGCCCGGAACTCCGGTGACAGCGGTGAACGGCGAGACGATCCCGATCGGGAAGAGTGTTGAGGCGGTGAGACTCCCGGATGATGTCCCTGAGGGACAGCGGGTCATTTTCCTCGCGTTCGGCGCGATGACCTGGCGGCTCATGGACGCGGTGAAGCAGCTGCGTGCGGGGCTGATCGATATGCGGTTCGCGAAGCCGCTTGACCGTGAGGCGATTCTTGACGCTGCACGGCGCGCGGATCTTCTTGTGACCGCTGAAGAGGGTGTGATTGAAGGCGGCGCGGGGGACGGCGTTCTTGAAGTGCTGGCGGAGGCTGATGCCGAAGTGCCGGTGCTGCAGCTCGGAGTCCCGGATCGGTTCCTTCCGCACGGCTCGATTGATGCGCTTTTCAGACTGTGCGGCCTCGATACCGACTCAGTGGTGCGGCGGGTGACCGAACGGCTCAGGAAATAGGCAGGATAGGGGAAGAGATGCTCCGCGGAACCTCTCCCTCTTCCGGCAAACTGCGTTATAAAGAACTTTTCCCGGGGCTCTGCCCCGGATTTTCATTCTTTCAGAAGATTTGACCATGCGTGTGGAACACCAGATTTCTCTTTCTCCCTTCACTACCTTCGGAGTCGAAGCCCGGGCTAAACGCCTGGTGAGACTTGAGTCCCGTGAGGATCTTGAAGCGCTGCGGACAGTGAGAGAGAAGGATGAACCGCTCCTCATTATCGGGGCCGGGTCAAATATTCTGTTCACGAAAGATTTCGATGGGCTCGTGGCCCTGAACCGTATAACGGGGGTTGAGGAACTCCCGCGGGGTGACGCCGGTGAGTATCGCTTCAGAGCGGGGTCTGGTGAAAACTGGAGTCCGCTTGTGAGCCGGATGACTGAATCCGGGCACCCGGGGCTCGAGAACCTCGTGCTGATTCCGGGGTCAGTCGGCGGCGCTGCGGTGCAGAATATCGGGGCCTATGGGATTGAAGCCGCGGAGCGGATTGATGCGGTGGAGATTTTTGATCTTGAAAGCGGTGAATTCCGGACGCTTTCCACGGAAGAGTGTGACTTCGGTTACCGGAGCTCAGTGTTTAAGAGTGAGGAAGGAAAGAACTGGGTGATCGTCTCCGTGACGTTCCGGCTTCCGAATGAAAAGGACTGGACCCCGGTGACGGGCTATAAGGGGCTTTCCGCCGCGCTTGAAGGAAAGGAAGTGACGCCGCGCTCAGTGCTCGTCGCGGTCGAAGCGCTTCGCCGCTCGAAGCTCCCGGACCCGAAGGAATTCGGGAACGCCGGCTCATTCTTTAAGAACCCGGTTGTGCCTGAGCTGCAGGCGAGGGCGCTGCTTGAAGATTATCCGCAGCTCGTTGCTTACCCTCTGGGGGGACGGCGGACAAAGCTCGCGGCCGGGTGGCTCATTGATGCCGCCGGATTCCGAGGCCGTGTTCTGGGGAACGCCGCGGTCTGGGATCGACAGGCGCTGGTACTCGTGAATCGGGGAGGGGCGACCGGGAAAGAAGTGAAGGCGCTCTGCGACGAAGTGATCCATGCGGTGAATGCGAAGTTCGGAATCGAGCTCACCCCGGAAGTGGAGATCCTGTGACGAAACATTGCCGCAGGAGCTTCTGGCAACATTCCGTTATAGATCATCGGGTTTTTACCTAAAAAGCGGGGGCTTTTCCCGCGGTCATCCCGTCCAGAATGAAACACGTCGGACGGCGATTCATGTTCCGGTTCTGAAGAAAAATCAGAGCCATGCCATCCGGCTTTCCAATAGGAAATCAATATAGATGGCTGATCAGACTGCTAGCTACAGCCTCGGCGAAGAGATCGCGAACAGTGTGACGCACGGTGTCGCCGCGATCTTCTCCGTGGTTGGGCTGATTCTCATGGTGACGCTTGCCGCGCTCCGCAGCCAGTCTGCGGTTGCGGTAACGGCGGTGGCAATTTTCGGGGCTTCGATGATTGTGCTGTACACGGCATCGACCCTTTATCACGCAATTACGAACCGAAAAGCGAAAAAGATCCTTCAGGTCTTTGATCACTCATCGATCTATCTTCTGATTGCGGGGAGCTATACGCCGTTCTGCCTGATTACGCTTCAGGGGACGCTCGGCTGGACGCTCTGCATTGCGGAGTGGGTGCTCGCGGCCGTTGGTATTCTCCTGCAGCCGATTCTCATGAAGCGGGGAAACTTTATCAACTGCCTGATCTATCTCGCGATGGGGTGGCTCGTGCTTCTCGTGATCAAGCCGCTTGTTGCGGCTCTTCCCGCGGGCGGTCTCTGGCTTCTCGTGGCGGGCGGCCTCGCGTATTCAGTCGGCGTTTTCTTTTACGTGATGAACCGGATCCCGTTTAATCACGCGATCTGGCACGTCTTCGTTTTTGCCGGCACACTGCTGCAGTTCCTGTCGGTGTTCTTTTACGTGCTTCCGGCGTCATTCGCGGCGGCGTAGAAAGCAATCGAAAGACAAAGAATAACAATAATGTAATGCCGGTGTTCCTTAAAAAGAACGCCGGCATTTTTTGTTGGAACGCCCAGCAGCCTCAGTGCGTCTTTTCGGGGCTGTGGAGCGTGAGAAGCGTGATTTCAGTCGGCGCTCCGATGCGGGTCGGTGTGCCGCTCCAGGAGCCGATGCCAGGCGACACATAGAAAGGGATATTCCCGACGTGGTAAAGCCCCCGGACGTAGCCGTGGTTCTGGAGCCAGACAGACGGATACATGATGAAGATCTGACCGCCATGCGTGTGGCCCGCGAGCAGGAGATCAAGCCCCCAGCGCGGATCAGCCCATTTGGCGGCGTCTTCCGGCCGGTGGATCAGTCCGATACGAAGCGCGTTGCTCGCGTCAGCGCCAAACGTCGCCTTTTCAATATCAGGTCCCGGGTATCCGTACTGGATACCGGAGCGGTCCGTCATGCCGACCACCGTGATGACATCGTCACCCTTACGGAATTCGACATGTCCGTTTTCGAGGAATGGAACGCCGATCGATTTGTAGTAGTGGCGCCAGGCCGTGTAATCCACATAGTAATCGTGGTTCCCCGGAATCATCACGACCCCGATCTTCGCCTTCAGATCGTGAAGGAACGGCATGATGGCGCGGCGTGACTGCGGCGTGCCGTCCGCGATGTCGCCCGTAATGAAGATGAAGTCAGGATTCTGGGCATTCACCTTCTTCACGAGATCCGTAAACCGCTCTTTTTCGTAAAGCGGGGAAACGTGAATATCGGTGAGCTGCACAATTTTCAGGCCATCGAGATCGGCAGGGAGCCGGGGTACGGTGACGGCAACATTTTTCACCGGAGGATCCGTCTTCACGTTCCATCCGCCCCAGACCGCTAACACCGCGCAGAGCGCGAGAAGTCCTCCATAGAGCTTAAGCGGCATTCGGATTCCGCAGCGCCGCCCGCGGAAAAGCCGTGTGATGATGAAGGAAATCAGCCAGATGACATCCAGAATCAGCAGGAAAACAGAAAAAAATGCCGCTGTGCTGAAAAAGACCCCGATCACTGAGAGAGCTTCATGTGCGTTCGGCCACGGGTGCGTGACCCCAAGCATCATGAGGTAGGGGTAGAGTCCCATCGACAGCGCGATGAGAACCGCGAGAAAGATCCGCAGCCCCGGATTCTTTCCGCGAAGAATCTGATACGCCCGGATCTCGAGATACAGCGCTATGAGAGACAGGGCGACATAGTAAAAAGGTGTCATAACTTCAATTCTCAATCCTGTTTCTTTTCATGATAATGTCGTGAGACGAAAAAGGTAATGAGAATCGGGTTCCACTACGCCTGCCGGCTGCGATTCATCTTTACTGAATACAAAAAAAAGCGCACTGAAATCAGTGCGCTTTTTTTCCGGCGGGAAGGAGACCAGTGCTCCTTCCGGATCGGACGCTATTAGGCCATCGCCTTGATAGCGGCAGACAGACGGCTCTTCTGACGGGCAGCGGCGTTCTTGTGGAGAACGTGGCGGCAGGAGAGACGGTCGAGGATGCCGGAGGTCTTCTTGAATTCTTCAGCAGCAGCGGCCTTGTTGCCAGCGGCGACGAGCTTCTCGACAGCCTTGATGGCGGTGCGATAACGGGTGCGCTGAGCGGTGAGGCGGAGGTTGTGCTCGATGTCCTGACGAACGCGCTTGCGAGCCTGCTTGGTATTTGCCATTTTGAATTTCCTTTTCGAAGTTGCCCGGCGGAATCTCGATCCCGGTGGGGCTTATGTTTAAAGTCTGCCATGCGGCAGAAACGCAAAATATAGCAGAAAAAGACTTTTTGTTCAATAAGAAGGGAGTTATCCGCGTAAAAGCGCTAAACTCACCCTTTCTTTTCCGGAAACACCTGTCTTGCCGACGGCCCGGATGCCGTCAGTCGGGACAATGCCGCTGTCTTTTCACTCATGAATCTATTCCGAGCCGCTGCCTCAATTTCGCTTCTTACGCTCGTCTCCCGCATTACGGGCGTCGTGCGCGATATGCTGATCGCCCGATTCTTCGGCGCGTCCGTTCAGACTGACGCGTTTTACGTGGCCTTCAGGCTCCCGAATCTGCTCAGGCGGCTGTTTGCGGAAGGGGCGTTTCAGCAGGCTTTCGTCCCGATGGTGGCTTCTGTCCGCCAGACGGAGGGCGAAGAGCGGACGAAGCGCTTCGTGGATCATGTGTTCTCGATTCTGGCCCCGGTTGTCATTCTGGTGAGTATCCTCGGCGTTCTGATCGCGCCGGTGCTGGTCTGGCTGATCGCGGCAGGGTTCCGTTCGGATCCGGAGGAATTTTCTCTCGCCACGTCGCTCACCCGGTGGATGTTCCCCTATATCGCGTTTATGAGCCTGGTTGCCATGAGCGCCGCGGTGCTGAACACCTATAAGAGTTTCCGGATCCCGGCGGTCACCCCGGTGCTCCTTAATCTCTCCTTCATCGCCTGCTCGCTCCTTCTCGCGCCCCACATGTCGCAGCCAATCTACGCACTGGTGATCGCGGTGATTCTCGGCGGTATCGCGCAGCTCGCGTTTCAGCTTCCGGCGCTGAAGAAGATCGGCATGATTCCATCCTTCACCGGATTCAGAACCGCGCTCGCTGATTCTTCAGTGATCATGACCATGAAGCAGATGGTGCCGGCGCTGTTCGGCGTTGCCGTGGCGCAGCTTTCCATTCTGATCAACACAAATATCGCGTCGCATCTTGAGCGCGGCGCGGTCACATGGCTTAACTACGCGGACCGTCTGATGGAATTTCCGACGGCGCTTCTCGGGGTCGCGGTGGGCACGGTGCTTCTCCCGTCACTCTCAGCCGCTCACGCCGCAGGGAATGAGGATCGTTATAACGAACTCCTTGACCATGGCCTGCGGCTCATCGTGCTCCTTGGCATTCCGGCCGCGATCGGGCTTTTCGCCTGCGCGGATGGGCTTGTTGCGTTCCTTTTCGGAGGACGCGCTTTTACCGGAGAGGATGTCCGGCAGACCGCTTACGGTGTAATCGGTTACTCGGTGGGGCTTCTTGGGCTTATCGCGATGAAAATCGTGGCCCCGGCGTTTTACGCGAGAAAGGATATCCGGACGCCGGTCCGGGTGGCGGCGCTGAGTCTCGTCTGCGTGCAGGTCTTCAACCTCATCACGGTGCCGCTTTTCCATCAGGCGGGACTCGCTCTTTCTGTCGGTCTCGGGAGCCTTGTGAATTCAGGAACGCTGCTCTATCTGCTTCGGAAGCGCGGCATTTACCGCCCGCTTCCCGGGTGGAAGAAGCACTTCCTCGCGATCATCTGCTCGTCATTTGTCATGCTCTGCGTGCTGCTTGGCGTGCAGTGGAATATCGACTGGTCAGCGCTTTCCGATCCCTGGATACGGCGTGCCGCGAAGGTGCTTGCGATCTGCGCGTTCGGTGCCGCGGTTTACGGCGCGGGCATGGTTTTCTTCGGATTCCGCCCGCGGGATCTTCGCCCTCCGAAAGATCGGGCGGACGAAGAATAAAGCATCAGGAGAGCTGCCTCAGAACGGCAGCTCTTTTACTGGATAGGCGACCAGTTCGTCATCCTCCATCGTGTCAAGGCCTTCCGCCCCGCATCGGGCGGTGTTCACCGCGTAGTTCAGTTTGGCGTAGGCCGCAGCGATCTCTTCCGTCAGAATTTCCTCAGCTTCTTCCGGGTGGCGGGAAAGGGAGTCGATCGCCGTATCAAGCGCGTCCCGCGCGTCTTCCAGCGTTGCAAGGAGCCAGTCAGCCTGGATCGGATCAGTCATTCGGAAAACCTCATTTTTTTAGGTGGATGATGGAATGCCTCATCATATTCGGTTTTACTGAATTCAGAAGACTCCCCAAAACCGCGGCAAATCACATACAATCAAAAGAACGCTGTACGAAAACACCGCCATTTCAGGCGGATTCAACAGAGGACATCAGTCTTTAAGGACAAGCATGCCGGGTTCTTCGATCGGACGCCTTTTCAGGGTGGAAAATTTCGGTGAAAGCCACGGGTCCGCCATCGGCTGCGTGGTGGACGGGTGCCCGGCTGGACTGATGCTGTCTGAGGCCGACATCCAGACTGAGCTCGACAGGCGCCGTCCCGGCACAAGCCGCTTTGTGACGCAGCGCCGGGAGCCTGATGCCGTGGAAATTCTTTCTGGCGTCTATGAAGGCCGTACGACCGGCACGCCAATTGCGCTCCTGATCCGCAACACCGATCAGAAGAGCCGCGACTACAGCGCCATCGCCGAAAAATTCAGACCCGGACACGCGGACTTTGGTTACTGGACGAAGTTCGGTATCCGCGACCCGAGGGGCGGCGGGCGGTCGTCTGCGCGCCTCACTGCGCCGACCGTGGCAGCCGGTGCCATTGCGAAGAAGCTTCTCCGCGAGGCTTTCGGAACCGAGATCCGCGCGTGTGTCACTCAGGTAGGACCGATCCTCTTCCCGGTGGAGAACTGGGATGCCCGGGAAAAGAATCCTTTCTTTGCCGCGACGGAGAACGGCGATCTGATTCAGGAGGCCGAAGCGCTTCTTGACGGTCTCCGCCGCGAGGGCGATTCGATCGGTTCGAAAATCCATCTTGAAATCACATCTCTCCCCGCAGGGCTTGGCGAACCGATCTATGACCGGTTTGACGCGAGACTCGCGGCCGCTCTCATGGGCCTCAACGCCGTAAAAGCGGTGTCGATCGGCGAAGGATTCAATGTCTGCTCGATGCGGGGATCCGAAAATAACGATGAGATGACTTCTGACGGATTTGCCACGAATCACGCGGGCGGCATTCTCGGCGGAATCACGACTGGCGCTCCTGTCGTTGCTGATATCGCGGTAAAGCCGACTCCCTCAATCCGCAAGACTCAGATGACCCGTGATATTCACGGGAACCTCGTTGAAGTCTCGACGACCGGACGCCATGATCCGTGCGTCGGTCTTCGCGCGTCCCCCATCGCTGAAGCGCTCGCGGCCCTCACCGCGGCGGATTTCCTGCTGCTAGCCCGCGCCTCGGGCGAACGACTAACGAAGGGCGGCTCCGCCCTATAAACCGGAGCAGGCGGCCGCAACGGCCGCTGAGAGAAACATCGGTACCCCGGCGAGATCGGTTCGGATGTATGCAGGGTTCCTTGTGTTATTCTGGTACATGGCTCCGGTCC